>Ga0079224_100004208_pt1 | contig 18484 bp, 17 predicted proteins | sample Stecom2015_FD_80414 | JGI IMG/M metagenome (GOLD analysis project Ga0079224, IMG submission 80414) | Agricultural soil microbial communities from Utah to study Nitrogen management - Steer compost 2015 | ecosystem: Environmental > Terrestrial > Soil > Agricultural land | place: USA: Utah... | reverse complement strand
TAGGCGGATACGCCATGACACCACGCATGTCACGACCGGTCACCTTGGGAAACTTGCTCATCATGCCGTCCTTTGTCGAATCGAAAGGGATTCGGAAGAGATGGAGGAACGGGTGCGTCCGCCGGTTGGCGCCCGTGCGGACGACGCCCTCGAAATTCGCCATGCGGCTCCGGGTCGCCCAATCTGGAGCTCCGCCGGGGGATTCTTGCTGATATCGAAGGTATTCGGCAGGCCTGGTCCTGCGTATTACCCCTCCGGGTCAATTCAGGCCCGGGTCGATTCAGGCCGGGTCATTTCAGGTTCGGGTCGGTTCACGACGAACGGCTCAGCCCACGCCCAGCAGGTCTCGGACACGCCGGGCGTCCGAACGCAGGTCGCCGGGGTCGCCGCGGAAGGTGACCCGGCCCTTCGTCATGACGGCCACCTCCGTGGCCACCCTCAGGGCCAGGGCCAGGTTCTGCTCCACCAGCAGAATCGTGACGCCCTCGGCGGAGAGCGCCTCTACGACGTCTCCGACGAGGTTGACGATCGACGGCGCCAGGCCGTCTGAGGGTTCGTCCAGCAACAGCAGCCGGGGGTTCGTGACGAGCGCCCTGCCGATGGACAGCATTTCCTGCTCTCCCCCGGAAAGCTGGTCGCCCCGGTTGCGCCGCCTTTCGTGCAGCCGTGGGAAGAGGTCGTAGACGTCGGCCGGTTTCCACCGCCCTCCCCGCGACGATCTGGCGGCGATCGCGAGGTTCTCCTCGACCGTGAGGGGACCGAACACCCTCCGTCCCTGCGGCACCAGCGCCAGACCCGCCCGGGCGATCATGTGGGCCGGGCGGCCGAGCAACTCCTGCCCGTCGAAGAGGACGCTGCCCGTGCCGGGCAGCAGGCCCATCACGGTGTGCACGAAGGTCGTCTTGCCGACACCGTTACGCCCCAGCAGGCACAGGACCCCGCCTTCCGGCACCGAGAGGTCGACGCCGTCGAGCACCCGGGTACCGGGGTAGCCACCGGCCAGGTCCCGAACCGTCAGCATGCTCATCTACCCGCTCACCTCCGAGTCGTCGTGGACGAGGGCCTGCTCCGCGGGGGTGCCGAGATAGGTCTGCTGCACGAGCTCCGATGCGCGGATGTCGTCCGGGGATCCGTCGGCGATGACGGCGCCCAGGTGCAACACGGTGACGCGGTCCGCCAGGGTGAAGACGACGTCCAGGTCGTGTTCGATGATCAGCACGGTGATGTCCCGTGGAAGGGCTTCGACGATCTCCACGAAGCGGTCCGTCTCCGCGGCGGACATGCCGGCCGTGGGCTCGTCGAAGAGCAGGACCCTGGGCTCGACCGCCAGAGCCAGTGCCACCTCGAGCTGCCGTCGCTCTCCATGCGAGAGCAGGTCGGCGCGGACCTCCGCTCGGTCGAGCAGCCCGACCCGGTTCAGATGCGCCTGCGCCGCCTCGACGGCCTTCCGTGTATGCCGTCCGACCACTCTGGCCGGTCCGCCGTGCCGGCGCTCGGCGCCCAGCAGCACGTTCTGCAGCAGGCTCATCGAGCCGAAGACGCTTGATCGCTGGAAGGTCTTGGCCAGGCCGCGTCGCGCCCGCCTGTGGTCCGGCAGCCCGGTGACGTCCTCCCCGAAGAGGTGGACCCTTCCCGAGGTGGGCCGAATGGTCCCGGCGATCAGCGCGAACAGGGTCGACTTTCCCGCACCGTTCGGTCCGATGATCGCGTGGCGGGCCCCCTGCCGTACCTCGAGGCTGACGTCGTCCACGGCGACCACCGAGCCGTAACGTTTGCCGAGGCCGTCGAGCACGAGTGCGTGGTCTGTCACGCCGTCACCTTCTCTTCGATCTCGTCGTGAGCTCCGGCCGCTCGTCCCGGTGATCCGTCGTGGCCGGCCGCGGACCTTCTGGCGCGGCGGCCAATGCCTGCGAGGCCGCGGGGCAGCACGTATACGCCGATCACGAAGATCAGGCCCAGCGCCAGCGGCCCCTGTCCGCCCAGGTCCTGGCTCACGACGTCCTGCATCAACACGATGAGCGCGGCGGCCACGCAGGAGCCCCACATGGAACCGAGACCGCCCAGCGTCACCGCGAGCAGCATCAGACCGGCGAAGTGGAACGACATCTGCGCGGGCGCGATGAATCGCGGCAGCTGCGCCGTCATGATCCATCCCGCCGCACCGGCGACGCCGCCGGAGAAGATCCAGACCCCGTACTTGTACAGCGAGGTCGGGTAACCCAGTGCGCGCATGCGTGGCTCGTTGTCGCGGATCCCCCGCAGTGCCGAGCCGAAGGGTGAGCGGGTCACCAGCAACGTCAGCCCGGCGAACACGGCGAAGACGCCGAATGCCACCCAGTAGACGTAACCCGCTAGGGAGATGGGTGAGCCAGGGACCAGCTCCAGGGGGGCGCCGGCCGACAGTCCGTTGTCACCCTTGGTGACCGAACTCCACTGGACGGCCAGGATGTGCAGGAGCTCCCCGATGGCCAGCGACAGCATGAGGAAGAACGTCTTCGAGGCCCGTACGGCGATCCAACCGGTCAGCGCTGCCACGGCCGCGCCCATCACGACCCCGGCGAGCAACTGGATCATCCCGTTGTGCGTGAGGTGACGTGCCACCAGCACGCTCGCGTAGGCCCCGACGCCCGCGTAGGCGGCGTGGCAGAGGGTCAGCAGGCCGGTGTAGCCCGCCACCAGGTTGATGGACATGGCCAGCAGGGCGTAGGCGAGCACGCTGGTGAGGATCACGATGGTGTACAGGCTGGCGCCGAGCAGCGGGGCCAGGGCCAGTACGACGAGGACCACGCCACTGACGAGCGCCGTCCTGCGTTCGAGGACCAGGGTCAACGCCGCGCTCATCGCTCCACCGCCGCCACCGTCGGGAACAGGCCTTGCGGGCGGAACGTGATGACCAGTGCCATGGCCCCGAACAAGAGGAACGACCCGATCTCGGGCATCAGTATGACGCCGAGGTTCTGCACCAGGCCGATCAGCAGGGAGGCGACGAGAGTGCCCACCACGGATCCCAGTCCTCCAATAACGATCACGACGAGGGCGAGGAGGAGGGTCTCGTCGCCCAATCCGGAGGTGACCCCTTTGATGGGGCCGGAGAGAACGCCGCCCGTCACGGCGAGCACCGTCGCCAGGACGAACGTGACCGCGCTCACCTTGCGGACGTCGATCCCGATCGCCTTGACCATGTCGCTGTCGGCGACCGTGGCCCGGACCAGTGCGCCGGCCGAGGTGCGCTCGAAGACGTACCAGACGACCGCCGCCACGAACGCACCGAAGACGATGACCGCGAGCCGGTAGACCGGGTATTTCGCGTCGAAGATCTCGACGGAGCCGGCGAGCTCCGGAGGTGCGGCCATCGCGTGGTCGTTGCGGCCGAAGAACAGCAGCAACAGCTCACCGATCACCAGAGCGAGACCGAGGGTGAGCAGCGCCTGATCCAGGTGACCACGGCTGAGCAGGGGACGGGTCAGCAGCATCAACCCGACGCCGATCAGCGCGCCCAGGACCACGGCCACGAGGAGCGCGAGGAGGAAGCTTCCCCACGTGGCCGTGGTCTCGCCCGCGACCCGGTAGCCGACATAGGAGCCGATCAGGAAGAACGCCCCATGAGCGAGGTTGAGCACATCCAGGAGCCCGAAGACGATGCTCAGCCCGACCGCCATCATGAACAGCAGCAGCCCCATGGCTACGCCGTTGAGGATCACGCCGGAGTTGTCAGCCAGCCAGCCCAAGGGATTCACCGTCCCTTCTGAATTCGGAATCCGGGTCAGGGATTCGGCAGGGTCTCGTTGGTCACGTTCCGGAGGCCGTCGTCCGTCTTCTTGACCTCCGTGAGGTAGAAGCCCTGCTGGACGGTCTGGGTGTCGTCGAACGTCAGCTCGCCTCGGACGCCGTTGACGGTGCCGATCTTGCCGAGGGCGTCGTTGATGGCCTGGCGGCTCACCGGGCCCTGGATCTGGGAGACCGCCTTGTCGAGGATGATGCCGACGTCGTACATCGTGGCCGAGTAGACCGTCGGCACGGTGCCGAAGGCCTTCTCGTACGCCGGCACGAACACCTTGTTCTCGGCGTTGTCGAGGTCCCAGTTGTACCGCGTCGAGTTCAGCACGCCGAGCGCCGCGTCGCCCTCGGCGTCGAGGTCGGAGCCCTCAGTGAGGAAGCCGGCGCCGTAAAGCTTGACGGAGTCGGACAGGCCGAACTGGTGGAACTGCTTCACGAACGCGATCGCCTCGGCGCCGGTGAAGAAGGAGAAGACGTTCTCGGCACCCGAGGCCCGGATCTGCGACAGGTACGGAGAGAAGTCGGTCGTCGTGCCGTACGGCGTGTAGATCTCACCGGCGATCCGGTCTTCCGGGAAGGTCTTCTTGAACCCGGCCAGCGTCTCGTGGCCGCCCGAATAGTCGGCGGCGATCAGGAAGAACTCGCCCGCGGACTTGTCCTCGGCGAGCTTCTTGCCGAGGGCCTTACCCGGCTGCTCGTTGTCGTAGGACGCACGCCAGACCCACTTGGAGGCGAGATCCTTGCCGAGGGCCACGGCACCGGTGTTGCCCATGATCGCCGGCGTCTGCGAGGAGTCGAAGATGTCCCGGCCGGCCATCGCTGTCGGCCCGATGACCACGCCGACAACCACGTCGACCTGGTCCTGCTGCACCGCCCTGGTCACCGCTGTCGCGCCACTCTGCGCGCTCGCCCCCTCGTCGATGGTGACGAGGTCCACCTTCTTGCCCCCCAGCGTGTTCTGATGCTGGTCCAGGTAGAGCTTGAAACCGTTCTCCATGTCCCGGCCCACGGACGACACCACGCCGGATTGGGCCACCACCAGACCGACCTTGATCGAGTCAGTGGACCCTCCCCCGCCCGTCGCGGAAGTATCGCCAAGGGATTCTCCGCCGCAGGCGGCCAGCAACGCAGCGACCGAGGCGAGTGCCAGCAGGCGGAGGGACATCGAATAGCGTCGAGTTGCCATCAGGTCCTCCAGTCGTCAGGGGCCGTTCAGACCCGGTGGACCGACGCTAGGGACCCGCCCCTTCGGCTCGATTCCCCCCAATGGGTACTTTCGGGGCCGTGGCACGGTTCACCGCTGACATGACACTGACGTGATGCGACCGTGAGATGCGGCCGGTCCCGAACGGCCTGGGTGAGGCCCATATGATCCGCCGGCCGCGTTCATCAAGCCGCAAACAGTACCCGCACGGGTGACGTGCGGACGTGATCGTCCTTCCTATCGTCGGGCGCGCGGCGCCGTTCTTCGTCCAGGCGCGGCACATGTCTCGATGCGAGTGAGGACAGCATGTCGATGTCGCAGTCCATTCCGACAGCGGACCCACCGGTCACGGCGTCATCGTCGACCGCAGCTCATGTCGTCGGACGCGTGCTCGGCGAGAACGGCGTGGAGCACGTGTTCGGGGTGACGGGCAGCGGGAACTTCGTCCCCACCTCCGCGCTCATCGAGGCCGGCGCGACCTTCGTCGCCGCACGCCACGAAGCGGGAGCGATCTGCATGGCGGACGGGTACGCGAGGGCCGGCGGCCGGGTCGGTGTGGCCAGCGTCCACCAGGGGCCGGGGCTGACGAACGCCCTCACCGGCCTCGTGGAGGCCGCCAAGAGCCGCTCCCCGGTACTGCTGATCACGGGCGACACGTCCGACGGCGCGACGCGGTCGAACTTCTACATCCCCCAGACGGAGCTCGTGACCTGCCTGGGAGCGGGCTCCGAGCGCCCGCGGCACGGGCGGGAGGCGGCGAGCGCCGCGTTGCGGGCCCTGTCGCGCGCCCGGGCGGAAATGCGCCCCATCGTGCTCAATCTGCCGCTTGACGTGCAGAAGTCACCGGCGGGACAGCCGGGCGACGGTCCGGCGGACGTTCCACCCGCCGTTCCCGGTGCGGCCCTGGACGGACCGGCTATGGATCAGCTGGTAGCGGCCGTGACGTCGTCACGGCGCCCGTTGATCCTCGCCGGCCGGGGCGTCTGGACCGCCGGTGCGCAAGCGGCCGCGGAACGGCTGCGTGACCGACTCGGCGCGATCCTCGCCACCACGGCTGCGGCCCACGGCCTCTTCGCGGGGAATCCCTGGTCGCTCGGCATCTGCGGCGGCTTCGCCTCGCACCCGTACGCCGAGATCATCCGCTCCGCGGATCTCGTGATCGGCCTCGGCGTCTCCTACACCAAGTGGACGACCCGGCACGGCAGCGCGTTCGCCCCGGACGCCACGGTGGTGCAGGTCGACATCGATGCCGCCGCCCTGGGTGCCGATCCGCGAGTCGACCTGCCGATCAACGCTGACGTCGTCGCGGTGCTCGACGCCCTGCTCGACCGGCTGCCGGAGACGCGCCCCGCCGAACAGCGCTGGGATGTGCGCCTCGGAGCCGATGCCATCGCCGCCGGCCACTGGAAGGTTCAGCCTTTCGCGGACGAGACGGGGGACGGCAGGATCGACCCGCGCACCCTGTCGCAGCTCCTGGACGATCTCATCCCAGCCGAGCGGACGGTCGTGGTGGACGGAGGGCACTTCGTGGGCTTCCCGTCGATGTACTGGTCGGTGCCGGACCCGGCCGGATATCTGTTCACGGGGGCCGGCTTCCAGTCGATCGGCCTCGGGCTGGGCGCAGCGATCGGCGCGGCCCTCGGCAGGCCGGACCGGACCGTCGCGCTGGCGATCGGGGACGGCGGTCTGCACATGAGCCTCGTCGAACTCGACACGCTGGCCCGGCTACGGCTTCCCGTGCTCGTCGTGGTCTACAACGACGCGGCCTATGGAGCGGAGGTGCACCACTTCAAAGACAGCGGCGCCGACCTCGGGCTGGTCCGGTTCCCCGACACCGACTTCGTCCGGCTTGCCGCGGGTTTCGGCGTCGCAGGCTCGACCGTACGGCGGCCGGAGGACCTGGACGTGGTGACCCGGTGGCTGGCCCGCGAGAACCGGGGACCGCTGCTGCTCGACTGCAAGGTGGTGACCACCGTCGTCGCGGACTACCAGGCGGAGGCCTTCATCGGGCACTGATCGGATGCCGAGCGCGCGATGGCGCGCATCATGCGTCTTCGGACGTCGGCAAAGCGCTGTCCACCAAGGCAGGAAGGGCGAGCCCGTGCCGGCGGCGCAGGTCCGCTGCGGCGTCCCTGGCCTGGTCGGCGGCGCGGCCGCCCGCAGGCAGTGTCATGGCGCGGATCTCCTGGGCGATCGCCTGCACCTGTGGGTCCGGAATGCGCGCCGCCAGTTCCCGGGACGCCCTGCAGGCTTCGGCAGCGTGCCCGCTCCCCGGCCCGCCCAGCAGGACGACCCGTGCCCAGGACTCGAGCGCGCCCGTGGCCAGACCGACGTCCGTGAGTCGCCGGGCCGCCGCGATGTGCGTGTCGATCGCCACCGCCGTCCTGCCGTCGTGTTCGGCCAGCATCGCACGGCACTGCTCCAGCAGTGCCGCGACCTCGGGGAACCGCCCCGCGCTCCCCTGCCGCTCCAAAGTGTCCACGATCCGGCGGGCGGCCCGGACGTCTCCGCTCAGGAGCGTGGCCCGTGCCAGGGCCGCCTTGGCGGGCGAAGCCGTCTCCGGAAGGTCGAGGTCTTCGATCAGTTCGAGCGCGTCCGCTAGCAGCCGCGCGGCGCCTGGGTAGTCGCCCCGCGCCTCGAGCACGATCGCCTGGCGCAGCGCCGCCCGTTGCTGGCCCCACCGGTCCCCGCAGACCCGGTAGTGGCCCGCTGCCTGGACGAACCGCAGCTCCGCCTGGTCGAGGAGGCCGCGTCTGAGCGCGTACAGCCCCCCGACCATCGCGCATCCGGCCAGCGACCAGTGATCGCCCGCGGCCGAGCTGACCCGCTGCGCCTCGTCCAGCACGGCGTCGCCCTCAGGTCCGCGTCCCAGCCGGTGCAGCGCATGCGCCTGCGCCAGGAGGGCGAATCCGTACTCCCCCTGCTGGTGATCCGGGTTCGCCGTGGCCAACCGTACGGCTTCCCGCCCGAAGGAGACGGCCTGCTCGAGGTGTCCGAAGACCGAGCCCAGGTGGGTGGCCCAGGCGAGCGCCCTCATGCGGAGCCCCGCATCGGCTCCCGGCAGTGCCAACGCTCGCACGATCCGGTCCCAGACCGGACCGTAGCAGTTGCCTCGCATCCAGACGAGGTAGCCGGTTCCGCCGACGATCGCCTGTGCGAGGCAACCGTCCTCCTGTTCGATCGACCGGATGAGCGCGGCGCGGATGTTCGCCTCCTCTTTCACTGCGACCGACACCGCGCGTGCCTGCTGATCGGTCTTCAGCGCGTCGGCGTGTCTCCATACGAGGTCGGCGTAGACCTGGGCGTGCGCGGCGAACGTCGCCGCCTCCCGTCCCGACTCCCGCAGCCTGTCGGCGCCGTACGCCTTCATGGTCTCCAGCAGTCGGAAGCGCGGGCCACCCGCGGCCGCCTCGACCTGGACCAGCGATCTCAGGGCGAGCCGCTCGATGCTGTCGCGCGCTTCCCGTCCGGTGCCGCCCAGCCGCGCCCATGTCTCCAGCACCTGGTCCAGCGCGAAGGACCCGCCGAAGGCCGAAAGCGCCGCGAAGACCCTCCTGTCCAGCTCGTCCAGAAGGTCGTAGCTCCAACCGACGACGGCGGCCAGCGTGCGGTGGCGGTCGGCGACCGTACGAGGCCCCCGGGAGAACAGTTCGAACCGGTCGTCCAGATGGTCGGCGACCAGGTCGATGCCGAGCGGCCGGGTGCGGGCCGCGGCCAGTTCGATGGCGAGCGGCAGGCCGTCCAGCCTCTCGCAGATCCTGGCGATCAGGCGCAGCCGGGCGCTGTCGATCTCGGGCGCCGGATGTGCTGCGAGCGCCCGGTCGAGGAACAGCCGGACGGCGGGGCTGTCGCGTACGACCGCGTCGCACTCCGCGTCCCCCCGTGCGACAGGCAGGGGACCCACCGTGACGACGGTCTCGCCCGGCACGCCGAGAGGTTCGCGGCTGGTGGCCAGCACGCTGATCGCGTCGGTTCTGGTGTGCAGCGCCTCGGCCAGCACGGCGACCTCGTGAATGAGATGTTCGCAGTTGTCCAGGATCAGAAGCATGCGCCGGTCTGCGAGGAGGTCACACAGTCTGTCCACCGCCGCGGGGCCCGGGCCGATCATGTTGTCCAGCCCCGAGCCGGACGTCGCGGTGCCCAGACAGTTCATGACCACCCGGGCGACGTCATCCCCCTGGCGGTGGACGGCCAGGTCCACCACGGTGACTCCGTGCGCGACCGCCGGCGCGCATGCGTCGACGAGGGTCTGCGCCGCCTCCAGCGCCAGCCGCGTCTTGCCCACGCCTCCCGGACCGGTGATGGTCAGCAGCCGTTCGGTCGTGAGCAGGTCGACGACGAGGGCCAGTTCGCCGTCACGTCCGACGAAGGACGTCGCGGGCCGGGCGATCCTGGCCGGCCCCAGAAAACGCACGCCGCCGCCGGGGATCGTCTCCTGACGCAGGATCTGGGTTTCCAGCTCGCGCAGCCGAGGGCCGGGGTCCAGGCCGAACCGCCGCATGAGATGCTCGCGGGCCTCGGCATACACTGCCAGCGCCTCGGCCTGTCTGCCCTGGCTGTTGAGCCCGATCATCCGCAGGGCCCAGAGCTCTTCGACTCCGGGGTGCCTCCGGGTGGCCTCGACCAGCCGATCCGAGATCTGGTCGTAGCGACCGGCGGTGACATGCAGGGCGAACACCTCCTGCAGCGCCTGCAGGCGCAGTTCCGACAGCCGTCTCGACTCCTCGGCGAGGGCCGCCACATGATGCAGGTCGTCGTAGGCCCTCTCCCCCCGCCAGAGAGCGAGGGCCTCCTCGTAGGCTGCGGTGGCCTCGTCCATCCGCCCGGCCATGCGCAGTGCGCGGCCCTTGCGGATCGAGGCGTCGAAGCGGACCGCGTCGACGGAGTCCACCGACACGTCGAGGACGTAGCCGGCCCCTGTCATCCGGACGGACGCGGAACCGAGCGCCCGTCTCAGGGCGGAGATCCGGGCCTGCACTGTGTTACGCGCCACCCTGCCGGGAAACGCCGTCACCGATTCCGGCCACACCTGCCGGAAGACCTCGGCTGTGGTCACGACGCGACCTGGCCGCACAGCCAGCAGGGCGAGCAGCCCGGGCGTCCGGCGTCCGGCCAGCCGCACCGGCACGCCATCGGCCCGGACCTCCAGCGGTCCGAGCACACGGACCTCTACGAACGGCCCGCCCTGCCACCGGTCGGCCATCGTCTCTCCCTCAGGCGCTGACCACGTCCTGCCACGGTGTTCCGTCGGAGATGGCTTTACGGTAGAGAGCCAGCTGACGAGGGGCATTGACACACAAAGCCCCACGAATCACCCCATCTCGACCGAACAGCGCCACCATAGACGATGTGTCGGCGCGCTCGACATGAATCTGCTCGGCCGCGTTGGCCCGCCCGACGAACCGCATCTTCACGTCGAACTGGTCGGACCAGAAGTACGGCACCGCGATATACGGATCGTCGCCGCCCAGCAGCGTCATCGCGGCATGTCGTCCCTGCTCGACGGCGTTGGTCCACTGCTCGACCCGCATCTCCTCGTCGAAGAGCGAGTGATACCAGCGGGTCACGTCTCCGGCGGCGACGATACCGGGCGCCGACGCCCGCAGGCTCTGATCGCACACCACGCCGTCCGACAGGCGGATGCCGCTGCCCCGCAGCCAGTCGGTCGCCGGGCTGGCGCCGACGCCGGCCACTATGAGGTCGGCCCACAAGGTGCTCCCGTTGCCGAGGACGACCTTGCTGCCCCTGGAGCCCGCTTCGATCCGCTCGACGGAGGTGCCGCACAGCACCTCGACCCCGTGGGCGGCCTGGCAGGTCATGAACCATCGGCCGACCTCGTCCCCCAGCACCCGGCTCAGGGGAGCCGGAGCGAGCTCCACCACCGAGACGCTCATCCCCATGTCCCGGGCGGTGGCGGCGACTTCGAGCCCGATGAAGCCGGCGCCGATGACCACCAGATGGTTTCCCGGCACTAGTCGTTCGTGGAGGGCGACGCAGTCGTCGAGCGTCCGCAGGGTGTAGACCGGTCCGGCCTGAGAAGCGGGGCCGAGTGTCCGGGCCTTCGACCCGGTGGCTATCAGGAGCCCGTCGTAGTCGAGCGACGCGCCGCCCTCCAGGGTGACGACCCGTGCCCCGGGATCGAGTGCCGCGGCGGCCCGTCCGAGGTGGAGGTCGACGCCACGCTCGACGTACCATTCGGGGCTTCGCAGGAGCAGCCCGGTCGTGTCCGGGCCATGCTGCAACGCCTCCTTCGACAGCGGCGGGCGATCGTACGGCAGATGCGGCTCGGCTCCCACGAGGGCGATCTCACCCTCGAACCCGTGTTCCCGCAACGCGTCGATCGCGTGCACTGCCGCCAGCGAGGCGCCGACGACGACGACACGACGCATGCGATCAGCCGTTCTCCAGGCGGATGGCCTTTGCGGGGCACGTCCGGGCCGCGGTGTCTACCTGCGTGCGCAGGTCCTCGGAAGGGTTCTCCTGAAGGAGGATGACCTTCCCTTCGTCCTCGTTAAGATCGAAGACGGACGGTGCCTCCATCATGCAGCAGGCGTACCCCTGGCATGCGGCAACATCGATGATGACCTTCACGTCAGCTTCCTTGGGTCTCAGTGCGCACCGTCAAGGTGCGCGATCGATGGGATGGCGGCCGCCAGCCGGGCGGCCCGGGGCGTGTTACGGCTGAGCAGGGCCCGGACGACGCCGGCGGACACCACAGCGCTGATCCCGGGGATGTCCCCGATGCGCAGGGCGCCCAGCGCGTCGCCCGCCGTGGAGCCCCACGGTGCGTCCATCACGACGAGGTCGGCACTCGCACCCGCCCGCAGGAACCCCGAAGGCAGCCCCCAGGTCCTGGCGTTGTTCCCGGTGGCCGCGGCCCAGATCAGGGCCGGGTCGATGCCGGTGAGCGAGGACAGCTCCGCGACGGTTTTGATGACCCCGAGCGGCATGACACCGGTGCCCGTAGGCGTGTCGGAGCCGATGACCACCCGGTCGAACCGGCCCTCGTCCAGTGCCTTGCGGGCGATGCGTACCGCCGAGCGCAGGTTTCCGGCCTGGACCAGCTGCAGCGCCATCGACGTCTGCTCGATGATGAGATCGACTCCGGCGTCGGGCAGCGAAGTCGGGCCTCCGTTGACGTGACCGCACACGTCAGGGGCGAGTTCCAGAAGATGATCCGGCGTGATCGGTTTGCTGCCCGGGATGCTGGCGCCGCCCGAGTGGCACATCACGGTGATGCCGTGCTCCTGGGCCCAGCGGACCTGCGCGACGCCGTCCGAGGGGTTCTCGTACCGTCCGAAACCGAACTTGGCCAGGCGCACCCCCGCCCGCTGCAGGTCGGCGAAGTCGGACGGCTGCAGGGTGGGTTCGAGCACGACCGCCCCCGCGTGCACCCGCATGCCGCCGGGCCGGAAGTTCTCGAAGCAAGCACGCGCGGCGATGGCCAGGGCCTTAACGCCGATCGCGTCGTGCGGCCGGCCCGGGGCATGGATCTCCCCGGGGGACACGACGCTGGTGATACCGCCGTGCACATAGCTGGCGAGGAAGTCGACCGTCTTCTGGCGCGGCGTGTAGTCGCCCAGCACGACGTGGCAGTGGGAGTCGATCAGGCCGGGGGCCACCGTGCTGCCGTTCGCGTCGAGGACCTGGTCCGCCGACGCGATCTCGTCGGCCAGCTCCTCGCGCGGACCCACCGCGGTGATGACCTCGCCGTCGCACACGACCGTGTCGGCGTCGCGGACGATCGGCGCCGCCATGTCACCGGACAGTACGACACCGGCCCCGGTCACGACCAGACGGGTACTCATGCGGAGGCTCCCGCCCGGTACTCGTCGACGGTGAGACCGCCTACCCGGGCGTTGATCCGGCCGCGGTTCGCCACCGCGGCGATGATCACCAGCTCGTCGGGGTGGGGGGCGTCGGGGACCCGCACCTCGAAGGCGTCGTAGTGGCTGCGCACCCAGACCTCGTCCTTGTAGGCGAGCGGCACATCGATGACGGCCCCCGGCGCGGACACCTTCGTCACGGAGGTGATCCACGCCTTGCCACCGCCGATGGCGTCGCGGAACGCGTTGCCGAACACCGAGGTGAGCGCGGCGTTGACGTGCTCCTGCTCGCCGTCGGTGCCGACCAGGCCGCCCTTGCCGTAACTCTCGACCGGGGCCCCGAGCAGCCGTGCGGCCTCGGCGCCGAGACGACCGCCCACCTCGCCCGAAGCCTTCATCAGCTCGGACAGGTCGGAGACGAAGCCCTTCCCGGCGTAGGGATTCTTGACGACGGCGCACACCGCGACCTTGCGCAGCGGACCGCCGGCGTCAGGCGTCCCAGCGGCGAGCCGGGTCTCCTCGACTTGGGAGAAGATCTTGCGCACGATGAGAGGGGAACTGCTCACTGTGATCCTCCGTCAGACGTCATCGCGTCGTGGTCATGGCCTGGTCGACCATCTGGTTGACGAGCTGGGCGATCCCGAGCCGCACCGCGGTCCGCGGGGGCAGCGTCGCGGCGGTGCCGATGAAAGACTTGATCGTCCCTACGACCTCGGGGTCGAGCACGACCAGCTCGTCGGCGACGGCGGCGGCCTCCTGTCCGAGGGTGGCGTCGTCGACCACCCGGCTCACCAGTCCGAGGCGCTGTGCCTCGTCGGCCGCGACGATGCGGCCCGTCAGGAGCAGGTCGAGAAGGGCCGTATGTCCGAGCCGGTGGACGAAGTAGGAGGCCACGACAGTGGGGGCGATCCCTTTCGGCACCTCGTTGAAGCCGATGCGAGCGCCGCGCGCCGCTATGACCAGATCGCATCGGCCGGCGAGGCTGGCGCCCGCGCCCAGTGCCTGTCCGTGCACGACCGAGACGGTCAGCCCCGGGAAATCCTCCACCAGCTCGTTGACGCCCTGGACTCGGGCGAACTCGGCCGCGAGGATCGCCGGCGTCGGGACACCGTCGATCTTCGGTCCCTTGCGGCCCAGGCAGAAGTCCGGACCGGCGGCACGCAGCACAAGAACCCTGCTGCCGCGGTCGGCGGCCCGGGAGACGGCGCCCGCGAGGGCGTCCAGCATGGTCGCGTCCAGCATGTTGCCGGACTCGGGCCGGTTCAGCACGCATGTGGTGACGGCACCGGATTCGACGACCTCGACAGGCTGCCCGCTCATGCGGCCCACCCCGCTCCGGCGCGGGACGCCGCGATCTGCAGCGCCTCCCGGGTGGCCAGCTTCAGCAGCTGCAGCCGATAGGCGGCCGACGCGTGCATGTCGTCCAGCGGCTCGACGCCGTGCACGGCGGTTACGGCGATCTCGTCGAACGCCTTGGCGTTCACCTGTGTTCCTGTCAGGGCTTCCTCCAATGCGGTCAGGCGTCGCGGGGTGGCGGCCACTCCGGTCATCGCCAGCCGGGCCCGGTGCACCCGCCCGCCCCCGATGGTCAGGGCTGCCGCGACGCCGCACAGCGCCAGGTGGCTCGCGGGTTGTTCGTACTTCTGATAGGCGGCGCCCGTGCCAGGAGGGGGCTGCGGAATGTCGATCGCCAGCACCACCTCGTCCTCGGCGAGATCGGTGGAGTAGACGCCCGTGAAGAACTCGTCGAGGGGACGACGGCGGATTCCCCTCGGCGAGGCCAGCAGGACGACGGCTTCGAGCGCCAGCAGCATGGCCGGCAGGTCCGCCGTCGGGTCCCCGTGGGCCACGGCTCCGCCGATCGTGCCGCGGGCCCGGACCTGCGGGTCGGCGATCAACGCGAGGGTCTCCTCCAGGCCAGGCAGCAGGTCCAGGGTCCGCGGGCTGCGCTGCAGCTCCCGGTAGGTGGTCATGGCGCCCACGCGGACGCCGTCCGTCGTCGACCACTGGCCCCGCAGCTCGCCCGCCCCGGCCAGGTCCACCAGGACACCCGGTGTGGCGAGCCGCAGTTTCATCATCGGCAGCAGGCTCTGGCCACCGGCGACGACCTTCACATCGTCGGCGTACCGCTCGATCGCGGCGAACACGCCGTCCAGACCCGTCGGCCGGACGTAGGCGAACTCAGCTGGATACACGGCGCTCCTCTCCGGTACCGGTCCGGGCGGCGTGCAGCGCCGCGACGACGATGTTCTGGTAGCCGGTGCAGCGGCAGAGGTTGCCGTCGATGCCGCGCCGCACCTCGTCCTCCGTGGGCGCAGGGTTGTCGCGCAGCAGCTGCCGGACCGCCATCACCATGCCGGGGGTGCAGAAACCACACTGCAACCCGTGTTTGTCCCAGAAGGCCCGCTGGACGCGATCGAGGCCGGACTCGTCGTCGGAGGAAATCCCTTCGATCGTACGGATCGAGCAGCCGTCCGCCTGCGCCGCCAAGACCGTGCACGACTTGACCGCTACGCCGTCCAACTCGACCGTGCAGGCCCCGCACTGTGTGGTGTCGCACCCGACGTGGGTCCCCGTGAGGCCCAGGATGTCCCTGAGCAGGTGCACGAGGAGCGTACGGGCGGGCACATCGCGCACCACGCGCCGGTCGTTGACCTCCAGATCGACGGTCACGTCCGTGCTGGCTAGGGGTTGGCCCATGGTTTCTCCGATGCAGATAACTCGTCCGCGGGCGCCGCCCGCGGTGCCGGATCGCTGTCACAGTAGGGAGGAGGGCTGACCGGCTTCGTCCCCCTGTCGGGTCAATTCGGCCGGGTCAATCCGCGGGCATGGCCCCGGGGCTCGGCTCGATGCCGGTCGCGCCGACGACCTCCCGCCAGACGTCGAACCCATGTTGGAACGCGACCACACCGGCTTCTGGCAGGGCTATCTCGATCGCCTCGAGGATTTCCTGCGGGGTGGCTCCGTGCTGCAGCGCCACCCGGATGTGGCTGGCGATGTGGTGCCGTTCGGCCCGCAGCACCGTCAGGCTCAGCACGAACAGCAACTCCTTGGTACGCCGGTCCAGCGACCGCTGGCGCAGGTAGGCGGCGGACACCAGCCCGTCAGCGGCCTTCAGCGTCTCCAGGTCCTGAGCCGCCATCACCTTGTGGTAGTCCAGCACGTAGCCACGGCGCCGCACCATGTCATCGATGTATTCCTGACGCTCGTCACGATCGATCGCCACTCGATGCACTCCTGTCTGGTCAAGGGCGGGTTGGCCCCGGATCCCGGGGCAGCCGCAACGCTAAGGAGGCTCTGGCCCCTCTGAGAGCCCCCCATCGGGTACTTTTTCGGTCGGTTTCGGTTCTCCCGCTCGACCTCGTGGCCCCGCCCGCTGACATGTCGCTGACGCGAGCGAACGTCCAGCTCCGACCCCATTGACCAGGCACAAGCCAGAAGTAAAGAATCCCATCCATCTCGGGGGACGCAGCCAGATACTCAGGCCCTGTCGAGGTGGTCGACAATTGACTTCATTTCGGACAGCTACGCATGCCGCCCGGTTCCAATTCGCAGGTGCTCTTCAATCGGCGTTGACCCTGGAGGAAGTGGAGAACGTCTTCTTGAACGCCGTTGACAACGTCATCCCGGCCAGTGCGTTGGGGCTGTACCGACTGGGCGGCGACACCGGACCGGTGCTCGGCGTCCGCGCCGCCGCAGACTCAGACTTTCTGGACAATTACGAAGAATACGGCCGAGAAGACGATCCAGTACTCGACTATGTGGTGACCCACCGCCGGCCGATCGACTCCTCACGGGTCGTTACGCCGGAGCGCTGGCAGCGCTGTGGCGCCCAGTCGGCCCTGGCCAGCGGCGGCTATTTCCACTCCTTGGAAGCACCTCTGATCGTTTCCGGTACGTTCTTCGGGACGATCAACTTCGCCAGGAAGCTCGAGCAGCCCGCTTTCACTGAGGATGACCTGGTCTCTGCCCGGATCACCGCCGAGCAGCTGGGGCTCGCCACCGAACGGGCTCTGCGCTTCGAACGCACCGGGCGGCGCATGAGCATGCTCGAGCACGTCCTGCACCGGATGCCCCAGGCCATCGTGGTCACAGATCTCGACGCGCAGGTGCTGTTCCGGAACCGTGCGGCGAGCAATGATCCGAGCATCGCCTGCGCCGACACGTCCAAGGGCGACCAGCCCGGCGCGGTAGAGCAGACCATCGCGGATGCGATGGAGGAGTTCCGCGCACGGGGCAAGCGGGTGCACACCCGCAGCGTGCGCGATCGGAAATCCGGCCGCCAGGTCATCGTGAAGTCCTACCGGCTCTCCGACCAGCACAACGCGGCGGTGACTCTGCTGTATGACGGCGCCGAGGAACAGAGCGGCCGGCTTCCTGTGTGGGAGGTGCTTTCCCCCCGCGAGCAGGACATCGCCGAACTCGTCAGTAAAGGGCTGACGACGAAGCAGATCGCCGAGCAGGCGTTCATCAGCGAGAACACGGTCAAGCAGCACCTCAAGCGGGTGTTCGCGAAGACCGATGTGCGTAATCGCGCGGAACTGGTGCAGCTGATCTGGGCCGCCGGAAACCGCAAGAAGGTGGAAGGTGCGGCCGACGGGTGAGGCGGCCCGTCTCGGGACCACGGCAGCCTCGAACGGCACTTCAGGGCGATCGGACAACAGGCAGGGCCGCCGGGAAACCACCCGGCGGCCCTGAGCGGGACCCTCGGAAAGGGAATCTGTACGGCTTCTCTGTCACCCCCTGCCGCCGTCGGTCTTGATGACGACTCCGGTCACGACGCGCGCTCCCGCCGGATCCGCGAGGTAGAGGTATGCCTCGGTGTGGTCCTCGGGAAGGGGGGTGACCTGCAGCAGCGTCCCGGCCTGGATCCGCTCGTCCCGCCCGGGAACCCGGTCGGCCGTCATGTCCTGGGCGAGGGCGTCCAGGCCGCCCAGCTTCGTCCCGCTCGTGCCTCCCGGCGCCACGCCGTTCACGCGTACGTCGGGTGCGAGATCCTTCGCGAGATGGGCGATCACCCCGCGCAACGCCCACTTGGAGCTGCCGTAGAGGACGCCGCCGCCCTCCGGGTAGAAGGCGGAGCCGGACAGCGTCAGCGTGGCGGAGCCGCGTGCGGTCCGCAGGGCGGGGTAAGCGCGGTTCACCGCCACCAGCGCGCTGAGGACGTTGGCGCGCCAGATCTCGTGGGCCGCCGACGCCAGTTCCGACGCGGTCAGGTCCTTCAGCGATGCGTAGTAGTCGAATACCCCGACACAGCAGGTCAGGTTGTCGAGACCGCCATCGGGGCGCCGGGCGGCGGAGACGGCTGTCTCGAGTGCGTCGGGATCGGTGGCGTCCCCGACGATCACCGACACGGCGTCACCCAGGTCCTCGCGCAGTTGGGCTGCGTGCTCCGGCGACCGCTCCAGGACCATGACATCGGCTCCTTCGGCGACGTAGGCATCCGTCACCGCTCGGCCGATACCCGAGCCGCCCCCGGTCACGAGGACGGAGGCGCCGGCCAGCCGGCCGCCCACCGTCCTCGTGCCGGTTCGATCGCCGCCTTCGGCGCCCACCGTCAGCCCTCCTCGGGATAGGTGTGCGTACGACCCAGACGGTCAGCAACCTCCTTGACCACCTGCCTATACCGAGCAATGTGATCCTTGGTGTCCTGAACATGCCTGTCCGGCACCAGATC
>Ga0079224_100004207_pt1 | contig 18485 bp, 8 predicted proteins | sample Stecom2015_FD_80414 | JGI IMG/M metagenome (GOLD analysis project Ga0079224, IMG submission 80414) | Agricultural soil microbial communities from Utah to study Nitrogen management - Steer compost 2015 | ecosystem: Environmental > Terrestrial > Soil > Agricultural land | place: USA: Utah... | reverse complement strand
TATATTTTCAAATACGCGAACATTCCCAATTAGGCTACTACTGCTTGTGGAATAGCCAGGTTCTCCAATCGCCACAATAGTTCCATCCGAAGAAAGTGAAACACTATGACCACTTTGATCTAAAGGAGAAACAGCATTAATAACTTGTCCGATCTGTGTCCATGTACCTTGCACATTTTCATAAATCATGGTATAACTGGCAGAAGTCGCGGCTGTATTGCGGGAAACCGCACCAACAGCTAAAATACTTCCATCCGAAGATAATGAGGTGCTAAATCCCAACCCATGTCCGGGTAGCAACCCGTAGATGTCACTCCCGATTTGCGTCCATGTACCTTGTACATTTTCAAAAACACGTACCTGTCCGGATTCATTGCCGTTCCCGCTATGACGGGGAGCACCTATGGCAACAATTGTACCATCAGCAGACAAAGCAACACTTGTTCCACTTTCATCCCATTGCGCATTCCCTTCAATCGCATTTCCGATTTCTGTCCAAGTCCCCGCAATATTTTCAAACACACGTACGTGCCCCGAGTCCGTGGCACCGCCATCATTAAAAGGAGCGCCGATAGCTATAACGCTTCCATCAGCTGATAAAGCGATACTGCGACCACTCCAATCTCCTGAAGAATCCCCTTCGATGTCATTACCAACTTGTGTCCATGTCCCGGAAACATCTTCATAGACACGTACATGACCTGCATTCGAACCATTGTTGTCATTCTGGTCAGCTCCAACTGCGACAATTGTTCCATCAGCGGATATAGCGACACTTCTTCCAAAAGCATCGGTACCCGTATCGCCCTCTATTTTTTGCCCTATCTGGGTCTGGCATATTCCCAATAGGGGAATCAACATAAAGAAAAGTAAATATCTGTTCATAATTTAAAATTAATTGGGTTCTACAATGATTGATTTTTTAATCAATGAAAAAATTATGCCATAGTCATAGCATACAAAAAGTTTAACAATAATTTCCTGTATAAAAAATTATATTGTTAAAATGTTAGTTATAATTGGTTACTATTGAAAAAACAAAAAGAGATACAATATCTCTTTTTGTCCTTAACTAAAATGAAATAGTAATTATGAAAATAGTCAATTCTCTTTATAATTCCGATTCCTTATCGGCAAGTATATCAAATTTCAGTCCGCTGTTGCCTTCGCCGCGTCCGCCTTTGACGGTTCTGCCCAGCCACGTAAATACTTTACCATCGTACCAGCGTGCCCGTTGAAAATTAGAGCTTATTACAAAACCGGAACGTCCCACAATTTCTTCATTGATAAAATACGGCTGGTTTTCGACAACACCAATAGACAGTATATCCGTTCTGGGACGGATGACCTCATTGGTATAATTGTCGTCCACGTAGCGGAGCATTGCTGCCCGCTGTACCATAACATCCCTTCCGCCATGTTCAGTTGGGATTTGTTTCGTCGCTATAAACGGAATCCAGTTCTCGGGTACGGAATTGGAAATACGGAAACGGTGCAGTGCACTGTTGGCAATATATCCCGGCGGATCGGGTGGTGGTGGCAAGGTTGCATCAAGGTAATCCAGTAATTCCAGATAGGCGTTCTTACCGTCCATACCCCCGAATAGCTCGTTGGGTACAACCTCTTCCACGCCCCAGATCATATTCGCCATTTCGTCTCTTAAAAACATTACTTTTTCAAAAGGTTCGCTTTCCATCCGGTTCTTGATTCTCGGGATAGATAATAACTTTCCAAAAGATTCCCTTATATATGAATTTCGTTTACTGATGTTGTATAGATCCCAGCGGTACCACTGTTGTTCATTACCTGTTCCCGAGCGTTCGATCAGGAAATTCTTCCCAAAAACATCCGTAACCACCAGTCCGCTTACTTCGGTAATGGTACTGTCGGGTACGGGATGAGGAATAATGAACCAGTCGTTGGAATAGATCAGCCCAAACTCCATGATGACCATTTTTGAAATATCGCTTTTCTGTGTCAGCATTTTGGAAAGGTCTGTATTGCGGTCTTCAAACTCCCACCATTTTCCGGTTGGCATACCTTTAAATTCAATGTTGGATGGGATATACGAAAAAGTCTGCGGCGGTAAGACCGCCTGCGCATTGTCTATCGTAAAGCCTGTTTCCTGAAGCTTGGCAGCAACGTTGGGATCAAGATCAAAAGAGTACCAGTCAAGGTCGCCCCGTTTGTAACGGTCGGCAACCAATACGTTCTGGTTGCTTCCGGAAGCAGCCGTCAAAGGAGCGGATACGGTACAGTTATATTCAAGTTCACTTTCCGACCACGAGTTTTCCTCTTCGGTTTCAGGCGTGTAGTAGGTATTGGATACCCATTGCATAAAAGATTCCATCTGATCATCCAACGCGGGATAACCTGGGGCAAAATCTCCCGGTGTACCACCGTTCTTAAAGTAGTGGTACAGCTTCACGCCGTCTATGGATCTTTTAGTTACAAGATTGCGGATGCGTATCGCTGCCTTGTTGCTGTTTTGCGCAGGGTCGTCTTCCAAAGGATCTATGTAAAAGTTTTCCCAGAAAAGCTGTACAATTTCCTTTATCTCGTCGGGATATATTTTAACCGCGAGCTTTACCCAGATATTTCCCAGCTCTATCCGCATTCCTAAGTCTTCCCTTAACGGCAGCCGCTCCACCTTTGCTTCCAAAGGAACCTGCTGGTCGTATTCCTCCACCTCACCGTAACGGCTTTTAAAACGATTGATCTTTGTAGATTGCGTCTGTACCCGTGCTTTCATAGGCGATCCCGCATCTTCTCCCTTAAACTCACCGACGCGGTATTGCTGGGTCAGCATCCACAGGGCATCGTGTACCTGTCCCTTAACGGTCTCTTTTAATGTTTTAGCAGTGGTAAGCGGTTCTATGCGTACATAGGCAATCAGTTCCGGCTTATTTATATCGATAAAAGGCATAGCATTAGATGTTTGGGTTTAATATATGATGTTCAGCAAAACCAATGGTGTTTCCGCCCGGAGCCACAGGTATGGTCAGTCCCGGTAACTGTCCTATAGGGGTTTCGGCTACTACTTCGTAGCCCAGTCCCCGTTTCTTTGCAAGGTCAAAGGTTTGTACCATCATATCGACGATATCGTCCCATTCCCAGTTACCGGTAATTTTAGGGGTAAGCCCAAGGATAAGACACTGCGGAGCTTTGGCGTTCGGCTGGTCATAGTGGAAGCTGATTCCCGTAGTTTGTTCTTTAAGTGGTACTACGTCTACCCATTCCTCTACCATTATCCCTGCCTGATATCCTTCGATTGAATGTTGGGGTGGTAAAGACGCGCCCATAGCAATGCGTCCCTCCCTGAGGCTTTCCTGACTTTGCACCGATGCCCCGAGCCAGCGTTCCAGACCGTCGCCTTCATAAGGAAGCTGCAACGGCACAATAGAGCGTAACGTGCTGTTGGACGGATCCACCGTGTTTGCAAGGATGGACAAAAGTTCGTAATGTTCCGCGTTCTTTTTCACTTTTGCAATGGAACTCATCCATTCGTCGGTAAGCAACACATTATCAGTATGGTCATAGGTAAGTGTCGAGTTACCAATAATCATTTCTTGCAGTTCGCCCTGTTCTTCCGGTCGCAGTTCAAACAAAGGAAGCACGACGTAATTGGGATCAAGCAATTGCTTGAACGCTTCGAGCACTTCGGTCACATAGGCGGTCGGATCCTGATCGCTGTCGGGCATCGGCTCCGATACCACAGAGCTTTCCAGTTTGCCTTCCACGATCTGCAGTACCCTTTCAGCCTGCTGGATCAGGTACTCTTGTTCGTCCGGTGTACTATCCGCCACATATTCGTAAACGGTCTGCTCGATACCGTAATAGCTCAGGGTATAAAGTGCGTCAACTATAATGCTTTTATTAAATGTCGCAGAATTAACCAAGGTTTGCAGATGGTTTCTTGCAGCTGTCAAAGACATGCGCGCGTTATCATATCGTATTGTAAGATCATCCAGATCGTATATTTTGAGTGTTCCTTCAATGTCCGCGGAACGCATATAATCGTGGGTATTCAGATGGCGAGCACTGTTCAGCAGTTTTTCCGCGTACAACAGCACAGGATGTACTTCAGCAAAAGAAAAATTCTCCGTAGCGTTACTGTCATAATAATCAACGGCTAAATCTACTGTTCGGTCATATCCATAGGTTTGTCTGACGTACTTTTTAATTATAAGGGACAATACATCATCCCCGTCCTGAAGGTCTTCACCCATTAGGTACAACAGGTCAACCGCATGAAGATTCAGTTGTGACACCGATACCGGGTGATGGGTATCGGTGTCCCTGATGCTTACCCCGCAAAAAATAGTTTCCGGGTTGGGTAATAGGGAACAAAGCCATTTGTTGATGTATGGCTCTGCCTGTACCCTGACATCAACACCAGAGATGATGTCCCAGTTGTTAGCTAATTCCCTTGGATCACCCATGTCTAAGTGCATCGTAAATCGTTGAGGGATCTCAATACCCTGTTTGGTGGACGGCACTACGTCCGGTTCATTCATAAAGCGTCCTTTGGATAAGGCGTTCACGGTTGCACCGCCTTTGATGGTATTGCCCTGTACGATCTGGAAAATCCCTTCGGTCGTGCTAATATCCGCAACGGCATCCGCGAGGTTGCGGATCCAGTCAACGGCTTGTAATAAAGCTTCTTGAACTTCGGGAGTCATTGCTCCCGCACTTGCAATAATTTCGTTAGTTTTTCCTTCCTGCACCAGCTCGATGAGCTTGTTGCCGTTGACCACATTTCTGGAACTGATCTTTTCAACGGTATCAGGGTCGGGTGCCACATCTACCACAAATTGATCCAAAGGATAAGCGTTCCTTAATCTATAAAGAGGAACATTTACAGTACTATTATCAAGTAGCTCCCTGTATCTTCGTTCAAATTCATAGCCTAACAATACCCCGAAATTCTGACCGTTGCGAACGCCTTCCATCAGGTCGAGTGCAGCTCGTACCCGCTCCGAAGAGAGATTTACCGACAGCGGGTCTTCTGTTTCCTCTTTGGCTCGTTGCGCGTAACCGCTAAGCATGACTGCCCCGGTAGCCGCCTGGTTCATTGAGGGTGCATGGATGTATCCTTTATTTTTATTGTCTTTCCATATTTGTTCAGGAAACTGGTCGCCGGTTCCCGGAGGATCTGCCGGGACAAGTCCTGTTCTGGGTTTTACGTCTTCTACCCAGCCGTAAGCGCCCAGATGAATGCCTTTTCTACGGTTGGCAATACCGTTGTTTAGGTTCCGCAGGCGGTTCAGACGCTCGTTGACTAAAGACAACCGCCATACATCCACACGGTACACCCCATCAATGGATTCCCGCACAAGTAGATCCAGATCTGCGACCTTTACATCGGCAAGATTGAGAAGCGCCTCTTTCGCATCAAACAGGTTTTTAGCCTGCGGGAACGTATCAGGGCTTGCCGTACTCAGCACCTGACTGATCGGAGCTCCCCCATAAGGCGTATTCATTATTTGCAGGCGGCTCGGTCCGGCTGTAAGCGGTCCCATTTCACCTACCACCGGTTGCGGAGGTATTTCACCCACGACATTTACAAATTCATTTTCGCCGCGCTCTTCTTCGGGAATACCCAAAATATCGCACGCCGCTTCGAAAAATTCCAGCATGATCGATTGCCGTGTATTACGGTAGAGCATACTTGAATTAAATTCGTTAGCCACGATCCCCGGGGGTACTCCGTAATTTTCAAAATTTTCATCACGCAGTTCATCAAAAGTTGCTACTGCCAGTAGGTTTAAAAGGTTTCCCGCACTACTGATTGCCGGCAGCGGTTGATCCGGATTTGCTCCGGGGAATGCGGGTGTGATCTTCAGACTGGATTGCTTGTTAAGGTAATTGATCTGTAAGGCTTTGTCCGTAAACTCCATTGGGAGTCCTAATTGACCACGAACATTTTCCATCCGGTCGATTTGCTGGAACTGCCAGTGCTCATGATCGGGATAATCTAATGCCGCATATTCAATATTGTTCCAGACGTATCCGGCTCCCACACCGATACGCTGAACGTATTCCGTTGATACGGCATGCTTGGAAAGCACATCGGCGAGTTGCTGCCCGGAACCCGAAGCTGGCACTTGTGTTTCCAGAACGCTTGTCCACTGATTATCCAGTGCCTGTGCATATTGGTTGATATTAATGAAGAGGTCCCGATCGGTATCCTGACTGTCCCATTCCAGTCTTGAAAAGACACTGGTAGGCAATATTCCATAGGGTTGGTTTCCACTGCGGATAGAGGGTAACGCCCCGCGGCTTCTCATATAATTTTCGTTAAAATGCCTCAATATGGTCTGTACGATGTTACGTGGACCAAGAGGACGCCATAGATCGCTAAAGACATATCCTAAAGAGGTTTCAAAATTCGAAATATTATAATTGATCACGTTTTTTAGATCGGTACCGTCACTTCTGAAAATATGGTAAAACGTATCGTATTCAATACCCAATGCTTCACATAAGATCTGTCCGTCGGTTTTATTTCTGTTGACTGCCACAGGCTGAAAAAGCGGATCCAGACGTTCCGTCTGATAGGTGGTTTTGTTTCCAAATTCCACAGATTGAAAGCCCGAATAATCGTCCTCGGTATTGTTCGTGTTGGTTCCCTGTTTCAGTATGCTCAAACCATCGGTATAATGGTGGTTCATTAAAAGTCGCTCCAAACGTTCTTTAGATTCTTCTTCAGATAATGTTGATTTGACACCTACAACAAGAATCCTTTTAAAACCTTGTGCGTATTGTGCCTCTGTAAGGTTGATCCGTGCCCCCATACCTTTCTCAATGGCAGCTTCAAAGTCGATCATCCAGTCCACATTTTCATCCGCGACCAATTCATTTTGCAAGCCTCCTATATTTACCTGGTCAAAAGACGGTCCGTCCTCATCATCCAGAGCGGGATCGATCCCCATTTTAAGCTCGTCGGGAATAGGGTTCATATCGTACACAAGTTGAGTTCCGTCGTTAGCTATGGCGTGTACCCGAAAGGCATCCGGCATAACGTAGGTTGCGGGCTGCCTGCTCCACGTATCAGGTTGGGTAGGTACTGTAGGAAACACCAGATCGTCTCCTGGTGGATTCGAACCGATATTAGTCGGTGTTAGCTCTGAAGCAATGTATGCGGCACGTTCCGCACTGAAACTCCGGCACAATAAATCCCATGCCTGTAATTCATCCTGCTGCGTTTGTGCGTCTGCGAATTGCCGCCAATACACTTTGCCTTCCTCAACTTCACTTTCACTGAGTACTTCCTCATGGGTTTCTACCGCTATTTCGTCCGGAAACACCCTGATCCATAATTGGTTTGGTGCATTAAAAACCGTTTCCAGACGTACTGGGAAAAACAGTATGGGATACTGATCGTCCAGTTCTTCCGCCAATCGTGCAAAACCTCCCTGCGAAGATGCCAGTTCTTTGACCAGTGCGGATTCTTTTTTATTAATCTCCTTTAATTCTTCACGCAGGGCTTTAAGGTCTGTTTTCAAGGTCTGCATCTGATGGTTCAGATCTTGTTGTCGGGCATTTTTAAGCGAAGCCCTGTGGGAAAAATAATTGTTTTTGGTCAGCTGGTGTTGCCCGCTCAGCAGTTGCTTGTTGAGTGCCGCTCTCTGGGTTCTCAACTCACTGATCTGATGCTGTATATTGTTAAAATCGTTTGCCATAGCTTGTTTCTTATTGGATTCTTAAGAGGTTATTCGATACTTTCGTTGTCGGGAACAAGATCTTGCGCATGCACATTGAGCTTTACCGGAGCCTGATGCAGTGCATAGGCTATTGTCGCACCGTTCCAGTTCCATGTAATAGCATCAGGGTTAGCCGAACTGCTGATGATCTTTGCCAGATCGATAAAACCATCTTCTGCCGGATTATCCTTGATATTGCCCCAGGTAAGGTCGTCCCATGTCGGTATCGGATTAATCAATGTATCACTTTCATCGGCTCCGAAACGGATTTCTGAGGAGCGTTCCTGAAACACGATAAAATATCCTGGGGCTTCCATCGGTCCAAAGCCTGTTCCTTTTATGTCTTCCGCAGTAACAGGGAATCCGAGGAGCACAATGTCGGGATCTATTTTTCCTGAAAACAATGGGTAAACCTCGGTGCCTGCTTTGGCTCTTCGCGGCTGGTTAGCATCTATATACTCTGCCTCTTGCAAATAGATGATCGTTCCGGGATATTTACGCAATAATTCCGCGCGTATAGTCATCACCAGATAATCCGAGTTTTCTGTTTTGACTCCATTTGTACCTAATTCAGTAAGCGGCGAGGTAATCAGATCGGGATTGGTCCGCCATTTATGGATGTCTTCGATATCCCTGTAATTGTTCAGGTTATATATCTGTTCCGTGGGGTTGGTAACCTCAAGATTCACAATTGAACTATCATATCCCCAGAAAAATGAAAAGTAAGTTCCTCTCTGATCCGTCGGATAGCCGCGCCACATCAGTTCCCTGCCCATTTCGTAATTTAACCCCAACATGTAAGCTTCAAGGTATTTACGGTTGACATTTAAAAGATTGATGGAGTTCATCTGGATATTGTTCAGACCGGGCATGATCCAGTCCGGTGACAGTTTGGCAAGCTCTTCATACATCGGTATCCTAATTTTTGGAGCCGCCATGATGCCATTGGTATTGAAAACCTGTAAGGATTGTCCGTAAACATTATTCAGCTTGATGAAATTGTTGGCAATTTCAAGCGCATTGGTCGTAGGTTCCGTCCGCGCGAGGATAACGTTGCGTGTATTCGCTATTGGAAGTGCGGGGTTGTAATGAAATTCATACGGAGGCAGATTTTCGATCAGATGATGCAGACGCGTGATTGAATCCACCATCGTTTGTACCGGTGGCGAAATTGGACCCGGTATCGGTGGCGAAAGAACCACGCCGGGACTGGAAAACTGAAAACCCGCGTTTTGGGGCAGTGACTGTGTAAATGAAGGTGTTAGCTGCGGTTCCTCCCATATATCATACGGTATCTGACCCACAGGTGCCTGATAAGGTGTGGCGATCTGTACATTGCCACTGTTGACTTCCTGAATAAAATCTGCTATTGTTGTTTCCCCGCTGACCATACCTACAGTTCTGGTAAGCGGGCTTTTTGCCCTAAACAGTCTTCTGCCTGCTCCGGACAGGGTGGTGATAGGAACCGCACTGATATCCACTTCTCCGTAAACCGTCCGCTGATTCGCGGCATTAAAGATTCGTGTATGTGCCGGTGCGGATATATTCAGCAGCATTTCATCCTGCAACGGCAACAGATGCCTATCGTAAACCGCGTAATTGGCTGCCTTGGTCACTTTAAGCTGGTTAAGCTTTCGGTTGGCTTCCATTACTTCGCCGATCTGCTGCCAGGCAATGTTCATATAATCTTCCTGATTCCGACGGATGGTTTCGGTGCCCGCACCCGCAAAGACGCGATACCTTGGATCGAGGTTTACTTCCTGTAACCAGTCTGGTTCGGCGGCAGGTGTTACTTCTTCCACTTCATCTTTAGCTGCATGCCATCTTCCGTAGATTGGCGGAGCAATGATCGGATCGGCTATTTGTTCTTCATTGAGTATCTTGGTGGGTTCGTTGATGATCTCACGCAGTTGTTTCGTATAAAGATTGGCATCGGTCAGATCCCACGGTGTGGTTTCCACGGCATTTAAAGGTTCGACGATACCCCGCATCGTAATGGTGGGCTGCGTCAGTTCCACATTTTCCAAACGGGGATTGTTGCTCTTTTGAAGATCCACTTCCCGCGTTCCCACGTCCTGAGGCAAGACACGGGGTTTGACAAGACGCACCAGCGTTTCAAAATCTCCCGAGTCACCGGTTTTAAAATACCATTGATGATACACCGGAAATTCCTTATCAACAGGCGTTGTATCGTTCCACGCACCTTGTTGCTCCTGCACGGTAGTACCACTGAAAGGTTCCAGTCCCATCCCGGCTCTGCGTCCGGTTTCAAAGGTAGGGATCACAAAGGCGGTATAACCTGTATTGGGCATTAGCCTTCTGGGAGAAACCAGCCGTGAAATGACCTTTTCGGGATTGCGTTTCAATACGGTATCCTTTAGTTTAGTAACCGCCAGTGCAATTGCCGGGTCAGTGTTACCAATAGGATTTTCATTCGGTGCAAGATTTTCATTGACATGGACGTGTGCCCACGCCCAAAGGCTGTCCTGAGAGGGAAACAGTTCTCCCGCCTGCTTTTTTATTTTGATATAAGGTTTTCCTTCCGGTGTGGTCAGCAGTTCGAACTCGTCATCCATAAGTACCACCAAAGTAACCCATGGACGCAGTCTGTATTGGTAGTCACCAGCCGCTCCGTCCTTACGGAATTTTGCAGGAGTATAACGCCAGCAAAAATCCTCGTCGTAAAACTCGACAAAAGGCAGATAATTGGGTTCAAAATTGGTCACCCAGTTCTCGGGGCTGACCTTAATGATTTCGTTTTTATTGATACCCACCACATCACCTGGTCCTTTTAGTGCAAAGTCCTTAGATATAGTGGTATTTTGCGAACCGCCGTTGACAGCCTGCGCCTGTACACCGATGGACAGGCTGAAATTACTACGCTCGGTCGGTGAAGTACCGTTCGGCAGGTCGTCAGCAGTCAGGTAATTACTCAGTCCGTTGCGTATATAGGGTAAGAATGAATAGTATGCGCTCATAATTTTTGGAATATATCGTTCATACAATGTTTTAATGCTCTGTTTATACTAATTCGTAGCGGTTGGCAATGATCCAGTCCTCTACCGTTGTCGGCGAAAGTTCTTTTTGTTGCTTAAGGTACCTTTCCGCTTCCATAGAGTTGGTAAACGAGATACCGCCGCCGACCTGTTGAAGGTTTTTACGGTTTGCCAGCACAAACTCACCGCCTTCTATAGAAAGGCTGATCTTATCGGGACCGACGCTTGTCGTGCGCAATCTTACACTTGAAAGACCTGTTCGTGTTGCGTATCCGAATACGCTGTCAATGGTCAGACGTTCTTCGGTGATCTCATGCATAACATCTTCTTTACGGCGGAATCCGCTGTCCACCGTGATCTCTTCATAACCAGCTTTCTTATGTACGGCGTATTGCGATGTCTGGTTGTCGTTAGAACCTACAATCACACCACTATCAAAGAGTTCGTAACCATCGCGCGATAGTTTTTCTTCGTCGTTCATGTTGCTGAACTCGCTGCGCGCAAAATAGTCTTGTACATTCTCTCGCGGAATGCTCATAGATCCGATAGTCACGTTATTAATGCTGTACCGGTTGAAATCGCTGATCGCCGCGGATCCGAATTTTTGCATCAATGTATTAAGCGGCATGACACGCTGACTGATCTTAATTGCTCCGGACGGATCTACCGACTGTACTTCACTGTCGGGTTCTTTACGCCAGGCAACCATCTGGTTGTTCTGGTCAGGCAGCAAGGGTTCCCAGTTGTCGGGAAGCATCAATGCTTCTTTGATTAGTTCGTCCACTTTCACCGCTTCGATGGCTTCTGCACGCTGGCGTCCGAAGGTCGCGTCGAAACGTACTTTTACTTTCACGAACAGTATCTTGAATGCAGCCTGTCCCTGTGCTCTCCACGGATCCGGTCCTTCCAGAAGCAGTGCGACATATATACCAATGAGTGTTTTGCTTCCCATTTTGATAGCAAACTGTACGCCCATATCAGCGGCAAAGTAAAATGGAGAGAACTGGAACAGTACATTGAACCAAAGTTCGCCCTCGGCACTAAATTTGCCTGCACGTGCCATAGCATATACACGTGCTCCGAATTGTGCGGAGTTGGATGTTACTGCAAAATAGGACTCAACCGATATTTTTAAATTCTTTTCATCTGCCAGTACAATCGTTAAACGTTGCATAGACGGCAAGTTAAGCGGTGGAGGTGTGTAAGACGGGTGAAACCCTCCTACAGATAACAAGAAGTTTGGTCTGCCACCCCAATTCAAGCGCAGTGCCATATCCCCAAAAAGACCAAAGGTCAGTATTTTCGAATCGTATAAAGTAGCATCAAAAGACAGATATTTTTCTTTGAAATCTATGATCCCTATAAAATTTACCTGTATTTGTAAGATAGGATTCTGTGCGCTTGGCAATTGTGCCCGTAATATTCCGAGAATAATTAAACGTACAGGATCGGGAAGCTCTATTATGATACCGATGTCAATGGTAAGCAGTGTGGGTGTACCCCAACCGATCTTTGCCATAGGGCCCACCATAAACTGGTCTTTTCTTGCAGGGAATGCCTGCCCCAGATTACTGATGATGGTATTGGCGTTTTCGACGATGTTTTTCGGGAATAGTATATGATCCAATGTATTGTACCGGATGCCAGCACGTAATACATCGGGATTTGACGTCCTGTGTAGTCCCAATAAACCTCCGATACCGTTGATGGTAAAGCCCATACCGATCTGCAATGGTGTAAATTCGACCGAAACTATAACCAGTAAGGAATATCCCGGATCGCCACCCGGTAATTTGGTACTGATAATTCCTATTGCAGAAAAGGATATTTTGGAAAATTGCAGTTCCAAACCTCCCGTATAGGTGGATGTTGCTTGATCGTAATTAAGAAATCCTCCGCCCTTTACCGGTGGAGCATCTATTTCTAGAGCTACTCCATCAGGAAATTTGAACCCTAAATCAAAATCCAGATTGTCAAAAATCCCCTTGCTATTCGAACCTTCTTTATCACTCAGACGTAGCTTTAAACCAATATTTCGAATGCTTGCCTTTACTACCGAAAGATTTAGGTTAAAATCCAACCCTACATTTAAATCAGTATTTTCTCCATTTGTCGCAAATGCTATTCGCAATGTTTCCAGCTGTATGGGGGCCGACGAATCTTTATTTTTTCTCTGATCTTTAAGTGGAATTTCGATAGAAAAGCTTGTATTTCCTTCAAATCCAAAGCCAAATTTAGACGACCATCTAACAGCTCCACCAAAAGCTAATGAAAATGGATTTGCACCAATAATCTTTTGGATAAAATTATCGGCATTACTAGGCTCGAACGTAAATCTTAAAAAAGGAACATTTATATGTTTCCCATTGCCAATTTTAATAATAAACTCCGGATCATTATATTCTCCCAATACTGAGAGTGAGAAATCAACTCACATGAACTCTAACCTGCTTGTCGCTCTTGTTCCGAATAATAATACCGATGGTTGCGGTAGATAAGTAAAATTAAATTCCGTATTAAAATTTGATGCTGTAAAATTTGTTAAAAATTGACTGCTGTCAGGTAAAATCTTGAGCAGCAAATAGTCAGACTTATCCAGTTCGCTATCAATAGATGCATAAAATGAGGGAGATAACATAAAAGAGCTTTCATATGTTCCCGCTTTTGCTAATTGTAATGCAAGCCCATCAATAGTCTGGCTTAAATCATTTTTAGGTACGGGAATAATATTTAAATTTAACTCTTTATAATTGTTAATGAATGGTTCCCAATATTGTAAAACACTTATATTTAGTTGCTCAATATTGAAATTTGATAGTTGTGGATTATGTAAATAAAAGCGCTCATGGTTAGGTTTGTCAATTAATATTCTCTCAGCATTGCCTCCATAAAGATTTAAGACTGTATTCAATTTCGATAACACTTTATCATAGTCTAATCCAGAAGAATCTCCCCAATTATATGCTGCATGGATTAAATTTTGAGGTTTGGTAACAAGCAATCCCAATTGAGACCAGTTAATCTTATATTTTTTGTAAGGTATACGTTTGTCACCTGTAGGATAGAACGTAGTTTCGGTAATTATATCCGATAAAAAAAGAACAGAAAATAAAACTTTCGATTCTATTTTTAAGTACTTAGAAAAAAAAGTATCGAATAAATTGGTTCCAAATTCAGTCCAAAAATTAGGTTGATTAAATGGAAAAAAGGAGAATGATCCTGAGGATATATTTCTTATATTATCAATTATTTGATAGGTATTTTGAATAATTGGTAAGATCCTGACCCACAAATTGTCAAAATTATCCTTACTTGCTTTGATTTCCCCTAATAAATCCTTTATTTGCTCAACCGAATCAGAAATATTAATAGTATTTCGAACTAACTCTAGCTGTGAAGGAGAGATATTATCAACTACCCAACCATTTTTATTTAATAGGTATTGAAAATCATCTATATTACTAAGTGACTGTTCAAAATCATCAATAATTCTTCCTGCTACAAATACGATGGGTTTAAATGCTGCTATCATAATTTTTCCATTGAAGGTTCAGTAACGCTTGGGTGATAATTTCCATTAGGAACCTGATTAACATCAGAAATTTGAGTCTCCCAATTAAAAAATCTCATTAAACGGTAAACTATCTCAAACATATCAGGTGTTTCCATATGATTCAATACTTCTGCTAAAAAGCTAACCACTACCGGAGGTATCACTGGAGGTATCCCTGGCGGGAAAAAAATAGCTTGATACCTCATAACGTTTATTACTGTTCTAATAGTTTTATAAATCCTTTCTGCCTGCGGGTTATATCTAAACGCATAGCCGGCACCTTGTTCAAATACTAAATGTCCTGTTTGACTTCTAATCGGATAATCAAGCAGATCAACAGAGTACCACACTGTTTTGATATTGTTGTTCAATTCTTCCGGAGTAGCCGTAGGATTCAACACAGAATCTCTGCTAAAAGGTGTTTTATTTTCATTAGTTACAGCTATCTTCAAAGACTGATTAGGGGGAATCAAGGGTAAACCAAATCCATCTCCCTTTTTTTCACCTGACGTTTCCCAACCATTAAATCTATTAGGGCTCCCTCCAGCAGTAGCTAGTCTTGTCATACCCATTGCATTTAAGTTATAATTTAGTTGTGACCAACGCCAGTGTAAATGAAAGCAACAATATCCACAAATTGGAGCATGGATGACAGGTTGATTATTATCAGCATATTTCCCCATATAACCGTGAAAATGAATATTGTCATATTCCGCTTGTCTTGCCTTTTTAGTTAATGTGACCTTTTTGTTTCCAGGATTAGAATTTTGGGGCCATAAATACTGAGCTCCCCTCTCTTTGTCAAATGCATTTGACTTCGATTGTAGATCCTGCCTACCATATACTGCCTGAATCTCGTGTTCTTCTGTTAAATTAGGCTTCAAGTAATCAAAAATATAAGCCCAGGTAGGCGGGGCTACAGCTCCATATAGATGGTAAAATGGAAATTTTCTTATTCCACCTTCATCATCAGCTTCTGAGTCGTTACTGTCTGTAAAAAAGCTTGGCATATTAGAAGGTAGCAAAGAAAGATCAAAATACTTTTCGAATAACTTCGGTATTGCAATGCCTTCCTCTCTTGCATATCTAAAATGATTATAATCGATATAATTCCCTGAGCCATCGTCTCTTATTTCGACATGATGCATACTGTTATTATTGGCAGTCATTTTGACACGTGCTTTGTAACCGTCAACATTGCAACTATCTATATCAATATCTGTCGGCAATCCTGATAAAGTGAGCAGGTTAAAACGGGAGTCATTTTCCGGATAAACTACAAATTCATTATAATTAGGAAGGAGGTCAGGATCATCCTTTCGTTTAGAATCGAAAGCAAATTTTATCTGGGGGAAAAATTTAACCGCATCAATAACTCCCAACGGTTCAAAATCATTTCCATGATACAATAACACAATCGATACTTCAACTTTGACTCCGATATATCTGTCACCAATTTTTAAATAGTAATAGAAAATCTGTGCAAGTCCCATTTGATAGTCTTTTTTATTTCCTCCTATCGTTCCTTCGGCTCCTATACAAGCACTGTAATTGGTGGGTGCATTTAATGGTATAAAGTGATTGTATGTGGATCCATCATTTCTATTAAAAACGAGTTTGAGTTCTATATCTTGGAATGAGATATTTTTAAGTACCGTATGTGTATGTGTTACACCTGACATATTTGTCAGTAGGTTCAAATTATCTATAGACAAAAAATTGTTATTTGTAACATTTAGAGTCCCATCCCAATGGGGCTTTTGTGCAGGTATATCTTCACCATATTCATTTCGATACATAACAGATAATTTCCTACTGTTTGCGTTTAATGTATGGAAATAATTACTGCCGGGCCTCATTGTATGATCTATTATTCTGTCTTCAAAATCAAAAATCATAGGTTTATAAAGCTGAATAACTTTGATCTGTTCATTAGGAGATAAGGGTGTTGTATTACTCCACGAAACTTTAATTATATAAGGATTCTTCCCTTCCCATATAATCACTATCATCTTGAAATAAATTTTTTTCAGCCATAACAATCATTTTATTATTAAAAAACTACTCAGTAACTCTCTGCAAATAGGACAAAATGCAACTTTATGATCCTTAAGTGGCAGTGTATTATCTCCAATTTTTCTTCGCATTATACAATCAGGTGCGGAACGATATACATCTGTTCGGAAACCTCCACCGCCTTCCCAGAGTTCAATATCTGTGTAGCTGACATTATGCAAAGGAAGATCACTATTAACATTAGCAGGTGTGGTATTTTTAAAAATAGGGATAGAGGAATTATAGTTTTTATCAAACGCCCATCTCCAAGGAAAATCATCATTAATAGTTGGATTAGGTCCAATAGTAATATTTGGTGCGTAAAATAAATTTGGAAATCTTGATAGAATAAAATCCCCCTGTATATCGACCGGTTTCAAATAGTCAGCGCCGGGAAGGTCAAATTCATCTGCGAGGCCTAAAATTCGCCCAGTAGCTTTCTGGATTATTTGTTCCGCATGATTATCTACTGAAGTAAGAATGGTGTAATAAGTATCAGTGTGGTCAACTTCTAGCTCAATATCTGTTCGGTTTGCTTCTGGTAATAGGATAAATATTAACTTATTTTGCTCAAAGGTTGGTAGCCCTTCAACTTGAAAAGTTATTCCTTTCGGTACAGAATTTTTAACGAAAAAAGGGTCGTTCCCTTGAGTACCTGTATATATAAGATCATCAATGTAAGTGTTAATTTTGGTATTATTTACATGTAATTTTCCATTTTCAAAATAGGTTTCAAATACCGTTCTACCAACTGCTTGCTGCTGAGAATTAGCATATCCAGATTGGGCACTGGGGGAAAAAGAAACAAACACAGAAAACATATAACGGTTACCATTTCCTTTCAGGCAGGAAAATGGAAATGAATTCTCCAATTTATCTAAAAGAGCATATACATCTCTATAAAACAAAGATTCGTCAGATTCGATATACCCCTCCGCTAAAAAAATAAGGCTGCGGGAATTAGGGTAAGATGCTCTAAAGATGTCCGTCTGTATTTGGATAAGTTCTTTCATATTAACTAAATTTTGATCATTTCCGTTTGCACAACATCAATAGCTTCAGATTCTGACGTATGCCCCAAAGGTCTAATTACCTGTATAAGTAATTGGTTATTTTTTAATATTAAGACTCTAATATATTTGCGATAATTTATCCGTGAATCTTGTCCTGAAATAAATATAGTATCTCCTTGTCTTTCTATATCTCCTGTAATCTTGTCATTTAAACTTGGGTTTCCTACGAAATAACTGCTATAATCACCACCTAATGTGAGAATCTCTTTTTCAAAACATAAGAACTTCTTCTTGAACGAAAATCCATTTTTACATTCTTCACTTTTATAGATATATAAATTTTTATACACTTGTTGCTCTCCATAAGTTCGATCCTTTGGGAAAACAAAACACGCAAGCCCAAAACCAAAAGTCAGAGTTAACGCACCAATAAAAAAAATAATAATAAAAGATACAATAGGAATTCCTACCAATAAAAGCCTTGCAGTGAAGTATATATCCTTTAATTTATGAGAATATTTCTTTTTAACAATTATTAAATAATCAAAATAGATACATAAAATGAGTATTAAAACTGCCTCAACATACCAATTCAATCGCCACCCAAATACAAGCTTTATCAAATAATACCCTACTAGAGTTAGTATAATATTTCTGATGCGCTTTTCATGGCTACCAGCTGGTTTTTCATTATTCCTTACTTTTCTCAAAATAAGAGCGCTTATTATTGAAAGAAGACTAATGCCAATGAAGATTAGATAAGGTATATAAAGTGTCATAATTTTACTTTTTGAATTTCTATTCTCATTATGAAAAACGCATATCTAAATTCCTTTCGAAAAAGAAAATAAAATGCCAAGCGCATGTAATGCACGCACCGAAAAATATTTAATAAAAGCTTTGCTTTTAGTGTTTATGATTTTACCAGCATTGCCGCAACGCCAGCTTGGTTATCTATGAAAGAGAAAGTATTTAGCTTGTTCAATGTAGTTTCGGAGTCATGTCATCATTAAAATTCTCTTCCTCAGATAAATGACAGTATAAATTTAATCTTTTAAATAAATAAGCACCAACAAAAAAACAACTATTTTTGAATTTTTATGATAAAAAAAATAAATGACTGTTTTGATTTGGTATTCTTCAATAAAAATGCCGTTTTACT
>Ga0079224_100004205_pt1 | contig 18490 bp, 11 predicted proteins | sample Stecom2015_FD_80414 | JGI IMG/M metagenome (GOLD analysis project Ga0079224, IMG submission 80414) | Agricultural soil microbial communities from Utah to study Nitrogen management - Steer compost 2015 | ecosystem: Environmental > Terrestrial > Soil > Agricultural land | place: USA: Utah... | reverse complement strand
GACGTGCACACCCACCACCCGGATCGGCAGCCGCTCCAGGACGTGATGACCGCCATCCGGCACGGGATCACCCTGAGCGAGGCGGGCCGCCGCCTCTTTCCCAACGCCGAGCGCACCCTGCGCGGCCCCGCGGAGATGGCGGCGCGCTTCTCCGATCTCCCCCACGCGGTGGCCCGGACGGTGGAGATCGCGGAAGGCTGCCACGCGACCCTGAGCGATCTGCGGCACGACTTCCCCCGCGAGCACCTGCCGCCGGGACACACCCCCCAGTCCTGGCTGGAGGCGCTCACCCGCGAGGGGCTCACCGTCCGCTACCCGGGAGGCGCGCCGGCCGCGGTGCAGGCGCAGATCGAGCACGAGCTCAGGCAGATCGCCCAGCTGGGCTTCGCCGGCTACTTCCTCACCCTCTGGGACATCGTCCGCTTCGCACGCGAGCGGGGCATCCTCTGCCAGGGCCGGGGAAGCGCGGCGAACTCCGCGGTCTGCTACGCGCTGCAGATCACCGCCATCGATCCGGTGCGCATGGGCCTGCTCTTCGAGCGCTTTCTCTCCATGGAGCGCAAGGAGCCTCCCGACATCGACGTGGACTTCGAGCACGAGCGCCGCGAGGAGGTGCTCCAGTACGTCTACGAGAAGCACGGCCGGCACCGCGCGGGCATGGTGTGCAACGTCATCTGCTTCCGCCGCCGGCTCGCGCTGCGTGAGGTGGCCAAGACGCTGGGGCTCTCCCTGGATCAGGCCGACCGGCTCGCGGGCTCGGCGACCCATGGGCCACCGGACCCGGACGCCCTGCGCGAGGCCGGACTCGATCCGGAGGACCAAGGGGTGCAGACCGCGGTGCACCTGGCCTCGGCGCTCGAGGGTTTCCCACGCCACCTCGGGATCCACGTGGGGGGCTTCGTCATCACCCACGGGCCGCTGGTGGAGATGATCCCGGTGGAGCGCGCCGCCATGAAGGACCGCACCGTCATCCAGTGGGAGAAGGATGACGTCAACGCGCTGGACGTCCTCAAGGTGGACCTGCTGGGCCTGGGGATGCTCACCGTGGTGAGCCGGACCCTGCGCCTCATCGCCCAGCACGGCGGCCCGACGCTTTCACTTGCAACCATCCCTCCGGAGGATGCGGAGGTCTACGCCATGCTCTGCCGGGGCGATGCCATCGGCGTCTTCCAGGTGGAGAGCCGCGCCCAGACCGCGATGCTCCCGCGCCTGCAGCCGCGGACCTTCTACGACCTGGTGATCCAGATCGCGATCATCCGCCCCGGCCCCATCGTGGGCGCCATGGTGCACCCCTACCTGCGCCGCCGGGATGGCGTCGAGACGCCGTTCTACCCCTCGCCGGAGGTCGAGAAGATCCTGGGCAAGACGCTGGGGGTCCCGCTCTTCCAGGAGCAGGCGATGAAGCTCGCCATGGTGGCCGCGGGCTTCACCGCCGGAGAAGCCGATGGGCTGCGGCGCGCGATCTCGCACAAGCGGGCCGAGGAGCTGATCCTCCCCTACCGTGAGCGCTTCATCGAGGGCTGCCTCTCCCGCGGCTACCCCCGCGACTGGTCCGAGGCCCTCTTCCACAGCTTCCGGGGCTTTGCGCACTACGGCTTCCCGGAGAGCCACTCCGCGTCCTTCGCCCTCATCGCCTACGCCACCGCCTGGCTCAAGCGCTACCACCCCTCGGCCTTCGCCGCCGCGCTCCTCAACAGCCAGCCCATGGGCTTCTACGCGCCGCATACCCTGGTCGAGGACGCGAAGCGCCACGGCGTCCGGGTGCGGCCGGTCGACGTGAACGCCTCGGACACCGAGGCCACGCTGGAGGCCGATCCCGACAGCGAGGGAGGCCTGGCGCTCCGGCTGGGACTGGGCCAGGTGAAGGGGCTCGCCGAGAAGGATGGAGCGCGCATCGTCGAGGCGCGGGAGAAGGGCGGACCCTTCACCTCGGTGGGATCCCTCGCGCGCCGCTCCCGGGTGGGACGCCACGTCCTGGCGCGGTTGGCGATGGCCGGCGCCCTGGCGTCGATGTGCCCCGGCGATCGACGTCAGGCCCTGTGGGAGGTGCAGTCGCTGGGCCCCCTCGAGGCCGACGATCTCTTCTTCGGCCTGCCGGTGGATGATGCGAAGGTGGAGCTGCCGCCCATGGCGGTGGGGGAGCGGGTCGCGCAGGACTACGGGAGCCTGGGCCTGTCCCTCGAGGCGCACCCGCTGGAGCTGCTGCGGCCGGTCCTCAAACGCCAGCGGGCCCACACCGCCGCAGCCCTGATGAAGCTCCCCATGGGGAGACGGGTGGTGGTGGGAGGGCTGCGGATCGTCCTGCAGCGGCCGCCGACCGCCAAGGGCTTCGCCTTCATCTCCCTCGAGGACGAGACGGGGATCGCCAACCTGATCGTCCCGCCCCAGATCGCCGAGGCCCACCGGCGCGTCCTCTACGGTGCGCTCTTCCTGGTGGGGGAGGGGACCATCGAGCGCAGCGGGGGGACGGTGAACGTCAAGGTCCACACCCTCCGGGAGCTGTCACCCTGAGCCCGACCGAGCCCCCGTTGCACGCGCAACCGGAAGGAATGCTCAGCCGAAGTTGTAGGCGGCGGAGAGCCAGGGCAGGGGGAGGGGCACGATGTTGCCGCCCTGTCCCAGGAGGAGCACCCCCACGTCGACGGAGAAGGGACGCAGGTTCAGGCGTGTCCCGCCGCCCCAGATCCAGGCGTTGCCCCCGCCGTCACCGGGGAGGGTCCAGAGCTCGCTGGTGAGGGACACCATCCGGCTCACCCGGAGCAGCCCGCTCAGGTTGACGATGAGGCCCTCGACCGGCGCGGTCGCCGCCACCGGGACACCGATGGAGAGGGTCACGTTCTTCTCCGCCGTGCCCACCGTCACCGAGCCGAAGCCGACGCCCAGCACCGCGACGCTGCTGTTGAGGGCTGCGGGGACGAAGATCCCGTAGGCCCCGGCCGCCAGGTGCACCACCTCGTTCACCGAGCCTCCCGCCTTCACGCTGGCGAGCATGTTGAACCCCCCGCCCGTGCTGGCGAACCAGAGGGGGAGGATCGACCCGATCGTGAAGTTGAGGTTGTCGGTGATGCCGTAGCTGAACTCGCTGAGGAGCAGCTCGAGCTGGGCGAAGGAGCCCTGGCCCTCCTTGAGGAGCAGCGCGCTGGGAGCGAGGAAGTACGCCTGGGGGCGCAGTGGACGCTCCGCGGCGGGTGCCTCGGGCGACACCTTGGCGATGGTGCTGCGCGAGAGGTAGATGCGCGGCCCGTCCCCGATCTCCAGCATCACCCCGTGCGCGTCGTGAGAGCGCAGCGTTCCGACGAGCGACTGCCCATCGATCAGCTCCACCCGGTGAAGCTGCGGCGGCTCGGCGTCCTGGGCGGTGGTGGCAGCGGTGGCCTCGGGTTCCGCGTCCTGGACCCCGTCCTGTGGCGCCGCTTCGGCGAGGCCGTCGGGAGGGACGCGCGCGCCGTCGGTGACGGGAGGATGCGCCTCCTCCGTGGTGGGCCCCACCGGCGGTTCCGGGATGCGCGAGGGAGCGGCGTCGATCGCCGCCTGCGGATCCGCCGGGCCGTCGGATGTCGTCGGGGCCGCTGCGTGCTCCGACGCTGTGCGCTCCGCCGGCAGCTCGAGGGCGAGCGCCGCCCCGGGCAGGGAGAGCAGCAGCGTGAGAAGCGGCGACCAACGCAGGGACACGACGTTCTGACTCCTGGGGTGGGAGGCTCCGGCCGCCCCCCTCGCTCCGTGGACACGGGAGGGAGGCCATCCTAACGGCATTTCGACGCTCCCTGCCGGCGAAGTCCTCAGCCGATGATCATCGACTCCTTCTCGAGCCGGCCGTCGATGAAGCGCTGAAGATTGAAGCGGGTGAAGAGATCGTCATCGGGCGCCGCGCCGGTCATCCACGCGGCCATCCGCTCGCCGACGGCGGGCGCCATCATCACCCCGTGGCCCACGAAGCCGTTGAGCTGCAGCAGGTTCTCCACCCCCGGGGTGCGTCCCAGCACCGGGTTGTGATCGGGCGTGACGTCGTAGCATCCCGCCCACTGGCGCAGGATCTTGAGGTTGCCGCCGGTGGGGAGGAGCTCCTGCAGGGCCGAGGCGTAGCGGGAGGCGAAGCGCATGGTGGAGCCCATCTGCAGACCCGCCGGTTCCAGGGGATCTCCCATTCCGCCCACGATCTCGCCACGCATGGACTGGCTGAAGTAGATGCCCGAGTCGAGCACGCTCACCAGCGGACCCAGGAAGGGTTTGAGGGGCTCGGTGGAGCAGATCTCATGGCGGTGCGGCTGGTTGGGCAGCGTCACGCCGGCCAGCTGCGCGATGGGTGGACTCCACGCGCCGGCCGCGAGGACCACCGTCTCACAGGCGATCTCCCCGCGGTCGGTGACCACGTGGGTGATCCCCGCTCCGGACTGCTTGAAGCCGGTCACCCGGGTGAAGGTCTCCACCGCGATGCCGTGGCGCTTGCAGCTCTGCGCGTAGCCCCACAGGAAGGGCCAGGGGAAGATGACCCCGTCGTCGGGATTGAAGGCGGCCACCCGCACGCCACGCAGCGAGAGGTCGGGGACCAGCTCGGAAGCTTCGCTCTGCTCGATGAGCCGGGTCTGCACCCCCATGGCGTTCTGGACCGCCACGCTCTTCTCGAGGCGGTCGGCGACCTCGGCGCTCTTGGCCAGGAAGAGGTAGCCGCCCTGGCGCAGCCAGAGGTTGATCCCGAACTCGCGGGCAAAGCCCTTCATGAGTTCGATGGAGCGCCGGGCGAGCCCCACGTTGACCGCGGTGCCCCACTGCATGCGCACGCCGCCGCCGTTGCGTCCCGTGGCCCCCGCCAGCAGGTAGCCCTGCTCGAGGACCACGACGTCGGTCTCGCCCCGGAGCGCGAGGTTGTGGGCCAGGGACAGACCCATCACGCCGCCGCCGATGATCACGATCTTTGCCCGCGCGGGCACCTGACCGTCTGGCTTGAGGGCGGGCGTGGAGAGCTCGATCGTCGGGGGCGTTCCGCCGATGGGAGGCTCCTGGGCCGGGACCGGATCCGAGGCCAGCACCGCCAGCCGGGTCGGCTGCAGGGGCGGACGCGCGGTGAACGGCGCCTGGGCCTCGGGGGGCAGCAGACCCTTGCGGTGGAGGTAGGCGGAGACCGCGGGCATGCAGCTCTTGCCCTGGCACATGCCGGTGCCGAAGCCGGTGAAGCGCTTGATGGACTCGATGTCGGTGTGGCCGTGGCTCACCGCGTGATCGAGGTTGTCGAAGGTGACGTCCTCGCAGGGACAGACCAGGGCCTTGCTCATCGCGCGGCCTCCCCGGCCAGAATGGCCCGCGCCGCCCGCTGCCCGGACCCGGCAGCCTCCTGTGCGGAACAGGGGCCCAGCAGTTCGCCGGCCACCCAGACGCCGGGCACCCCGGTGGCCCCGGACCCATCCGCGCGGACCCGGAAGGTCTCCTGGGCGGGATCGAAGTCGACCTGCGCCCCGAGCTGCGAGGCGAGCTCGTAGGACGGCGACGGCGGCAGGGCGAGCACCAGCGCGTCACAGGACACGCGCCGGTCGGTCCCGTCCGGCGTCCGGTAGTTCAGGCCGCGGATCTTCGCCCGCCCCAGGGCCCGGATGGGCTCGGCGAGCAGCGCGCCCAGCTCGATCCCCACCGAGGGGGTGGGGCCCGGTGCATCCGGCACCCCGAGGTCCAGGGTCACCACCGGCGTGATGCCCGCCTCAGCCAGGGAGGCATGGACCCCGGCGAGCTCCTCTCCGCGTCCCACCAGTGCCACCTGCCGGCCCGGGAGGACGCCGTGGCGTCGGATCATCCGCGTGGCGGCGCGGCCGGCGAAGATGCCCGGCAGCTCGTTGTTCTCGAAGGGGATGATCCGCGCGTGCCCGCCGACCGCGAGCAGCAGCGCCTGCGCGTAGATCCGCACCAGGCGATCCCCTTCGATGGATTGGTGTTCGACCGCCACGAAGCGCCCCTGCGCGTCCTCGAAGACGCCGAAGGCCTGCGCCGAGGTCCAGAGGGTGTTCGGGGGAGGCAGGTCGAGAGGCGGAGCCCCCGCCTCCAGGGGCCCGGCGTTGAGCCGCCCTCCGGCGATGTGATCCCGCTCGATGAGCACGTGGTTGACGCCCGCTTCGGTGAGCACCTGCGAGGCCGCGAGGCCCGCGGGGCCGGCGCCGATGATGAGCACCGGCACCTGCAGGGACTGGGCGTCGGCGAGGGGACGGGCCGGCAGATCCGGGAGGGTGCCCAGGCCGGCGAGCTGACGCGCGACGCGGGCCATCACCTGCTCGGCGACCGGGACCCCGGCGAGGATCGTGTTGTGGTGCATCCCCCGGGGAAAGAACCAGTCGATGAAGCCGAAGACGTCCACCCGCGCCGAGGGGTAGGCGTTCTGACGCTCCACCCGCATCCCGTCGTGGACCGCCACCCGGCAGGCCTGGACGTTGGGGACCCCGTTCACCCGGACCAGGCAGTTGCCACAGGAGGCCGCCATGCAGAACGCCCCCCGCGGCCGGTGGTACTTCACGCTGCGGGAGAGCAGCAGCTGCCCCGCGTCCACCAGGGACACCGCAAGGGGTTCGCCCTCACGGGCCTCGATGGTGCGACCGTCCAGGTCCACGGAGACCCGGCGGCCGGAGGCGGAGGAAGACAGACGGGCCATGGGGAGGCGCCTCTTCGGGAAGTCCTCGACCCGGGAGGGCCCACCCGGAGGTCCCGGGCCCGGCAGGGGTCGCGCATCGGAGGGCGATGCGCGGTGGTTCTACCGCCCTGCCGGGGACCTTGAGAAGCCCTGATGCAGGGGGGGCCGCTGCCTGCCCGCTGCTGTCAGGCACCGGTCCCCCGAAGCCCGCAGGGCGGTGCTCAGTCGATGGTGGTGGGGAGGGGATCCCGACCGCGTCCGCCGACCCGCGTCCGCACCACGCTGCCGAGCGCCACCAGCGAGAGGAGGAAGACCATCAGCGGGCCCACGACGGGCAGGGTGGAGATGAACACCAGGGGGATGAGCCCCAACGCCAGGGCCGAGGCCTGGGTCTTCTGGGGGCCCTGCAGCAGCGGGATCCGACGTCCCAGCTCGAGGGCGATGGCGGTCACCCCCATGGCCACCGCCAGGGGGACCAGGGGGATGAGCAGCAGGGCGACCGGGATCCCCACGATGGTGATGCAGAGGAGGACGATGAAGGGCACCAGCGCCAGCATGGCGAAGAAGCCCAGGCCCAGCGCCGAGCCGGGATGCGTCTTGAAGTCCTCGGTGATGACCCGCATCCGCGCCGGGAAGAGCATGAAGGCGAGGAAGCCCAGCCCGAAGAGCAACACGAAGCGGGTCAGCAGCGTGCCGAGCCAGCTCCCCAACCTGGAGAAGAACCCGGGCCCGTGCGTCTCCGCGCGCGGTTCGGGGTGCGTGTTCGCGCCCTGCACCTGCGCCCCGTCCGCCTGGTTCACCCGCCCCCCCAGCGCACGGACCGAGCCGCGCACGTCGGCATCGGAACCCAGGTCCACGTTGCCACCCATCACCAGGATGTCGCCGAGCACCGTCCCCTCGACGCGCATCTGCCCGCCGAACACCAGCGCGTCCCCCTGGATGACCCCCGGGATGGTGGCATCACCGCCGAAGACCAGGACGTTCCCGGTGGCCTCACCCTCGAGGTCGAGCGAGCCGCCGTAGACCAGCACGTCGTTCACCTTCCGATCGCGGGGGACGGTCTCGCTGCGTCCGGTCACCACCAGGTCGCCATCGCCGCGCCCATCGCGCTGCGCCCGCAGGCGCATGATCCGCACGCCATCCAGCTCCTTGCGGACGCCGTCGAGCTCCTGGCGGACCTCATCCGAGATGCGACGCGCGTCCTCATTGCTGAAGTGCGGCGGGATGGGCGGCGGGGGAGGAAAGGCGGGATGGGCGGGGAACGCTGCGCCACTGCGCGGTCCGGCCCGGCCGATCACGATGAGCCCGTGACGTTGGGCGAGGGTCAGCGCGTGCTCCTGGGCGAGGGCTTCCAACACCTGGCCCGCGGAGAGGCCGTGGAGGTTGACCTGCACCTCCTGGTCCAGTCCTCCCTGCACGATGACGCTCAACCCACCCTGGCGGGCGATCTCGCGGATGGCCTGGGACAGCGGTCCGCGGAACTCGAGCGAGACCTCCTTGCCCTGGGGAATCGGGGTGGCTTCATCCGGCGCCGCGGCTTCCCCCCCGGCCGAGGGGGATCCGGCGTTGAAGAAGGGGTGGAGGGTGACCCCCGCCCCCCCGCCGAGGCGTGCGAACAGCTCGGAGACCTCCTGGACCTGGACCCACTGCTGGGCCTTCTGCGTCCACCGCTCGGCGTCCAGCAGGCCGGAGGCGTGGGAGGGGAGGGCGGCGGTGAGGGCGAGCAGCGAGGCGGTCAACTTCACGTGGAGCGTGGACATGGTGTCAGGCCTCCACCCGCCCGGGGGCAGGGGTTGCGGCGAGTTTTCGCAGCCCGAGGCTGGCGAAGAGGAGCGTCAGGATCGAGGCGATGAGCAGGGTCGGTCCGGCGACGGACCACACCGTGGAGAAGCCGGCGGCCACCCCTTCGACCCAGCGCCCCCGCGCGAGGGCGCGATCCAGGGTGTCCAGTGAGAGGGCCCCCAGGGAGGGGACCGAGGTCAGCACCAGCGCCGCGAGGGCGACCATGGAGCTCAGGAAGATCATGCCCCCCACCAGCAGCTCGGTGCGGGGCGGCGCCGGGGCCTGCTCCACCCGCACCATCACCCGGCTCACGAAGTCCGCGGGGGGCGCCGGATCCATGGCCCGGAACAGCTCGCGCTCGAGCAGCCGGTGCTCCTCGAGGATGTCGGCGCACCCTTCACAGTGCTCGAGATGGGTGAGCGCCCACTCCTGACCATCGTCGAGGTCCAGGGCGAGGCGCTCGGGCTCGGGGCAACGGGACGCGCTCATGTCGCGACCTCCTCCTGCGCCATCATGCGGCGCAGCTTCTCGCGGGCGCGGAAGAGCCGGGCCATGATGGTCCCCGGCGCCACGCCCATGATGTCGGCAATCTCGCGGGTGGTCCGCCGCTGCACGTAGTAGAGGGCCAGCACCTCCCGATCCTGAAGCCCCAACTGGGCCATGGCCTCCTCCAGCGACCGGTAGGTCTGCTTGGAGATGGCCTGCTCCTCCTGGGAGGCTTCTGGAGACGAGAGCACCTCCTGGAGCGGCTCGACGTCCTGGGTCGGGTGGCGCCCCCGCCGGCGGAGCAGGTCCAGGCAGAGGTTTCGGGCGATGGCCATCAACCAGACCTCGAACGGGCGGCGCCCATCGAAGCGGTCCAGGTGGCTCCAGGCGCGCAGGAACGACTCCTGGGCCACCTCGGCAGCCTCGGCTTCGTTGGCGAGCAGGCGCAGGCAGAGGCCGTACACCGGGCGCTGGAGGCCCCGGACAATGGCTTCGAAGGCCGAGCGATCCCCGCGCCGCGCCTGGGCGACTTCGTCACTCCAGGGGATCACGGGCGCATCGGCGGTCATGAGCATCGCCAGGGCCTGGCCGAGGCGGGAGCTGGGCTGGATGGAGAGGGCGTTCACGACCAGCCCAACGCCCCTCCCCGAAACCGATTGCAGCGCCCCGGACGGTCGGGCCGGAGAGCGACCTTAACGCTTCTTTGCCTTCTTGGCGGCAGAGGCTGCGGCGCGGCGCTTGGCGCTCGGCTTGCCCCGGGACGGCTCTCCGGGCTTGGCCCCGCGGGGAAGCTTCTTCGCCGTGGGCGCCGCAGGGGCCGCGGCGGCCTTTGCATCGGGGCGCCCTGCGGAGGACGTCCGGGCCTTCGCAGCGCGCGACCCTGCCTTGGCGGCCGTGCGCGTCGCGCGGGGCCTGCCGGTGGCGGCGTCGGGGTGAGCCCCGGCCCTGGAGGCGGAGCCGGCCTTGGCGGCAGGCGCGGAAGGGGCCCGGTCGGCGCGGGTGCTCCGGGACCCGGGCCGACGCGCCGGGGTGCGGCCCGGGCGGGCAGGGCGCGAGGGCCGGGGGCCGGTGCGCGGGGCCTCGGGCAGCCGATCCCAGACCGGGACCTCCTCCGGGATGTCGGCCGCGGCCGCGGCCTGGCGGGCGGCATAATCGGCCATCCGGTCCTGGGTGGCCTGTACGTCCTCGCGGGTCTCCTCGTGCCAGCTGTAGTGGAACAGCCGCTTGATGACGAGGGTCGCGTAAGCGCCGGGGGGCAGCGTGAAGGCCACGTTGATCTTCAGCGCGCCCCGGTTGAGCTCGTCGCGCTGGACCCGGCCGAGCACCAGCTTGCCGGGATCGACCAGGATGGGCCGCTCCTCGTGCTTGAAGAAGAGGCGGTTGCCGACCCCGGGCACCTTGAGGTCCGCGAGCTTGAGCTTCTCCTTGCCCAGGCTCCAGCGGACGGCGTCGTCGATCACCGGATCATCGATGACCGAGTTGTGGGCCAGCAGGGGGAAGGTCAGCTGTCGCAGCTCCCGCTGGAGGTCCGGGGGCGCGCTGCGATGGAACAGCAGGCTGCCGGCCTGGTAGGGGGCGGGGAAGAGGTCCGCCCGCTCGAGCCGGAGCTGGAGGTAGCGGCGGACCCCCTCGTTCCAGAGGTAGCTCTGGTAGGTGAAGAGCTGCATCGCGCGGTAGGCCGCGTCGATCTGCATGAAGGCCCGGGCGTAGTCCCCGGGGTGGGACCGGAGGCTGCGCAACACCCGGTGGTACTTCCCGGCCCCCTTGTAGGGCACCCGCGCATCCCACTCGCCCCAGTGCTCGCTCCAGAAGCGCTTGACCTTGGCATCTTCGGTGCGGTCCAGGGGGCTGGGCTTGGCGAGGTAATTCCTGAGCGCCGCCTCGAAGTCGCCGCGGAGCAGGTCCTTGGCGATGAAGCCCTGACCGTGCTTGAGCGAGCCGAAGCGCTGGCTGTCGAAGTAATTGATCACGCCCAGCCGGCCGACCTCGGCTGCCGCCAGGTGGAGCGGAGGCAGATCGTCCTCGCGCAGGTCGCGGACGGTCACCGAGAAGCGGTTGGAGGTGATGTTGGCCGCGGAGAGGGGCGCGTCGGTCCGACCCAGCGGCTTGAGCCGCAGGTCGTTCTCCTGCATGTCGATGTCGTGACCATCGACGGCGATCAGCTGCTCGGTCCGCCCCTGCTTGTCCTTGAGGCCGCAGTAGCTGATGGTCCCCGGCTTGAGCCCGAAGCGCTGTTGCAGGCGGTCGACGGCTTCGAAGGTCGACATCTTCTGCTTGTCCATCAGGTAGACGCGGTGGCGCCCGTCCTTCACGCGGTCGAAGCGGTAGGACTCTTTGACGGAGAAATCTTCGGGTTTCTGTTTGATGCGCACGGTTGCGCGGCCCATAGCAGGATTCACCCCCGCCGCGCGAGGTCCGTCACGCGGACCGCGCCTCAACCCGAGGGTGCCGGCCACGCCCTCGTCACTGCCGGGTGCCGACCGAGGGGACAGGCGGGATCGGAAGATGCCCAACCTGCGCCTGCCGTGTAGGATTTCCACACCGTTTCCCGACCCTGATGACGCCTCCCACCTGTCGCCGCTGCCACGCCCCTCTGCCGCCCCACGGTGACGCGCCGTGTCCGGCCTGCGGCGCGCCCGGTGCGTCGAAGGGGGACGCGCAGGGACCACGGCTGGTGGGGCACTTCAACGGCGGGGCGCTGGAGGAGCGCGTCCTGGGAACGCTCACCTCGGTCGGGCGCCACCCCGGAAACACCCTTCGGCTCGCGGACCGGGAGGTCTCCAAGGAGCACGCGGTCCTGGTGGTCGAGGAGACGCATGTCCTGCTGCGGGATCTGGGCTCCTCCAACGGGACCTTCGTCAACGGACAGCGGATCCGTGAGCAGCGGCTGCGCGACGGGGACGAGGTGGTCTTCGGCAGCTCGAGGTTCCTCTTCCGAGCCGGTGCCGACGCCGCGCCCGAACCGCCGCGGGGGGTGACGGTGGTCGCCGGGATCGACCGGGCGCCGGCGATCCTCGCGCAGCTCGAGCCGGTGAAGGATGACACCTTCCGCCCCGCCGACGAGCTGCTGGACATCGCCACCCTGCGCGCGGACTACGAGAAGCTGCGCATCGCCCACGAGTTCCAGCGCCAGACGGGCACCGAGCGCGATCCCCAGGCCCTGCTGGAGAAGATCCTCAACGCCAGCTTCCAGCTCGTCCCGGCGGACAACGGGGTCATCTTCCTCCCTGACGCCGGGGGCCTGCGACCGGCCGCGGTCAAACGCCGCGACGGGCAGGTGGGAGCGTTCGTCCTCAGCGAGACCGTGCTGCAACAGGTCTCCGACACCCGGCGGGCGGTCCTCACCGCCGACGCCATCATCGATGAGCGCTTCTCCGCGTCGGAGAGCATCGTCGCCCAGGGCATCCGCTCGGCCATGGCGGTCCCGCTCCTCTCCAGCAACACCCTCCGGGGCGTGCTCTTCGTGGACAGCCGCGAGCGGGCCAACGCCTTCAGCGCCAAGGACCTCAAGCTGCTGGCAGGGCTGGCCGGGCATGCGGCCATTGCGCTCGAGAACGTGGAGCTGGGCCGCAAGATCGAGCAGGAGGCGGTCACCCGTGCCGAGCTCTCGCGCTTCCTCTCCCCGGCAGTGGCCGAGATGGTGGTGCAGGGGAAGGTCGAGCTGCTGCGCCAGGGGCGGCTGGAGAACGTGACGGTGCTCTTCGCCGACATCCGGGGCTTCACCTCGATGGCGGAACACGACGCCCCCCAGGACGTGGTCGCCATGCTCAACGCCTTCTTCACCCGGATGGCCGACGTGGTCTTCCGGCACGAGGGCAACCTCGACAAGTTCATCGGAGATTGCGTCATGGCGGTGTGGGGGCCTCCCTCCAGTCATCACGACGATCCCGCGCGGGCGCTGCGCGCCGGCCTCGAGATGCAGCAGGAGGTGGCCCTGCTCAACCGGGAGCGGGAGGCCGCGGGTCGGCCGCCGCTGCAGGTGGGCATCGGCATCAACACCGGTCAGGCGGTGGTCGGCTACATGGGATCGGCGGAGCGTCACGAGTTCACCGCGATCGGGGACTCGGTCAACACCGCGAGCCGCCTCTGCGGGATGGCCCAGGGCGGGGAGGTCCTGGCCACCGAGGCCACGATGCAGAAGGCCGGTGGTGGATTCGAGGTGGAACCCCTGCCGATGGCCAACGTGAAGGGCAAGGCTCAGGGCGTTCAGGCCTACCGCCTGCTCAGCGCGGACGGGACCCGCGTGGGGGGCGCGGCGTGAGCGCGCTCATCTGCGGCGGTTGTGGACGACAGCATTCGGTGGTGGGGCTGGCCGCGGGCACCCAGGTCTCCTGCCCCTGCGGGCAGACCCTGCGTCTGCTGCCGGAGTTGCCGGAGGTGCCCCACGCGCTGCGGCCGACCGGCACCGCTTCCGCGGACGCATCGCCCCACGCCGCCGCACCGTCCATTCCTTCGGCGCCCCCGGCCCAGCCGGTGGAGGAGCGCGCGGCAGGGGTGTTCGCAGCCGGCGCGCTGGACCGCACCTGGGTCCCCGACTCCGCGCCCCGGGTGGGCGCCGCGACGTCCCAGCCCGATGGCGCCGGGGCGGCCGGGGCGCCAGCTTCGACCTCCGGCCCGGGCGCCAGGGAGGCCGCGGGAGGACAGGTCATCGGCGGCCTGGACGCGACCGTGGTCCGGGGCGAGACCCAGCCGCGCCTGCCGGGCTTTGAGCTGCTGGAGCTCTACGGCCGCGGCGGCATGGGTGAGGTCTGGCGCGCGCGACAGCTCTCCCTGGGCCGCACCGTGGCGGTGAAGCTGCTGCCGGAAGCGCTCTCCACCGACGCCGAGTTCGTGGCCCGCTTCGACAAGGAAGCCACCGCGCTGGCCACCCTCAACCATCCCAACATCGTCCAGATCATCGATCGGGGCCGGGAGGGGCAGAACTACTACTTCGTCATGGAGTTGGTGGAGGGCGGCTCGCTGCGTGAGCGCATGCAGGGCGGGCGCCTGCCGCTGTCGGACGTGCTGCAGCTGGTGATCCAGATCGCCCGTGCGCTGGAGGCCGCACACGAGAAGGGCGTGGTGCACCGGGATCTCAAGCCGGAGAACGTGCTGCTCGACGGCAAGCTGCACGTGAAGGTCGCGGACTTCGGGCTCGCCGGGTTCCGGGACGATCGCGCGCGCAGCATGCAGCTCACCGCGTCCCACGTGGCCATGGGCACCCTCAATTACATGGCCCCCGAGCAGCGGCGGGAGGCCCGTTCGGTGGATGGGCGCGCCGATCTCTACAGCCTGGGGGTGATGTTCTACGAGATGCTCACCGGGGATCTCCCCATCGGCCGCTTCGCCCCGGTCCAGCGCCGGCTCCCCGAGCTGGATCGCGGCTGGGACGAGGTGCTCGAACACCTCCTCGAGAGTGATCCGGCGGACCGCTACGCGAGCGCCACCGAGCTGCTCGCGGATCTGGAGATCCTGCGCGGCCGCCTCTCCACCCGGAGCGAGCCCGTCCGGACGACCAGCAGCGCCGGCGTGCAACCCGTGCTCGGGCGCCTGGCGACCACGCCGCCGCCGTCGCGTCGCCACCGCCTGTCACCGCGGCTTCTGTGGATCGGCGGCCTCGCGGCCCTGATGCTGCTTTCCGCCGGCCTCCTGCTCCAGCGGTCGGGCCTCGCCGGCAGCCCGCTGCCCCACACCCCGCCCGATGAGGTGGAGTCGGTGGCGTCCCCGGGGCCGGGGGAGCGGGTCCATCCGCCCAACACCAACGATGCGCTGTGGGCCAAGGCGGAGCGCTTTGAACTGGACGAGGGGCGGGCGAAGATCACCGTCACCTTCGAGGAGGGGGACGAAGAGGTCAGCGGCTACGAAGGGAGCTGGCGGCTCGAGGACGGCGCACTCCGGGTGGAGCAGGCCGGGAACGAGACCTCCGAGGAGGGGGCCGCGCTGCGGCCGCGCGCCTACGTCTCCAACCGCTACTTCGGAGCCGATGACTTCTCGGTGAAGCTGAAGGCGGAGGTCCGGGAGTTGCCGCCGCCCTACGTCGCCGAGCCGGCCAACAGCCGCTTCATGGAGATGTCGTTCCGCGTGGCCGGCCTTCAGGTCTCGCTGCTGGCCATCCCGGATTCGGGGCTGCGGCTGCAGTGGAACTACGTGACCCTCGGCGGGCGGCAGGTGACCGGGAGCAGCCAGGAGGCGATCGACCAGATGATCGCCGATGTGTACCCGGTGCCCAAGGGCCCCTTCGAGGTGCGCCTGACGCTGCGGCGCGCCGAGGGGGGAATCCGCGCGACCGGCTGGGTCCGCTCCCTGGATCCGTCCGCCCGTAAGCGGGAGGTGCCCTTTGCCACCGCGCTGCTCCCGGACCTCGAGGGCCGGGTCGCCAAGCTCGCGCTGGGGTGTCGCAACCTGGCCTGCAGCTTCCGTGACGTGGAGATGGAGGGACAGGAGCGCGAGCGGGGCAGTGATCGGCTTGCCGGCAGGCCCTGAACCGCCGAGGCTCAGGACCCGCGCCAGCGTGCGCGACGAAGTTCGGCGCGGCCACCGGTGATGGCAGGCCGCGTTCAGCGATCCGGAGGGGGCAGCGCCGACATGGACGGGAAGGAACGGGAGCGTCAGGAGGCGCGGGAGCGTCACCTCGAGTTCCAGCAGGTCATTGAGGGGCTCTTTCTGGTGGCGCTCGGGAGTCGCCGCACTGCGCGGCTGGATGCCCGCCTGAAAGAGGCGGGCCTGGATCTCTCCCTGCCCCTGGAGCCGGCCTATCCCTCCATGCGCTACGTGGGCTGGCTGAAGATCACCGCCGAGGAGCTCTTTCCCGAGCTCGACGAAGCGCAGGGATTGCGCCAACTCGGGGCCGAGATGATGGGCGGCTACACCAACACCCTGATCGGCCGCGCCATCTTCGGGGTCATGCGGGTGATCGGGATCCGCCGCGCGTTCGACCGCATCACCCGGAGCTTCCGCTCGGGGGACAACTACACCGAGGCCCAGGCCGAGTTCGTCGGACCCACCGAGGCCCTCGTCCGCTTCAACGAGGTCCACGGCGTGCCGACCTACATCGAGGGCGCGCTGGAGAAGGCGCTGCGGATGCTGGGGGCCGACGACGGGCGGGTGGTGCTCGAGTCCTGCCCCGAGGGGTACGAGGCGGTCTTCCGCGCGACCTGGAGCGGCTGAGGCCGGACGGACGCACGGCGGGGGATGAGGCGCTCCTCCGGGCGATCCGGAGCGGGTGATGCCCTGCGGACGTACGGCGGGACCGTTTCGGGAACGTCAGGGACCCAGCGGCGCGGCGAGACGTTCGCGATCCAGCTCGCTGAGGGCCACCTGGAGGGCCTGACCGATGCGACGCTGTCCGGGGGCGATGAAGCAGCTGGCCAGCACCCGCTGGGCCAGACGCGGATCGTGCCGGGCCACGTTCTGCACGTGGGCGGCGAGCCCCGGCAGCGGCAGGTAGCTCAGGTCGTGCCAGAGGACCGGTGAGAAGCGCAGGGTGCGCACCCCGAAGCGGCGCTCGAGGACGGAGAGCACGAGCTGCAGCAGGGCCTCGAGGGGCCAGGTGACGAGGCGGAAGCAGCAGAGGAGAAAGCCCATCATCAGCCACGCTGCGACCTGAAGGGCGTAGGCGGTCCCCCCGTCGGCGGTGACCAGGGCGGCCATGAAGGCGAAGAGCAGGGCGATGAAGGCACCGCGTTGAGGGGTCAGCGTCTCCCCCGAGTTGAGCGCACGGCTGGGGCCGAACACCCATCCCGCAGCCGCTCCGGGGGCGCCGCCCAGCAGCGCCGGCGTGAGCCAGGTGGGCTCGGGGGGAACCGCGCCGCTGGAGAGCAGGAGGACCCCGGCGAGTCCGGCCAGCGGCAGGATGATGGCCAGCGAGGTCCCGAAGGGGAGGTTGGCCAGCACCGCCCACGCCACCCCGGTGAGCATCCCCGACAGGAGCACCCCGCCGAGCAGCCCCCGGGGGATGAGGATCCCTGAAGCGCCGAAGCCACCGGCGATCATCAGGGTGAGCAGCGGCGCGAGGAGCAGCAGGACCAGGGACATCCGCAGCCCGTAGACCCGCGCCGGGGCCACGCCGGAGGTGAGCTGCGTGATGAGGCCCGCGCCGGGGAGGCGCACGCCGGAGGTCCGCAGGAGGTGAAAGAGCTTCACCGGCTCGAAGAAGAGCATCCAGGCCATCCGGCCCAGCTCCGGGACCTCAAGGCCCGCAGCGACGTCCGAGGGGTGCTGGGGCCCTGCCTGCTGCACGTCTGCGGCCTCCGGTTCGGAGCAGGGCTCCGGGTCAGGGGACGGAGATCCTCCGGCGCCCCCACCCACCGGGAGGCCTTCGGATCACCGCTTCTTCAACCAGTTCGAGATGCGCACCTTCCGGACCCGCGGCCCCACCAGGTACCAGGCGACGACCGCCCCGAAGAGGGTCCCCGCGCCGGTGATGCCCACCACGCCCAACAGCGGCATGCCCCAGAGCGTTGCGTCGGATTCGGCGAAGGAGATGAACGCCCCGATGATGCACGCGCACGCGGCGAGCCCCAGAAAGCCTATCACCGCCGCCCCCCGGATGGCCTGGGTGAGCGCGTCGAGGGCCTCGCCGCGGACCTGGACGTTGAACTTGCCTGCTTCCAGATCCATCAGCACCTGGGAGAGCTGGACGGGGACCTCGGTGGCCATGGACTGCAGGCGCAGGAGGCTGCGCATCATCCCCCCCTGCATCTGGGTGGGATCATAGCGCCCGGCGAGGAGGCGCTTGGCGTAGGGCAGGGCGACCTCTCCGATGTTCAGCTCGGGCGCGAGGCTGCGCAGGATGCCCTCCATCGCGACCGAGGAGCGGCTGAGCAGGGCGTACTCCTTGGGCACCCGGATGCGGTAGGTGACGGCCAGGTTGAGCAGCTCGCGCAACAGGTTCTGGGCGTTCACCTCGCCGATGGTCGTCGGCAGGTAGCGGGTGAGGAGGGCCTCGATGTCGTTGCGAAAGGCCATGAGGTTGGCCCGCCCGTGCGGCACGCCCACCCGGTAGATCAGCCGCGCCACGGTGTCCGCGTCCTTGAGCGCGATGGCCAGCACCAGGCTCACCAGCGTCTCCTGCATGGCCGGGGTCAGCCGTCCCACCGTGCCGAAGTCGAGCAGCACCACCCGGTTGTCGGGGCGCACCAGGAAGTTGCCGGGGTGGGGATCGCCGTGGAAGAGCCCGTCCTCGAAGAGCTGACAGAAGGACTCCTCGAGCAGGACGTGCGCCAGGGCGTGGCGCTCCTCCTCGGTGCGCTCCACCTGGTGGATCTTCACCCCCTCCACGTACTCCATGGTCAGCACGGTGCGGGCGGTCAGGGCGCGCTCCACACCGGGGATGACGACGGCACGGTCCCGGTGGGTGGCCTGGAAGGCCTCGATGTTGGCGGCCTCGTTGAGGAAGTCGAGCTCCTCGTGGATCGCCCGATCGAAGGCTTCGATGATCCCCGAGGGCGTGTAGACCCCGGTCTCCTCGATCACCGCCTCCAGCATCTGGGCCAGGGTGTGCAGCAGGCTCAGATCGCCGCGGATCTGCTCGGCGATGCCGGGCCGCTGCACCTTGACCACCACCTGCCGCCCCTCCCGGGTGGTGGCGCGGTGGACCTGGGCGATGCTCGCCGCGGCCAGGGGCGTGGGATCGAT
>Ga0079224_100004204_pt1 | contig 18490 bp, 16 predicted proteins | sample Stecom2015_FD_80414 | JGI IMG/M metagenome (GOLD analysis project Ga0079224, IMG submission 80414) | Agricultural soil microbial communities from Utah to study Nitrogen management - Steer compost 2015 | ecosystem: Environmental > Terrestrial > Soil > Agricultural land | place: USA: Utah... | reverse complement strand
CTTGAGGCCGATGAAGCCGGCAACGCGATGCACGATCTCCGTCAGCGCGCCGTAGGGGCACAGCCAGCCGCAGAACATCCCGCGTCCCCAGAAGAACACCGTGACGATGATGAAAATCCAGAAGAGGAACAGGAACGGGTCGCTGAGGAACAGGCTCCATTCCCACTTGAACAGCACCGAGTGGAACCAGGTGAGCACCTGAGTGATCGACGGCACGGCCATCAGGTAGAACCCGATGAAACCGATGCTGACCAGCCACAACGCATACTTGGGGTACGACACCCAGCGCTTGTCGGTACGGCGCGCACGGCGCACGAACCAGTCGCGTGCGCCGTAGAGCACGCCGGCTGCAGCAAGCACCAGCAGGAACAGGACGATCTCGCCGGCGCGATCCTTCCAGATTTTCACCCACAGCGGCGCGGGGCGCTCGTAAACGGGCTGGCCGCCGACGATGTGGCGGCCGGGCAGCCAGTATTCGCGCTCGAAGCTGGTGAAGGTGCGGATCCCGGTATTGGTGTCGATCTTGTTGGCCAGGAACACCAGTTCCCAGGGATAGGCGGGCGCGAAGTTCTCGCTGCGGATGATGAAAATCGCCGACTCCTTGAAGCGCGGCGCACCGGGCACGTCGATGCCGTACAGGTTCTGGTAGTCCTGATCTCGGAAGGTGTAGCTGTCCATGTCCTGCGTGACATGGACGCGATCGAAAATCCCGCCGCGCACGAAGCCCGAACCCTTGAAGCTTTCGATGCCGTTGGAGACGATGAAAATCGCGTGTTCGTTTTCGCCCAGATCCGCCATCAAGCGCCGGTAGCGCGCCTCGCCCAGCACCGCCTTGCCGATCCCCGGCGCATTGAGATAGCCGAAGTACATGTCGATGTACGGCATGGGATTGCGCGGTTGATCCACGTCCTGCGTGCGTACGGTCAGCCGGCGAATGCTGCCGTCTTGCACCAGCGTCTCCCAGTCCGCATCGCCGGCCGCTTCGGTGAACTGCGCTTTCGGACGCAGAACGGGTTTGACGATGCCGACCTGCTTGGCGATGGCCATCGCCGAGCGGAGGATGGTCTGGTTCTCCGCGATCACCGTCACGGTCGCACCGCTGATCGCATCCAGTCCGATGAGGCCTTCCTCGGGGCGGCTTTTGCCGATTTCGATCCGGTCGCCCACGTACTTGCCCAGGTACTGGTCGATGAACGTCATGAGATCGGCTTCGGGAATGCCCAGCAGCAGAATCGGTTCGGCGTGACGCAGGATCTGCGTGCCGGTGATATGTCCGGTGGTGTCCATGCCGATCAGCGTGACCATGGGCTGGCCCGAGTAGCCGGGGATGTCGACGATGTCGGTGGACAGGAAGACGTAGCCGATGACCTTGCGTTCGCCGTCTTCGGTCCGGTACGCCTCGACGTAGGGCGGACGTCCCTTGCGCGGCGAATAGCTGTCCGCGCCCGGCATCACCTCGTCGCAGGGCACGTACGCGCATAAATCGGGATCGGAGGCCAGTTGCGCGGGCAGCGGCGCTTCGTACGCCGGGCGCGCAGCGACGGCCAGGGTGGACGCGAACAGAAGCAACACCGCGAGAAGCGCGGCGGGGAATTTAGCGAGCGACTTCATTTATCGGCTACCGGGCTGGCGAGTCGCGTCGTCCGGCGCGAACCCGCTTGGTGATGTGCGCGCAACCGACCGCACACGGGAAAATCGATGCGGCCTTTTACCGCCGCGTGTGGCGGGAGACGCCCCGTCCGAAGCGCCTCCCGCGCATGCCGCATTGTAGAGACTTAGGGTTCCACCAGCATTCTGGTGCGCATTTCCATGTGCAGTGCGTGGCAGAAATGCGTGCAGTAACACCAGTACACCCCGGGCTTGTCGGCCTTGAAGGTGACGGACTGGGTCTGTTGCGGGCTGACGACGAAGTTGACGTTGTAGTTCGGAATCGCAAAACCGTGCGTCAGGTCTTCCACCTTGTCGAGGTTGGTCAGAATGATCGTCACCTCGTCGCCGCGCTTGACCCGGAACTCGGTCATGCCGAAAGCCGGCGCCTGCGAAGTCATGTACACCGTGACTTTCTTGCCGTTGCGTTCGACGCGGTTGTCCTTCGGCGATTTCACCGCATGCGGGAAGTCGTCGATGTTGTAGATCTGCTTCGTCTTGATGATGTCGCGGCGGACCACGATCGAGTCGTGCGGCTCGGAGTACACGGGCGAGTCGTGGATCAACTGCATCTTCTCGCCGGTGATGTCGATGAGCTGCGAGTTCTCCGGATGCAGCGGACCGACGGGCAGGAAGCGGTCCTTGGAGAACTTGTTGTCCGAGATGAAGTACTTGCCGTCCGCTTCCTTCGTTTCACCCATGGAGGTGAAGCCGTGGCCGGGCTGGTAGTGCACGTCGATGCGATCGACCACCACCTTGGCAAGCGCTTCCTGGTCGCCCTGGTAGGCTTTGATCGCAGCGTCGATGTTCCACTTGACGATCTGGCTGTCGAGGAACAGCGTGGTGTAGCAGTTGCCGCGGCCGTCGAATGCGCTATGCAACGGGCCGAGACCGATTTCCGGTTCGGCGACCACCACGTCGCGCGGATCGTTCAGTTCGCCCTCGAACCACTTGAGCACTAACTCGTGCGAGATCAGCGTCGCAGTCGGCGAGAGCTTGCCCGAGCATGCGTAGTACTTGCCGTCCGGACTGATGTTCACGCCGTGCGGGTTCTTCGGTACCGGCACATAGAACGTCACTGCCGTCTTCGGATCGGGGTTGGCCGCTTTGGTGCCGTCCACAATGGGCACGTCCGAGCCGGGGATCTTGAACGTCCGGCCGGCTTTGACCGCTTCCTCGATGCGCGCGATGTTGAAGAACACGCAGCTGTCGCGCTCGGCCGACATCATGTTGACGTAGGTGACGCCGTTTTCGGTGTTGTACTGGTTCGTGCACGCGAGCTTGCCGTCGTACGACGTGGCGAGCAGGTCCATGTTGCCGTCGACCTTCACCTGCCAGCGCACCTTCATGGTCTCGGCGTCGACGCACGTGAACATGCAGAAATAGTTTTCCGGGTTGTCCAGATCGCGGCCGTCGTTCGGGCTCGGGATATGGAATTCGCTGCTGCAGAACACACGCGTGGTGTGGTTGATGTTGGGATCCACCGGATCGCGCTTGTCCGGGAAGATGCCGTGGAAGCCCTGGACGTTGGGCAGTTGCGTGATCTTGTCGCATTCCATCGTGTCCAGACGGACGCGCGCGACGCGGGTGTTGATCTTGTCGTTAACGAACAGGTATCGCCCGTCATAGGTGCCGTCGGTGTAGGACGGATGCACGTGGTGGGTGTCGCCGGTGTTGTACTTGAGCGTGCCGTCGGGCTTGGTGCCGATGATCGCCTTGGATTCGTTGGTGATCCCCCAGCCGGTGAGCGGGTCGATGTTGAACACCGGGATGCGCTTCAGCAAACGCCCGGAAGGCAACGCGTAAACCCGCATTTCGCCGGTATGCCCGCCGCTGGAAAAAGAGTAGTACTCGTCCAACTGGCCGGGATGCACCGAGTGTTTTTCATAGTCGATGGCCGGACCGGCCGCCGGCTTGGATGTGCTTTGCCCTGCGCCGGTTTCAGTGTTGCAGCCGGCAAGACCCAGGGACAGGCCGGCGCCGGCCAAGCCGGTCAATGCGGCCGTGTTGAGAAACTTCCTGCGGCCCAGATCCTCGGGGATGATCTGGTCCGAAAGCGCCTTAGGCTTGGTCACGAGCTAGTTCCTTCTGTGGTTGGAATGGTTTTTATGTCATACGTACAACCGAATACTAGGGGGCGTACGGAAGCACAGATTGATTAGGGTCAAAAGCACCGTTACCGCCGGCGCAGGTAAGTGACGGCCCCTAAGCGTGTACTGGACGGCTTTATTCTGACATTGCGTGTTGTAAGCGGGCAGCCAAAGCGGTTGTCATGTGAACTACGCCCTGCGCATCGATCAGCATTACCTGATCGAGATCGAGTCGCTCAGCCATGTCGCGCCATCCCTCCGGTCCGACGATGAACATCGGTTTGGAGGCGCCGTCCGAGCGCAGGCCCGGCGCCTCGCCGCCGGAAACGATGACGGTCACCGAGGCGACCAGGTCGACGGGCTCGCCGGTGCGCGGGTCGATGATGTGCGTGCGCCGCCTGCCGCCTTCGGAGAAATAGCGCCGATAGTCGCCGCTGGTGCCGATGGCCTCGTTGTCGTGCAGCGCAATGCGCGCGACGGTGCCTGCGCCGCGGGGGTCCTGTATGCCGACCTGCCAGGGCCGATTACCTGGTTGTCCAATGGCGAGGATGTTTCCGCCCACGTTGATCAGCGCGGCGCGAACGCCGGCCGCGCGCAGCAGGGCGGCTGCGCGATCGAGTGCGTAGCCTTTCACCCAACCGCCGAAGTCCAGCATGACGGTCTTGTTGACGCTCCAGATGGTCATGCCGTCGTAGCGCAGGTCGCTCATCCGCGGATTTGCGTCGACCAGTCGGCGGATTTCATCGGCGGGCGGCTGTTGCGCGTCGGGCCGGTCGCTATGAAAGCCCCATAGCCGGACGAGGCGACCGATCGCCGGATTGAAGGTGTGGCCCGACCGCTCCGCCAGCGCCGTCGCCGAGCGGAGCAGATAGACCATTTCCTCGTCGCCCTCGTAGCGCTCGCCGCGCGCGATATGGTCGTTCAGATCGGTGAGCGCGCTGGGCCGCCAGGCGTGGTACTTGTGGTGCAGGCGGTTGAACTCCTCCATGACCTGCGCGCCGAGCGCCTGCGCCCGTTCGGCTGTCTCGCCGTACAGAGTGATTTCCACCGCAGTGCCGAACACCTGACCTTGCACCCGATGAACGACCGGCTCCCGACTGCAGCCGGCGAGGAGTGCGAGGCACAGGACCAGAACGGTGAGCGCATGCGGAAGGCGAGGGGTATTCATCGGTCTCATTCCAAGGAAGCCGGCCGGATGCCTGCGCAGGCGCTTGCGGCGGGCATCCGTCGCGGGGCGCGTGCGGAATATGTCGCGCGCGTACAACGCCGGCAGGTTTGCAGTGTGAAATCTTTATAGGTGCGTTTGACGGGTAAGCGCATAATGGCGTCGCATTCATTTGGAGCGAATCGTGGAACAAGGTCAAGGCGACAGTAGTAGTTCATTACCCAGCAACAGCATTCTCAACCTTTCCGTTTCTCAACTCGAGGAGCGTCTGGCGACCGGCATCGAACAGCGGGTCCCTCAGTACAAAGATTTCACAGCCGAGTGGCCCGGGCCGCTCGACGGGCGCCTCGGTTATTCCGAGAGCTAAGCCCCCCGGTTACAGGAGCAGCAAGCTCAGGGAGTAAAGGCCGCGGATCGATTCCGATTCGCGGCCTTTTTTCGTCCTGAAGCCTGCCGCCGGCGCGCAAAAAAGAAGCCCCGCGCAAGGCGGGGCTTCGGGTTGCCGTGCGGACGGGGCTTACTTCCAGCCGACGCGGTCGTAGATCTTTTGTGCGGTGGGCTGATTGCGTCCCAGCGCCGAGACGTTTAGCGAGTCGTACTTGATCTCCCCGAAACTGGTGAGGGCGGGATTGTCCACCTTCACGCCCTGCACGACCGGCCACTCGTTGTTGCCGTCGGCAAAGTAGCGCTGCGCATCCTCGCTCGTCAGATATTCGAGGAACTTGATCGCCGCGTCGCGGTTGGGGGCGTGCTTGAGCACGCCCACGCCCGAAATGTTGACGTGCGTGCCGGTTGTCGCCTGATTGGGGAAGACCACGCCGACTTTCTCGACCACCGCCTTGTCCTCGGCTTTGTCCGAGCGCATCAGGCGCGCGTAGTAATAATGGTTGGCATTCGCCACATCGCATTCGCCGGCGGCCACGCCGCGGATCTGGTCGGTGTCGCCGCCTTTTGGCGCGCGGGCGAGGTTGTTCTTCACCGCCTCGGCCCAAGCCGTCGCTTGTTGTTCGCCCACGTGTTCGATCATCGCGGCGAGCAGCGAGAGGTTGTAGATGTGGTTGGAGGAACGCACGCAGATGCGCCCCTTGAATTTCGGATCGGCCAGTTGTTCATAGGTCGCGATCTCGCTGGGCTGGACGCGCGACTTGTCGTACGCGATGACGCGGGCGCGCATGGAGATGCCGTACCACAGGCCGCTCGGCTCGCGGAAGTGAGCCGGAATGCGCTGCTCCAGGGTGGGGGAGGTCACGGGTTGAAACAGTCCTTGCTGCTCCACGCGCCAGAGCCGACCCGCGTCCACGGTGATCAGCACGTCCGCCGGGCTGCGCGCACCTTCGTTCTTGATGCGCTCGATCAGCGCGTCCTCGCTCGCCTCGATGCGGTTGATCTTGATGCCGGTCTGCTTGGTGAAGCCGTCGTACAGCGCCTCGTCGGTCTTGTAGTGACGGGCGGAATAGATGTTCAGTACCTGTTCCTGTGCGCTTGCTCCCAGAGGCAGCAGCAGGCCCAGGACCAGCGCGGTGATCGTTGCGCGTGGGCGCATGGCCATGACGTTTCTCCTGTTCTTCGTAATGAGGGGTCGGGGCGGATGCTACAGCGCGCCCGGGGGCTTGCCAAGGATAACGAGAACGATTCCCATTGTGCTTGACACAGTAATGAGAACCATTATCATTCTCGATATTACAGCAAACCCAGGAGCGGCAAGTGGAGGCACTCGTCGTCGGCGCGGACCGGCTCGGCAACATTCCCGACGTACTGGCCGAGTTCGGCATTGCCATCAGAAAGCATGTCAGCGGGCGCGATTCCGCCCATCAGAAGCGCGTGGTCGGCCTTCCCAGCGGCATCGGTCTGGTGATTCTGTTCACCGACTTTCTCGGCCACAACGTCATGAAGAGCTTTCGCGAAGCTGCGCGTGCGCAGGGATTGCCGGTGGTGTGCTGCCGCCGCTCCACCTGCAGTGTGAAGCAGGCCTTGGGGCAATGCGGTGTGTGCCCCCGACGGCACTAGGCTTGCCTCTCATCCGCCGTCCCGCAAGCGAAGGAACGGATATGAGAACCAAACGGCTCGCTGCACTGGCAGCATCGACGCTATTGCTGGCCGGCGCACCTGTGCTGACGCATGCCGATGACGACATCGCCATCGACAAGCTGCCGCAAGCGGTTCGCGCCGCCATCGACAAGCGCTTCCCCGGCGCCGAATTGCTCAACGCCGAGCGTGAGAAGGACGATGGGCGCGTGGAATACGAAGTGGAACTGCGCCACGAAGGCAAGCGCTACGAAGTCGACGTGACCGAGGACGGCCGCATCGTCGACATCGACCGCGACGATTGATCCTTTAGCGGCAGCAGTCCTGCCCGGCCGTCTGCGTCGTGGGCAGTGCGAGGCGACGCGCGCCGGTGTAGCGCTCGCGCCAGTAGGAGATGCGCATATCCTCCACGCGCACGACGCCGTTGCGGCTCGGCGCGTGGATGAATTTCCCTTCGCCCAGATAAATCCCGACGTGTGAAAAGCGGCGCCCCAGGGTGTTGTAGAACACCAGATCGCCGGGGTGCAGATCGTCGCGCGCCACGCGCACGCCGGCGCCCGCGAGTTCGTCAGTCGTACGCGGCACCTGGGCGCCGGTCGCCTGACGATAGACGTATTGCACCAACCCCGAACAATCGAAGCCCGTCCGCGGCGACGCGCCGCCGTAGCGATAGGGCACGCCCAGCTGACCCAGTGCGAGCAGCGCCACTTCGCTGGTGATGACATCCGGCGCCACCGCCGCAGGGGTGCGCGATTCCGCATCGACGTCCACGTCCACGGGTGTGCCCGCGCAGCCGCCGATCACGGCTGCGAACGCCGCGATCCACAACGCGCGCATGAGCGGGAACTGCGCTGCGGTCCCTGTCATTCTCAACATTGCCTTGGTCCCCATCGCCGGGTAGTGTAGGAAGCCTGCGCCGCGGCGGCCAGCACTTTCGCCGCAGGGGGTCGAGGAATAACACATGCGTCGGTTCTGGATCGGGTTGTTGCTGTGTCTTGCATCGTGGTCCGCAATGGCCGACGAGGTCGAAGCGATCCCGTTGCAGCATCGCACCGCCGATCAGGTGATTCCCGCCCTGCGGCCATTGCTCGAACCGGGCGGTGCACTGTCCGGCATGCAGAACACGCTCATCATCCGCGCCAGCCGGCGCAATATCGAAGAGATCAAGAGCATATTGGCGACGCTCGACGCAGCGCCGCGGCGGCTGCTCATTTCCGTGCGGCAGGACGCCTCCTTCAGCGGCACGCGTCGCGACTACGACGCATCGGGAACGGTCCGCAGCGGCGACGTGCGCGTCGGGGTGGGCGAGCGGCCGCGCCACGAAACCGGCGCCACCGTGCGCATGCTCGACTCGGCGCGCGCTCGCGACGAACGCAACGTCAGCCAGGTCCAGGCGCTGGAAGGCAGTCCCGCCTACATCGCCGCGGGTCAGTCGGTGCCGGTGCCCGTCGAAAGCGTGCGGCACACGCCTTACGGCCGCGAAGTGGTGCGCAGCGTCGAGTACCGCGACATCAACACCGGCTTCTACGTCGTGCCGCGTGTAGCCGGCGAGCGCGTCATTCTCGAAATCGCGCCGCAGCGCGACCGGCCCGGCACCTACGGGCCCGGCAGCGCGGACACGCAGCACATCAGCACCACTATCAGCGGCCGGCTGGGCGAGTGGTTCGAACTGGGCGGCATCAGCGACGGCAGCGCGCACGAAGACAGCCGCCTTCTTTCCAGTCGTTCCACCGGCGCGCGCGGCGCGCGCAGCGTGTGGGTGAAAGTCGAAGAACTGCAGTGAATCCTGATCCGGTCCGCACGGACCTCGAACGCATCTTCGGTCCGGAAGGGCCGCTGGCCCGCGCCATCCCCGGCTATACCCCCCGTCCGCAGCAGATCGACATGGCCGCGCGCGTCGCGCAAGCCATTGCGGAGCAAGGCTGTCTGATCGCCGAGGCCGGTACCGGCACAGGCAAGACCGTCGCCTATCTGGTGCCGGCGCTGTTGCACGGCGGCAAGGTCATTGTCTCCACTGGCACCAAGACGCTGCAGGACCAGTTGTTCCATCGCGATCTGCCGGCCGTGCGCGATGCGCTCGGCCTGCCCGTCATCACGGCGCTGCTGAAAGGACGCGCGAACTATGTCTGCCGTCATCATCTGAAGCGCAACCTGGCCGACGGCCGGCTTTCCACGCGCGAGGACGTGCGCGATCTGCAGGCCATCGCCCGCTTCGCCCGGCAAACGCACACCGGCGACAAGGCGCAACTGCCGAATGTGCGCGAGGACGCGCCGGCCTGGGCGCTGGCGACTTCGACGCGCGAGAACTGCCTGGGCACCAAATGCGGCGACTACAACGACTGCTTCGTCATGAAGGCGCGGCGCGAAGCGCTGGAGGCCGAAGTGGTGGTGGTCAATCACCATTTGTTCTTCGCCGACGTCATGCTCAAGGACGAGGGTATGGCCGAGTTGCTGCCTGCCTGCAATACCGTGATTCTGGACGAGGCGCATCAACTCCCCGATGTCGCGACGCTGTTCTTCGGCACCACCGTCTCCACGGGCCAGTTGCTCGAACTGGCGCGTGACGTGGTGGCCGACAGCATTGCCGAAGCGCCGGACATGCGCGAACTGCAGGATGCCGCGCGGCGCCTCGATCGTGCGGCGCGCGATCTGCGTCTTGCGGTGCCGATGAAGGAAAACCGTGCGCCGGCGGAAACGCTGCTGCGCGAAACCGCGTTCCGGCAGGCGCTGGACGATCTGGCCGAAGCCTGTCGCGGCGCGCTCAACGTCCTCAAGATCGCCGAGGAGCGCGGCGAGGGATTGAAGAACTGCGCCGCCCGCGCGGCCGAAATCCTCGAACACGTGGACGCATGGCGCGCCGGCGACGACGCTGCCCTGGTGCGCTGGGTGGAGGCTTATACGCAGGCGGTCGCGCTGCATGCTACGCCACTCGTGGTGGCCGATCAGTTCCGCCGTCAACTGGAAGGCCGTAGCCGCGCGTGGATTTTCACCTCGGCCACGCTGTCGATGAACGGCAACTTCGATCATTACCGGATGCAGATGGGGCTGGACGATGCGGATGCCGCCACCTGGGAAAGCCCCTTCGACTATCCGGCCAACGGCATCATCTATCTGCCGCTCGAATTGCCGGAGCCGAACAGTGCGGAACACACCGAGGCGGTGGTGCGCGCCGCGCTGCCGGTGCTCAAGGCCAGCGGCGGCCGTGCCTTTCTGCTGTTCACCACGCTGCGCGCCATGCGGCTTGCGCACAGCCTGCTCGCCGAACACTTCAAGCGCGAAGGCCTCGCCTTTCCGCTCCTGCTGCAGGGTGAGGGCACGCGCAGCGAACTATTGGAGCGCTTCCGTCAGTTGGGCAATGCGGTGCTGGTCGCCAGTTCCAGTTTCTGGGAGGGGGTGGACGTGCGCGGCGAGGCGCTGTCCCTGGTGGTGATCGACAAGCTGCCTTTTGCGCCGCCGGACGATCCGGTGATGCAGGCGCGGCTGAACGCCTTGCGCCGCGAGGGCGGCAACCCGTTCATGGACTATCAGTTGCCGCAGGCGGCGATCGCCCTGAAGCAGGGCGCCGGACGATTGATCCGCGACGAACGCGATCGCGGCGTGCTGATGATTTGCGACCCGCGGCTGGTAAGCAAGGGCTACGGCAAGACGCTGGTGGACAGTCTGCCCGCCATGCGGCGTACGCGCAGTCTGCCGGTGGTGGAACGCTTCTATGCCGCCGCGGCGGACGCGGCGGCGGCCTGATCGCTCAGATACCGGACTTCCACAGCTTCCACCACGGCGCGCTGCGCACCGGCGCCTTGCCCTCGAGGTAGGGGCTGTCGGGGAAGTTGGCTTGCAGCACGCGGCGGGCGTCGTCGCGCAGGTCGGCCATGCCGAGTTGATCGTAGGATACGATCATGAGGTACAGCGCTTCCTCGCGCGCCGGGGCCTGCGGATAGGTCTTCACCGCATACTGGGCACGATTGGCGGCGGCCAGATAGGCGCCACGCTTGATGTAGTAGCGCGCCACCGAGACTTCATGCGAGGCGAGCGCGTTGACGATGTAGTTCATGCGCAGTTGCGCATCCTGGGCGTACTTGCTCTCGGGAAAGCGCGTCACCAGTTCGCGGAAGGCGTTGAAGGACTCGCGCGCCGAACGCGGGTCGCGCTCGGCCGGGTCCTGGTCGGCCATCTGCCCGAGGATGGTCTGGTCCTCGTAGAAGTTCGCCACGCCCTTCAGGTAGTAGGCGTAATCGACGTTCGGGTGGTTGGGGTGCAGCTTGATGAAGCGGTCGCAGGCGGCGACGGCCGAGGCCGCTTCGCCTTCGCGATGGTAGGCGTAGGCGATTTCCAGTTGCGCCTGCTGGGCGTACCGGCCGAAGGGGTAGCGCGCCTCCAGCTTCTCGAAATACTCGATCGCCTGGACGTAGTTGCCGCTGTTCATCATGTCGCGCGCCTCGCTGTACAGGCGCTGCGCCGACCACCCGGCCGTTTCGTCTTCGCTGCCGCCCCCGGCACAACCCGCGAGCAACAGGGCCATAAGCAATAACGCTACACTACGCTTCATGCGTTCCATCCCGATCGGTGATCACAGCGGAGAGATTTCCGCGGCGGATTATAGCCCGCCGCTGGCTGCCGACATTCCGTCCGATTTGGCCGGAATGCGCCTCGATCAGGCCCTGGCGCGACTGTTCCCCCAGCATTCCCGCAACCGCCTGCAGCACTGGGTGCGCGAAGGGCGGGTGACGCTGGACGACGGGCCGGCCGATGCCAAGCGCAAGGTCTATGGCGGCGAGCGCGTTTCCGTCGTCCCCGAACCGCCGCCTGCCGAGACGGCGTTCCGTCCCGAAGCCATCGACCTGCCCGTGGTGTACGAGGACGAGACCCTGCTCGTCATCGACAAGCCGGCCGGCATGGTGGTGCATCCGGGCAGCGGCAACTGGGAGGGCACCATGCTCAATGCGCTGCTGCACCATGCGCCGCAACTGGAGCGGGTGCCGCGCGCGGGCATCGTCCATCGGCTGGACAAGGACACCAGCGGACTGCTGGTGGTGGCGAAGACCCTCGAAGCGCAGACCGAACTCGTGCGCCAGTTGCAGGCGCGCACCGTGAAGCGCGTCTATCTCGCATTGGTGCACGGGCACGTCGATATGCCAGATACCGTGGACGCGCCCATCGGCCGACATCCGGTCGAGCGGGTGCGCATGGCCGTCGTGGCGCGCGGCAAACCGGCGCGCACGCATTACCAACCGGTCGAAACCTTCGCCGACTGCACGCTGCTGCGCTGCCGGCTCGATACCGGGCGCACGCACCAAATCCGCGTCCACATGCATTCCATCGGGCACCCGCTGGTGGGCGATCCGCTCTACGGCCGCCGGCAGGGGCGTGGTGCGCTGGCCGGATTCAAGCGGCAGGCGCTGCATGCCGAACAACTGGGGCTGGTGCATCCGCGCACCGGCGAGCCGTGTGAGTGGGAAGCGCCGCTGCCTGCGGACTTCGCCGCGCTGCTGCGCGCCCTGCGCGAAGAAGCCTGATGAACGACCCGCATCCCGACTGGATCGTGCCCGACTGGCCCGCACCGGCTGCGGTGAAGGCGCTCATCACCACCCGCGCCGGGGGCGTGAGCCACGGCGCCTACGCGTCCTTCAATCCCAGCCCCCGCGTCGGCGATGATCCGGCCGCAGTGGAACGCAATCTGGAAATTCTGCGCAGCGTGCTGCCGGCCGATCCGGTGTGGCTGCATCAGGTGCACGGCGTCGATGTGGCGGACGCCGAGTCGGCGCAACCACAGACTCAGGCGGATGCCGCGGTGGCGCACGCGCGGCATATCGTCTGCGCCGTGATGACCGCCGACTGCCTGCCCGTGCTGCTGGCGCACCGGCACGGCCGCGCGGTCGGCGTGGCGCATGCCGGGTGGCGTGGCATGGCGGCCGGCGTGATCGAGGCGACGCTGGCGCAACTGCGCGTGCCCGTCGGCGAAGTCATCGCCTATTTGGGTCCCGCCATTTCGCAACAGGCTTTCGAAGTCGGGCCGGAGGTGCATGCGGCCTTTACCCATAACGATAAGGAGGCGGGCGCTGCCTTCGCGCCGGCCGCATCAGGGAAGTACTATGCCGATCTTTATGCGCTGGCACGCCGGCGTCTCCACCACGCAGGCGTGCGCGAAGTGCACGGCGGCGGGTTCTTCACCTACACGCAGGCCGAACGCTTCTATTCCTACCGCCGCGACCGGATCACCGGTCGCATGGCGAGCCTCATCTGGCTGCATTGAATAAATGAGTACCCTTGGTTATATCGTCGCTGCGGCGGTGATCGGCGGCGTGCTGTCGCTGGTGTGTGCCGCCATCGTCTCGTTCAGCGTGCGTCAGAACTGGATCAACCCGCTGATCAGCTTCGCCATCGGCGCGCTGCTCGGCGCGGCCTTTCTCGACATCCTGCCGCATGCGCTGGAAAGCAGCGGTGCGCACACCGTGGCGGGCACCGTGCTGGCCGGCATCCTCGGCTTCTTCATTCTGGAGAAGCTGGTGCTGTGGCGACACTGTCACCTGGAAGACTGCGAAGTGCATGACCCGCCCGCGCTGGGCGTTGCGCCGAACGCGCACAATCATGCGCACGGCCATTCGCATGGGCATGCGCACGATGATCGCGGCCGCAGCGGCCTGATGATTCTCATCGGCGACAGCTTCCACAACTTCGTCGACGGCGTGCTGATCGCCGCCGCCTTCATGCAAAGCCCTGCGCTCGGCGTCGTCACCGCCACGGCCGTCATCGCGCACGAAGTGCCGCAGGAAGTGGGCGACTTCCTCATCCTGCTGCACTCGGGCTATAGCAAGGCGCGCGCTTTCGCGCTGAACCTGCTGTCGAGTCTGGCGATGCTGGTCGGGGCGCTGCTCGCGTACTTTGCGTTACAGATCGTGCAGGGCGCTGTCGATATCCTGCTGGCATTGGCGGCTGCGAGCATGATCTATGTCGCCGTTGCCGACCTCATCCCGGGTCTGCACAAGCGGCCCGAGCTGCGGGCGACGGCGCAACAGGTGGTGCTGATCCTGCTTGGCATCTTCACCGTGTGGGCGGTGGGCGAGATCAGTCATGCGACCATGCATGCGGATCACGAACCGGTCGCGATACACGCGCCGGTGCACGAGCACTAGTCTTTGCTTTCGGCGCGCGCCTGGGCTTCGGCCTGCAGTTGTTTGCGGCGTTTGCGCGTCGGTGCGCTGACCACCCACCAGAACAGCAGCAGCGGCGCGAGGCCGTAGAAGAAGAAAGTGGCCAGGCCGGCGACGACGCTCGTTTCGGTGGCGGCCATCAGGATGGCGACGTAAAGCCAGGCGATGGCGACGATGTACATGAATGGGAGCGGCGGTGAATACGCCGCCGATTGTAGGACAGACCAGGGAAGCGTTATGCGGGTATTGGTGACGGGGGCGGCAGGCTTCATCGGCGCGGCGTTGAGCGAACGGCTGCTTGCGCGCGGCGATGCGGTCGTCGGCGTGGACAATCTCGACGATTACTACGAAGTCGCCCTGAAGGAAGCGCGGCTGGCGCGCCTGCGCGAACACGCGGCATTCGCGTTCGAGCGTGTGGACATCGCCGATCGCGCCGCCATGCAGGCGCTGTTCGAACGCGAGCGCTTCGATGCGGTCGTCAATCTCGCCGCGCAGGCGGGCGTGCGCTACTCCGTCGCGCATCCGGAGAAGTACATCGACGCGAACGTGGTCGGCTTCGGCAATGTGCTGGAAGGTTGCCGCTACGGCGGCGTGAAGCATCTGGTCTATGCCTCGACCAGTTCCGTGTACGGCCTGAACAGCAAGCTGCCCTTTTCGGAAGACGACAACGTCGATCATCCCGCCTCGCTTTATGCGGCGACCAAGAAGGCGAACGAACTGATGGCGCACACTTATGCGCACCTGTTCGATCTGCCGTGCACGGGCCTGCGCTTCTTCACCGTGTACGGACCTTGGGGACGGCCCGATATGTCGCCCTTCCTGTTCGTGCGCGCCATGCTCGCCGGCGAGCCGATCAAGGTGTTCAATCACGGCAACATGCAGCGCGACTTCACCTATATCGACGACATCGTCGAAGGCGTGGTCCGCGTGCTGGATCGTCCGCCGGCGCGCGGCGGTTCGGCCGATACGCCGGCAACCAGCAGCGCGCCGTGGCGCGTTTACAACATCGGCAACAACGAGCCGGTGCCGCTGATGCGCTATATCGAAGTATTCGAGCGCTGCCTTGGCCTGAAGGCCAAGCTGGACCTGCAGCCCCTGCAGCCGGGTGACGTGGTGGCGACAGCGGCCGATATCGAGCGGCTGGATGCCGCCGTCGGCTTCCGGCCGGCCACGCCGATCGAGGAGGGCGTGCGCCGCTTCGTGGAGTGGTATCGGGCCTATTACCGCTGCTGACCGCGGGGGCGACGCGGTTGACGCTGTCGTTGTTGCGGTGCAATACTAGCCCGCACTTTTTGCGGCCCTTGCCGCTTTCTGTGGTTTTTCGTGCATCAAATCAGCGTTTCCTCTGCAGTTTCAGTCCCTCCGGCAGCGCCGGTGGCGCGCCTGGGCGCGGCTTCGACGAAGAATTTCCATGAGGTGCGACGCGGCCTCTTTCAGGGCCGCTGGCCTGCGTCACTCCCCTTTCGATGACCGCTTCCGACGAGTTGGCTCCATTCGCCGCCAGGGCGTAGAGCCTCGTTCTATTGGTCATCCTGTCGTCCGATGGAGCAGTAACCATGGTTGATTCAGTACGACTCATCAAGAAATATCCCAACCGGCGTTTGTACGACACGCGCAACTCCTGCTACATCACGCTGGCAGACGTGAAGCGGCTGGTGATCTCCAAGGAGGCGTTCCAGGTGGTGGACGCCAAGAGTGGCGAGGAACTGACCCGCTCCATCCTGCTGCAGATCATCCTGGAAGAGGAATCGGGCGGCACGCCGATGTTCACCCATGAGGTCTTGAGCGAATTCATCCGTTTCTACGGCAACGCCATGCAGGGCTTCATGGGCGAATATCTGCAACGGAACATCCAGGCCGTCACGCAGTTTCAGCAGAGCATGCAGCCTGCGGACGGCGCGGGCGAATGCTGCGCACCCGACGCGGAGGCGTGGGCGAAATTCATCGACCGTCAGACGCCCGCGATGCAGGATCTGCTGGCCACCTACATGGAACGCAGCAAGAGCGTGCTGGAGGAAATGCAGCGGCAGTTCCAGGCGCAAAGCCGCTCGCTGCTCGAAAGCTTCCGCCTCGCCGGCATGGCGGGGATGCCGCAGCAGTCCGCCGATCAGGCGTTGACCGAACATGCGGCGCACGCTCCGACCGAAGAGGGACGCTGAGCACATCCGGCGCGCCGCTCAGGCGCGCGACTTCCACGCCGATTCAATGAGCAAAGTACCCCGAGTAGGTTTCGTCTCACTAGGCTGTCCCAAGGCGCTCGTCGATTCGGAGCGCATCCTCACGGAGCTGCGCGCCGAGGGTTATATGATTTCGCCGTCCTATGACGGCGCCGATCTGGTCATCGTCAATACCTGCGGCTTCATCGACGAGGCGGTCGAGGAGTCGCTCGACGCCATTGGCGAGGCGCTGACCGAAAACGGCAAGGTCATCGTCACCGGCTGTCTCGGCGCCAAGGGCACCGTGGTGCAGGATGCGCATCCTGCCGTGCTGGCGGTCACCGGCCCGCAGGCGACCGATGAAGTGATGGCCGTGGTGCACAAGCACCTGCCCAAGCCGCACGATCCGTACACCGACCTCGTGCCGCCCGCCGGCATCAAGCTCACGCCCCGGCATTACGCCTATCTGAAGATTTCCGAGGGCTGCAACCACCACTGCAGCTTCTGCATCATCCCGTCCATGCGCGGCGATCTGGTCAGCCGGCCGATCGGCGAGGTGCTGAAGGAAGCGGAGAACCTGGTGAAGAGCGGCGTGAAGGAACTGCTGGTCATCTCGCAGGACACCAGCGCCTACGGCGTGGACGTGAAGTACCGCACCGGTTTCTGGGGCGGACGTCCCATCCGTACGCGTATGCAGGATCTGGCTGTTGCGCTGGGCGAACTCGATGTGTGGGTACGGATGCATTACGTCTACCCGTATCCGCATGTCGACCAGATCGTCCCGCTGATGGCGGAGGGCAAAATCCTTCCCTATCTCGACGTGCCGTTTCAGCACGCGAGCCCGCGCATCCTCAAGCTGATGAAGCGGCCCGCCTCGGGTGAGCGCAATCTGGAGCGCATCCACGCCTGGCGCAAGATCTGTCCGGACATCACGCTGCGCAGCACTTTCATCGTCGGTTTCCCCGGCGAGACCGAGGAAGACTTCGAAGAGTTGCTGGAGTTTCTGGAAGAAGCGGAGCTCGATCGGGTCGGCTGCTTCGCCTACTCGCCGGTAGCCGGGGCGGCCGCCAACGAGTTGCCGGGTGCCGTCCCGGAGGAAGTGAAGGAAGAACGCCGGCGGCGTTTCATGGAAACGCAGGCCGAGATCAGCGCGCGGCGTTTGCACGACAAGGTCGGCAAGACGCTGCGGGTGCTGATCGACAGCGTGGACGGCAAGCACGCCATCGGCCGTTCCACTGCGGATGCGCCGGAAATCGACGGGCTGGTGTATGTACAGAACGGACAGCGCCTGCAGCCGGGCGATTTCATCGACGTGCGCATCACCAAGGCCGACACGCACGACCTCTACGGCTTGCGCGTCAAGAGTTGAGGCTCAGCGGCGGTAGCGACTCGCCACCCATGCGCCGCTCACCACGATGATCGTCATCCCGATCAGCGACCACACGTCCGGAAAGGCGTCGAACACCAGATAGCCGAGGCCGGTCACGATCACCAGTTGCACGTAAAGAAAGGGCGCCAGCACCGAAGCCGGGGCCAGTTCGAAGGCACGGATCAGCGCGAAGTGTCCGAGCCCGCCCAGCACGCCGGTGGTGAGCAGCATGATCCCGTCCAGGACCGACAGCGGCGCCGCCCAGAACAGCGGCGTTGCGAGCGACAGCAGCACGGTCCCGACCAGACAGCCGTAGAACAGCGTGGTCATGGTCGGATCGATGCCCGCCATCCTGCGCGTCAGCAACTGATAGGTGGCGTAGAAGAACGCCGAGACGATGGGCACGATCACCACGGGCGTGAACAACTCGCCGCCCGGACGCACGATGATCAGCACGCCGATGAATCCCGTCGTCACCGCCACCCACGCACCGCGCCCGACCCGTTCGCGCAGCACCACCACCGACATCGCGGTGAGGATGAGCGGCGCCATGAAGCTGATGGCCGTCGCCTCGGCGATCGGCATCAACGACAGTGCGGTGAGGAACAGCACCGATACGCCGAGCAGTACCAGCCCGCGCACGATCTGCTGACCGGGTACCCGCGTGCGCAGCAGGCCGGCGCCCAGACGCGGGCCGAGCAGCAGCAACATCAGCAGGGTCTGCGCCGAGTAGCGCGCCCACACCACCATCGGCACGGGATAGGTCTGCGTCAGCCACTTCGACGTGACGTCCAGCAGCGCGAAGAAGCTGACCGCCACGACGAGCATGAGAATGCCGCGGCGCACGGGCGGGGCGGGCGCGGCGCGGGCCGAAAGCGGGGAGGAGGGAT
>Ga0079224_100004201_pt1 | contig 18493 bp, 16 predicted proteins | sample Stecom2015_FD_80414 | JGI IMG/M metagenome (GOLD analysis project Ga0079224, IMG submission 80414) | Agricultural soil microbial communities from Utah to study Nitrogen management - Steer compost 2015 | ecosystem: Environmental > Terrestrial > Soil > Agricultural land | place: USA: Utah... | reverse complement strand
GGCGAAGGTATAGCCCTCGTTGCCCAGGCGCCTGGTGATCAGCTCCGCCGAGCTGGTCATCAGCTGCTGGGAGAAGCGCTCGCCCTGTTCCAGGGTGATCAGCTGGCGAATCTCGCTTTCGGGAACGATCAACTCCCCCGCCAGGCTGAGCTCGCCCACGTTGTAGACACCGCCCTCGTCGAGGTTGACGGAGATAAATACCGATTGCTTGTCGGGGCTCACCGACACCTGGGTGGAATTGATCTTGAACTCCAGGTAGCCGCGGTCCAGGTACCAGGACTGGAGGCGCTCCAGGTCGCCGCTGAGTTTTTCCCGGGAATACTTGTCGTTGCCGGTCATCCAGGAGAACCAGCCTGTGGTATTGAGCTCAAACTCGTCGCGCAATTCCTTGTCGGAGAAATCCTGGTTGCCGATGATGTTGATCTGCTTGATCTTGGCGACATCCCCTTCCTTGATGGTGACATTGACCGCCACCCGGTTGCGGGGCAGTTCCTGGACATCGGTTTCCACCAGGGCGCCGTAGCGGCCCTGGCTGACATACTGGCGCTGCAGCTCCTGGATCATGCCCTCGAGCACCGACTGGCGAAAAATCTGGCCCTCCGCCAGGCCGTTGTCCCGCAGGGCCTTCATCAGGTCCTCGGTCTTGATGGCCTTGTTGCCCTCGAAGTTGATCTCGGAAACCGCGGGGCGCTCGGTGATCACCAGGATCAGCACACCGCCGTCGCGGGCGATCTTGATGTCGCTGAAGTAGCCCGTCTGAAACAGGGAGCGGGTTATGTCCTTGATCCCCTGCTCGTCCACCAGGTCGCCGGCCTTGTAGGACATGGCCGAAAACACCGTGCCGGCACTGACCCTCTGCAAGCCCTCCAGGCGGATATCCTCGATGACAAACACCTCGGCCAGGGCCGGGGCCGTCAGCAGACAAAAGAGCAAAGGCAGTAAAACACGCTTCATAACAGTCATTCTTCTGTTGTTGTCCTTGTAGCCAGTGAACATCCCAGTGGCGTTGCCGCGGACCACTAGAGCCGCATCACGTCATTGTATAGGGCGATTACCATCAAACCAACGACCAGAAACAGGCCGAGACGATAACCTGCCATTTGCACTTTTTCGGAAACTGGACTGCCCTTCAAGGCCTCGACGATGTAGTACATCAGGTGGCCGCCATCCAGCACGGGGATTGGCAGCAGGTTCAGCACCCCAAGGCTGACACTCAACAGGGCCAGAAAGCCCAGGTAGGCTGAGAATCCGTGGTCCGCGGAGGCGCCCGCCACTTTAGCAATGGTTATAGGGCCACTCAAGTGTTTGGGCGAAATAATGCCGGTGACCATTTTCCACACCGAGTCGAGCACCATGTGGGTGGTTTTCCAGGTCTGGCGCAGCGCCTGGGTCAGGGCCCCCAGCGGCCCGTACTCGGTGGTTCTCAGCAGGCTGTCGGGCCAGGTGGGAATCACCACCGACATCCCCACCTGACCGATGGCCGAGCCGTCCTCCTGGACCACGGACCTGGGGGTGATCTGGGTGCTGAATCGGGTTTCTCCCCTGGCCACCGCCACGGCAATGACCTGGCCGGGGCGGGCCCGCACATACGCCACCCAGGACTGCCAGTCGGCCACCGCCTCGCCGTCCATGGTCAGAATGCGGTCGCCGGCCTGCAGCCCGGCGCTCGCGGCGGGCTCCCCCGCCACCACCTGGTCGGCCACCGGGGCAATCCGCGGGGTGAACAGGGTAAGCCCCATATCGGCGATGGGGTTGGGGTTGGCGTCGTCGATCTGCCAGCCCCTGAGCTCGGCTTCCAGTTGATACTGGAGGCTGGAATCCGGGTACTGGACGGTAAAGGTGATTACACCCTCCTCCCCGAGGCGCATCACCAGCTGTTCCCCGAGGGTCTGCCAGGTGGGGGTGGGCTCGCCGTCGACGGCAATGATCTCCTGCCCCACCTCGATGCCGGCCCGCTCCGCCACCGAACCCGGGGCCACGGCGTCGACAATGGGGGCCACCCCCTGGACACCACCGAGGAAGACCATCCAGTAAACCACAACAGCCAGCAGAAAATTGGCCAGGGGGCCGGCACTGACCACGGCGATCCGCTGCCACACAGTTTTGCGGTTGAAGGCGTAGGGCAGGTCCTCCGGGGCCACCTCCCCCTCCCGCTCGTCCACCATCTTGACATAGCCCCCCAGGGGCAGCACGGCAAGCACGAACTCGGTGCCCTTGCTGTCCTGCCAGCGGGCGAAGGGGGTGCCGAAACCGATGGAAAAGCGCTGCACCTTGATGCCGCAGCGGCGGGCCACCCAGAAGTGGCCGAACTCGTGAATGGTGACCAGGACGCCGAGGGCGACCAGGGTAAAGAAAATCGTCTGAAGTGTGTCTATCACCTGCGTGTTGCCTCCACCTGGCGCTGGGCCAGTTCCCTGGCCAGTTTGTCGGATTGTAGGACCCATGCCAAGTCGACCGGTTCACTGCCCTGCCAGCGGTCCAACACCCCCGCCACCACCTGGGGAATTGCGGTGAAGGCGATCTGCCCCGCCAGGAAGGCCGCCACCGCCACCTCGTTGGCGGCATTGAGGGCGGCGGGAAAATCGCCACCACTGGCGGCGGCCTGCTGGGCCAGGCGCAGGCAGGGAAAGCGCTCCAGGTCGGGGGCCTCGAAATCCAGCCGCGCCAGGCCCACCAGGTCGAGGGGTTCGACCCCGGAGGCGATGCGCTCGGGCCAGGCCAGGGCGTGGGCGATGGGGGTGCGCATATCCGGGTTGCCGAGCTGGGCCAGCACCGAGCCATCCACATAGGACACCAGGGAGTGGATCACGCTCTGGCGATGGATTACCACCTCCACCTGCTCCGGGGTCACCGCAAACAGCCAGCAGGCCTCGATCAGCTCCAGACCCTTGTTCATCATGGTGGCGGAATCCACCGAGATCTTCTGGCCCATGGACCAGTTGGGGTGGGCACAGGCCTGGGCCGGGGTGACCGACCCCAGCTCCGCCGCCGGAGTGTCGCGAAAGGGACCGCCGGAGGCGGACAGCAGGATCTTGGCCACCCCGGCGGGGGCCGGCTGCCGATAGCCGGCGGGGAGGCACTGGAAGATGGCGTTGTGCTCGCTGTCGATGGGCAGCAGCACGGCGCCGCTGGTGCGCACCGCCTCCATGAACAGGCCGCCGGCCATCACCAGGGACTCCTTGTTGGCCAACAGCACCCGCTTGCCCGCCTGCACCGCCGCCAGGGTGGGCAACAGGCCGGCGGCTCCGACGATGGCGGCCATCACGGTGTCCACCTCGGGGTCCGCGGCCACCGCCACCAGAGCCTCGGGGCCGTGGTGGACAGCGGTTGCGGCGGGCACCAGGTCGCGCAGCTGGCGGGCGGCCTCGGCGGTGCCCACCACCACATGGCGGGGGTGAAAGCACTGACACTGCCGGGCCAGCACCGCCACCCGGGCGTGGCCGGCCAGGGCGTGAACCCGGTAGCGGTCGGGGTGGCGGGCGATGACATCGAGGGTGCTCTCGCCGATGGAGCCGGAGGAACCCAGAATGGTGATGTTTTGTGTCATAAGCGAGGGAAAATCAGCAACAGATACAGCAGGGCAAATACCGGCAGAGCCGCGGTGAGGCTGTCGATGCGATCGAGAATCCCGCCGTGTCCGGGGAGAATCTTGCCGCTGTCCTTCACCCCGCGATGGCGCTTGACCATGCTCTCCAGGAGATCCCCCAGCACCGAGGCCAGGACGGTGAAGACTTCCACCACCGTCCACTGCAACCACAGGTGGCGCTGGGAAGGGCTGAGGGCGATCACCACCGAGATCACCAGCAGCACCAGCACCAGGCCGCCGCCAAAGCCCTCCAGGGTCTTGCCCGGGCTGACCTCCGGCGCCAACTTGCGGCGGCCAAAGGCGCGGCCGCAGAAATAGGCGCCGATATCGGCACAGGCCACGGTGAGAACCACCAGGATCACCAGCCAGTGGCCCTGCTCCAGGGTCACCAGCCAGCTCAGCGCCAGCCAGGCCGGCAACAGCACCAGCATACCCATTGCCAGGCGCACCGGGGTGCTGCCCCACAGCAGGGCGCTGGAGGGGTAGCCCTGCACCCAGAGCAGGGCCACCGCCCACCAGGCGCAACCCACCAGCAGCAGCTGTTTCACCAGCTCCAGGTGGAGCGGCGGATCGACAAAGCCCAGGCCGATGAACATCCAGGCCATGGCCGCCGCCATCAGCCCGTAGAAGGCGAGGCCAAGCCAGCGCCCCGCCGCGGCGAGATTGGCCCACTCCCAGGCCGCCACCAGGATTACCCCGGCGGCAAACAGGGCGAACCAGGGAGCGGGCAGCCCAAACAGGGTGCCGAGCACCAGCAGGGCGAGGACGATGGCGGTGAGGACGCGCTGCTTAAGCAAGCTGGGTCTCCGGAGGGCGGCCCTGGGGGAGCTGTTCCGCGCTGAGGCCGAAGCGGCGCTGCCTTTTGTTGTACTCGGCAACGGCGCCGTCAAAAGCGCGCTCATCAAAGTCCGGCCAGTAGACGGGGGTGAAGTACAGCTCGGTGTAGGCCATTTGCCAGAGCAGGAAATTGCTGATGCGCTGCTCCCCGGCGGTGCGGATACACAGGTCCGGGGGCGGAATATCCGCCAGGGACAACTGGCGGCCGAGCACCTCTTCATCGATATCCTGGGGCCTCAGCGCCCCCGCCTGAACCTTGAGTGCCAGCTTGCGGGCGGCCTGGGCAAGGTCCCAGCGCCCGCCGTAGTCCACCGCCAGGGTCAGGGTCATGGTGCCGTTGCGGGTGCGGTGCTCGCCGTCGGCAATCAGCTTGCACAGGCGCTCGCTGAACCTGGACCGCTCGCCAATCACCCGCAGGCGGATCCCCCGGGTGCAGAGCTCGGGAATTTCCTTTTTGAGGTAGGTGGTCATCAGCGACATCAAACCCCGCACCTCCGCCGCGGGACGGGCCCAGTTCTCGCTGCTGAAGGCAAACATGGTGAGGTACTGGATATCGTGGCGGGCACAGGAGTCCATGGCGTCGCGCACCCGTTCCACGCCCTTTTCGTGGCCCGCTATGCCGGACAGCCCCCGGCCCCTGGCCCAGCGGTTGTTGCCATCCATGATGATCGCCACATGGCGCAGGGGATGAGGGGACGTTGTGGCATTGGTGTCGCCAACCATGGGATTACCTGTTGCTCAACGGCGGGAGATGGGCAATTAGATTGCCATCAGATCGGTTTCTTTATCCGCCAGCATGGCGTCGACCCTGGCCACGAAACTGTCGGTGATTTTCTGCACATCGTCCTGGGCCTTGCGCTCCTCGTCCTCGGTGATGTCCTTGGCCTTGAGCAGCTCCTTGACGTCGGAGAGGATGTCGCGGCGAATGTTGCGCACCGATACCCGGGCATTTTCCGCCTCCGCCTTGGCCTGCTTGATCAGCACCTTGCGGGTCTCCTCGGTGAGGGCCGGCATGGGGATGCGGATGATGTCCCCGGTGGTGGAGGGATTCAGGCCCAGCCCTGATTTGTGGATGGCGCGCTCGATCTCGGAGATCATTTTCTTTTCCCAGGGCACCACCGACAGCATCCGGGCGTCGCTGACATTGATGTTGGCCACCTGGCTGAGGGGGGTGTCCACCCCGTAGTAGGGCACCATCACGGTGTCGAGAATACTGGGGTGGGCGCGGCCGGTGCGAATCTTGTTGAGGGCATGGGTCAGGGCCTCGAGGCTTTTGGTCATGCGCTCTTTGGCGTCAACTTTGAGATCTTCAATCATGGTCAATGTTCCTCGATCAGGGTGCCTTCCTCGCCGCCGACCACGATATTCAGCAGCGCGCCGGGCTTGGACATTCTGAATACCCGCAGCGGCATGCGGTGCTCGCGGCACAGGCAGATGGCGGTCAGATCCATGACACCCAACTTCTTGTCCAGCACCTCGTCGTAGGTGAGGTGGGTGTAGAGGGTGGCAGCGGGATTTTTCATGGGGTCGTCGGAGTAGACACCGTCGACCTTGGTGGCCTTGAGCACCAGGTCGGCGGCGATCTCAATGCCCCGCAGGCAGGCGGCGGAATCCGTGGTAAAGAAGGGGTTGCCGGTACCGGCGGCGAAAATCACCACCTCGCCATGGGCCAGGCAGCGCACCGCCTTGCGGTGATCGTAGTGATCCACCACGCCGCTCATGGGGATGGCGGACATGATCCGCGCCGAGATATTGGTGCGCTCCAGGGCGTCGCGCATGGCCAGGGCATTCATCACCGTGGCCAGCATGCCCATGTGGTCACCGGTGACCCGCTCCATGCCCGCCGCCTGCAGGGCGGAACCACGGAACAGGTTGCCGCCGCCGATCACCAAGCCGACCTGGACGCCGATACCCACCAACTGGCCAATTTCCAGGGCCATGCGGTCGAGAATCTTGGGATCAATGCCGAAGGACTCGGAACCCATCAGCTCTTCACCGCTCAGCTTCAGCAGGATGCGCTTGTATTTCTTGTCCTTGGCCTTGACGTCGGGCATGGTCTCTCCGTGTTGGCAACGGGTGTAGTGAACCGCAACCATTCAGCACTGGTGCTCACTAGCGTGCGCTGTGGGGAAGTGCTGAACAGTTACAGTGAACCTTCAATTTGATATCTGCGGGTTCACCCCCGGGTCGGGTTTGGCCACCCCGCTCCCCGCCCTCGGGGGCGGCGCTGAGGGCAGCCCAAGCCAACCGGGGCTGAATCCGGGACGGTGTCGGATACGCATACTTCAGCGCGGCCCGCAAAGCGCAGCGGCCAAATCCGACCGACACCTTCGTCAATATCAAGTTGAACGAGTATACAGCTTACTTGCTGGCGTTAACCTGGGCTGCGACCTCGGCGGCAAAATCGGTTTTTTCCACCTCAATGCCTTCGCCAACCTCAAAGCGTACGAAACCCGTGATGTCGGCGCCAGCATTTTTTACCAGGGCGCCCACCTTGGTGTCGGGATCCTTGATAAAGGGCTGCTCCACCAGGCTGACTTCCTTGAGGAACTTGCTGATCCGGCCACCCATCATTTTTTCGACGATTTCCGCCGGCTTGCCCGCCATGTCCGGCTGGGCGCGGATGATTTCCTTTTCCTTTTCCAGGATCTCGGCAGGCATGTCTTCGGGCTTGTTGACCTGGGGGTTGGCGGCGGCCACATGCATGGCCACGTCCCGGGCCAGCTCGTCACCGCCGCCACTGAGGGCGGTGAGCACGGCGATGCGGTTGTTGCTGTGGACATAGCCGCCCACCACCGGCGCCTCCACCAGGGCCACCCGGCGCACGGAAAGGTTTTCACCGATCTTCTGCACCAGGGCCTCCCGGGCGCTCTCCAGCTCCCCGGCCATCAGTGTGGCGACGTCCTGCTCGCGGGTGGCGAAGGCCTTGGCCAGCACCGAGTCGACAAAGGCGCGGAAACTGTCGTCGCGGGCGACGAAATCGGTCTCGGAATTGACTTCCACCAGCACTCCGTAGCTGCCGTCGTCGGCCACTTTCAGGGCCACGACGCCGTCGGCGGCGGTGCGCCCGGCCTTTTTGGCGGCCTTCAGGCCACTGGACTTGCGCAGGTCTTCGATGGCCTTCTCGATATCGCCACCACTCTCCACCAGTGCCTTTTTGCACTCCATCATGCCAAGGCCGGTTCTTTCACGAAGTTCTTTTACCAGGGAAGCAGTCACTGCCATGGGAATATCCTCACATCCACTAAAAAGTTAGAAAAAAGGGGGCAGCGCCCCCTTTCGGTCATTCATTACTGAGTTGCATGGCGCAGCGGCAAGTCAGTGCTGCCGGCTTATTCCTGCGCGGCACCGTCGGCGGCGGCAGGTTCGCTGACTTCGACGAATTCATTGCGGGAAATGCCGGTGTTGCTCTGGCTCTTGCCCTCGAGCACGCTGTCGGCGACGGCGGTCAGGTAGAGCTTGATGGCGCGGATGGCGTCATCGTTGCCGGGGATCACATAGTCGACGCCATCGGGGTTGCTGTTGGTATCGACAATGCCGATTACCGGAATACCCAGCTTGTTGGCTTCCTGGATGGCGATCCGCTCGTGGTCCACATCCACCACGAAGAGGGCATCCGGCAGGCCGCCCATATCCTTGATGCCGCCGATGGAGCGCTCGAGCTTTTCCATGGTGCGGGCGCGCATCAGGGCTTCCTTCTTGGTCAACTTGAGGAAGGTGCCGTCGGCGCTCTGGGTTTCGAGCTCCCGCAGGCGCTTGATGGAGGCGCGGATGGTCTTGTAGTTGGTGAGCATGCCGCCCAGCCAGCGATGGCTGACGAAAGGCATACCGGCCCGCTCCGCCTGCTCGGCTACCGACTTCTGGGCAGAGCGCTTGGTGCCGACGAAAAGGATCTTGTTGCCCTTGGTGGAGAGACTGCGCACCACCTCGAGAGCGTCGTTGAAAGCCGGAACCGTGTGTTCCAGATTGATGATGTGGATCTTGTTGCGGGCGCCGAAGATGTACTTGGACATTTTCGGGTTCCAGAAACGGGTCTGGTGGCCGAAGTGCACACCAGCCTGCAACATGTCGCGCATGGAGACAGTTGTCATAGTCATTACCTGTGTCGGGAAAGCCTTTGGCTTTCGTAGGGTTAGGCCTCCACATACCCCAGCGCAAAACCCGAGGGCACCCTTTGCTGCTGTGACGGTATGTGTGTGGATTCAAGTTCCCCCGCCGGATTGTCCGCCGGGGCGCGCTTTATACCACAAAAGGCACGGACTATGAAGGAGAATTTACCCCGCCACCCCCGCCCCGGGGCGGCGCCCGATGGGGATGGCGGCGGGACACGATAAAAGGAGATGGCCCCGGATGGCCCGTGATCAGGGACTGAGTGGTGCTGTGCAGCCCGGCCGTTGGCCACCGGCCGAGACGTGAGCGAGCGCCATCGGGGACGCACCCCAGGCTGCGCGCGGGGGGAAGGAGTGGCAATCCCGGTGCCGGGGAGCTACACTTTGCCTCCAGTCGCCACCCGCCCCGAGGTTGTCCGGATGCTTGCCGCTCTCGCCCGCAAAACCTTCGACTTTTACACCGCCCCCGCCCGCTTTGCCATCCGCCAGACCCGCAGGAATCTCCAGCTGGCCCGCCAGCTGGGGAGTGACTGGGGCCAGCTGCGGGACGACGTCGACCAGCTGGCGGAGCGGGTTCTCGCCCAGGCCGCCCAGCAGCTGGGTATCGACCTGGCGGGGATGACCCCCGCCCAGCGCCGGCAACAGGCCCTGGCCGCCATGGACCGGGCGGAACACGGCCTGTCGGTGGCCCTGGGGGAGGCCCTGCGGGCCCTGGTCCTGGTGGCGGGCGACGACGCCAAACCCCTGTCCGACCGGCCCCGGGGGCGGGTGCTGGAGGGAGAGTTTCAGCGGATTGCCTAGGGGCCGGCACCCACCGACAGGCTCGCGGGCTGTAGCGGCCGCCATACCCCCACTGTATTCAGGGCTTTGAGCCACCGATCAAAGCCGGATTCATACCCGACCCTGGATTGGGTACAATGCCGCCTTTTACCAGGAAATTGCCCATGTCTGTGTCCATCATCACCCCTGCCGAACTGGACAAAATGCGCGTTGCCGGCCGGCTGGCGGCGGAGGTGCTGGAAATGATCGAAGAGCATGTGGTGGCCGGAGTCTCCACCGCCGAGCTCGACCGCATCTGCCACGAGTACATGGTCAACGTCCAGAAAGCCATCCCCGCCCCCCTCAACTACAAGGGCTTTCCCAAATCCATCTGCACCTCGGTCAACCAGGTGGTGTGCCACGGCATCCCCGCGGAGAAGAAAATCCTCAAGTCCGGCGATATCGTCAATATCGACATCACCGTGATCAAGGATGGCTACTACGGCGACACCAGCAAGATGTTTCTGATCGGCAAGGTGCCGGAGCACGCCCAGCGCCTGGTGGAAGTGACCCGGGAGTGCCTGTACCTGGGCATCGCCCAGGTGCGGCCGGGGGCCCGCCTGGGGGACATCGGTCACGCCATCCAGACCCACGCGGAGGCCAATTACTATTCCGTGGTGCGGGACTACTGCGGCCACGGCATCGGCACTGAATTTCACACCGAGCCCCAGGTGATGCACTTCGGCAAACCCGGCCAGGGCATGGAGCTCAGGGAGGGCATGGCCTTCACCATCGAGCCCATGATCAACGCGGGCAAGTACCACACCAAGCTCAAGGGCGACGGCTGGACGGTGGAAACCAAGGACGGCCGCCTGTCCGCCCAGTGGGAGCACACCCTGGTGGTCACCGCCACCGGGGTCGAAGTCCTCACCGCCCGCAGTGACGAGAAATTCCCCCATGGTTGAGCTTCAGCCCCTGCTGTTCTTCGATGAACAGCGCTTTGCCCAGAAGCTCAAGGAAGACAAGCCCCTGACGGTGTTCAAGGATGCCCTGGCGGCGGCCAACACCCAGTTCGACAGCCGCTTTGTGGAGGGCGAGCTGGTGGACACCCTGATCCACGAGCGCTCGGCCTTTATCGACCGCATCCTCGGCTACGCCTGGAACCAGTTCAGCTGGGACAAGAATATCGCCCTCATCGCGGTGGGCGGCTACGGGCGGCGGGAACTCCACCCCCACTCGGATATCGACCTGCTGATTCTCCTCAAGCGGGGCAACACCAAGAACTACCAGCAGAATATCGAGCACTTCCTGACGTTTTTGTGGGATATCCAGCTCAAGATCGGCCAGAGTGTGCGCACCGTCAAACAGTGTGTGCAGGAGGCCAAGGCGGATATTACCGTGGCCACCAACCTGATGGAATCCCGCACCCTGATGGGCGACCCCGCCCTGCGTCAGCTGATGGCGAGCAAGACCGGGCCCAACAAGATCTGGCCCTCCCCCCAGTTTTTTCGCGCCAAGTGGGACGAGCAGATCGCCCGCCACCGCAAGCACGGCTACACCGAGTACAACCTGGAGCCCAACGTCAAGGAGGCCCCCGGTGGCCTCAGGGATATCCAGATGATCAACTGGGTAGCCCTCCGTCACTTCGGCGTGGACTCCCTCGCCGAACTGGTGGACCGGGAATTCATCAGCGAGGATGAGCTCAACTTCCTGTACCGGGGCCAGTCGTTTCTGTGGAAGGTGCGCTATGGGCTCCACTACCTGGCCCGCCGCCAGGAGGAGAGGCTCACCTTCGACCACCAGCGGCGCCTGGCGGAGATGTTCGGCTACCGGGACAACCAGAAGCTGGCGGTGGAGCAGTTCATGCAGAGGTACTACCGGGTGGTGCTGGGCATGCGGGAGCTCAACGACGTGCTGCTCCAGTACCTGGACGAGGTGATCCTGCGCCAGGACAAGGCCAGAAAGGTGCGCGCCATCAACCCCCGCTTCCAGGTGCGCGACGACCATATCGAGACCGTGGATGACACCGTCTTCGAGCACCACCCCTCCGCCCTGCTGGAAATCTTTGTGCTGCTGGGGGAAGACCCCAGCATCCAGGGTATTCGCGCCGCCACCATTCGCGACATGCAGCGCTGGCGCCACCTGATCGACGACGAGTTCCGCGCCAACCCGGAAAACTGCGCCCTGTTTCTGCGCCTGTTCAGCTGCCCCGGCAAGCTCGGCCAGCAACTGCAGCGGATGACCCGCTACGGCATCCTCGGCCGCTACCTGCCGGAGTTCGGCCGCATTGTCGGCCAGACCCAGCACGACCTTTTCCATATCTACCCGGTGGATGTCCACACCCTGCAGGTGATTCGCAACCTGCGGCGCATGGACCGGCCCGAAGTCGCCGCCAGGCTGCCCCTGGCATCCCACATCTACAAGAACCTGCCGAAGCCCGAGCTACTGTTTATCGCCGGCCTCTACCACGACATCGGCAAGGGCCGGGGCGGCGACCACTCGCTGCTGGGGGCGATGGATGTGGTGGCCTTTGGCGAGGCCCACGGCCTGCCCGCCCAGGAGATCCGCCTGCTGAAATGGCTGGTTGAGAAGCATTTGCTGATGTCCGCGGTATCCCAGCGGGAAGATATCTCGGACCCGGATGTGATCCAGCATTTTGCCACCCTGGTGGGGGACCAGATCCACCTCGACTATCTCTACCTGCTGACCATCGCCGACATCAATGGCACCAACCCCAACCTGTGGAACAGCTGGCGCGACTCCCTGATGCGCACCCTCTACCTGGAGACCAAGCAGGCCCTGCAGCGGGGCCTGGAAAACCCCATCAACCGCAGCGAGTGGGTGGCCACCACCATCAACGAGGCCCTCCAGATCCTCAAGGACCAGGGCATCAGCGAGGACCAGGCCAGGGCCATCTGGACCGATGTGGACCAGGAGTTTTTCCTCCGCGAGCGGGCCGGGGTGATCGCCCGCTGCACCCTGGCCATCCACCATCGCAAGGTCGGCAGCGACCCCGTGGTCTTTGTCGAGGACGCGGGCATGGAAACCGCCAGCGCCACCCGCATCTTTATCTACACCCAGGGCCAGGGCAACGTCTTTCCGGTCACCGCCGCCGCCCTCGACCAGCTCAACCTGAACATTCAGGACGCCCGCCTCAACACCTCCAGCAATGGCCATACCTTCGACATGTTCTATGTCCTCAACGAGCAGGGCCAGCCCCTGGGCAACGATGAGCACCGGGTTCGCGATATCGTCAAAACCCTGACTGCCGCCATCAAGGAACCCAGCAGCACCATCTTCAATGTCCAGCGCCGCACCCCCCTGGTGCTCAAGCAGTTCAACCTGAAGACCCGCACCTATCTGCACAACGATACCGGCAGCAACCTCACCACCCTGGAGGTGATAACCCCGGACCGCCCCGGCCTGCTGGCCCACCTGGGCAGGATTTTCCTGCGCTTTGGCATCCGTCTCCACCAGGCGCGCATCGCCACCCTGGGGGAGCGGGTCGAGGATGTGTTCTACATCACCGACCTGGACTATCAGCCCCTGTCGGACCCCACCTTCTGCCAGCAGCTGCAAAACGCCATCTGCATGGAGCTGGACGAACGCAATCAGGAAAGCTCCACCAGCATCCCCGGCAAGGAACCTGTGCCCTGGCAGTAACCCCCTTTGGGACACCCCATGAACCCCAATCTCGACAAGCTCCACCCCTACCCCTTTGAAAAAATTGCCCGGCTCCTGGCGGGGACGGCCCCGCCCGGGGACCTGGCCGCCATCAGTTTTGCGATGGGAGAACCCAGGCATCCGCCACCGCCCTTTGTCCTCGAGGTAATGGCGGAGAATCTGGGCAAGCTCAGCCACTACCCCGCCAGTAAAGGTGGCGATGCCCTGCGGCAGAGTATCTGCCGCTGGCTGGCGCGACGCTTTGCCATCGCCGACGGCCTGCTGGACCCCGCCCGCAACGCCCTGCCGGTAAACGGCACCCGGGAAGCCCTGTTTGCCTTCGCCCAGGCGGTGATCGACCCCTCCCGGGAGGCCCTGGTGGTGTCCCCCAACCCCTTCTACCAGATCTACGAAGGGGCGGCGCTGCTGGCGGGGGCGCAACCCTGGTTTGTCAATGCCACTGCAGACAACGGCTTTTTGGCGGATTTTGCCACCGTCCCCAGGGAGGTCTGGCGGCGCTGCCAGTTGCTCTACATCTGCTCTCCGGGTAACCCCACCGGCGCCGTGATGTCCCTGGCGGAACTGCAGCAGCTGATTGCCCTGGCGGATGAACACGACTTTATTATCGCCAGCGACGAGTGCTACTCGGAGATCTACCCCGACGAAGCCAACCCCCCGCCCGGACTGCTGCAGGCCTGCGCCGCCATGGGGCGCGACGATTTTGCCCGCTGCCTGGTGTTCCACAGCCTGTCGAAGCGCTCCAATCTTCCGGGCCTGCGCTCCGGCTTTGTCGCCGGGGACGCCGCGGTGCTGGAAAAATTTCTGCTCTACCGCACCTACCACGGCTGCGCCATGGCCCTGCCCAGCCAGCTGGCCAGCATTGCCGCCTGGGACGACGAAACCCATGTGCGGGAAAACCGCCGCCTGTACCGGGAAAAATTCGCCGCGGTGACGGCGATTCTGGCCCCGGTAATGGCGGTGCAAGTGCCGGATGCGGGCTTTTATCTGTGGCCGGAAACCCCGGTGGCAGACGATCTCTTTACCCGCGAGCTGTTCGCCACCAGCCATCTCCAGGTGGTGCCGGGCAGCTACCTGGCCCGGGACACCAGCGGCGGCAACCCGGGCGCCAAGCGCATCCGCATGGCCCTGGTGGCAACCCTCGACGAGTGCGTCGAGGGCGCCTGGCGACTGCGCCGCCATCTCGAGAGCCGCTACTGATGCTAAAGAAGGAAAGGGCCGCCTATATTCTCGCCAGATTGGCGGAGCTCTATCCCGCCCCGCCCATCCCCCTGGCCCACAAGGACCCCTACACCCTGCTGGTGGCGGTGCTGCTCTCCGCCCAGTGCACCGACGAGCGGGTCAACAAGGTCACCCCGGCGCTGTTTGCCCTGGCGGACAACCCGGCGGACATGGCCAAGGTACCAGAGGAGGAAATCTACCGGGTGATCAAGCCCTGCGGTCTGGCGCCCCAGAAGTCCAGGGCCATTGCCACCCTGTCGCGGATCCTGGTGGCGGAGCACGGCGGCCAGGTGCCCAGGGACATGGCCGCCCTGGAGCGGCTGCCCGGGGTGGGCCACAAGACCGCCAGCGTGGTGATGTCCCAGGCCTTTGGCGAACCGGCCTTTCCCGTCGACACCCATATCCACCGCCTGGCCCAACGCTGGGGTCTCAGCAGCGGCAAGAGCGTGGCGCAAACGGAAAAGGACCTCAAGCGCCTGTTCCCCAGGGCCAGCTGGAACGCCCTGCACCTGCAGATCATCTATTACGGGCGGGAGTACTGCTCAGCCCGGGGCTGCGACGGCACCCGCTGCGAGATTTGCCGCACCTGCTTTCCCCGCCGGGTGAAGCCCCTGGCGACGCGAAAGGCGTAAGCTGGCGGAGGTGCTGAATATTAACCCGGCATGAATTATTGTCGGGTTAATAACTGCTGCCCACCTCGTCAAGCCACACCAGCGACGCCATCCTTCCGGTAATGCCGTCCCGGCGATAGGAAAAGAAGGTGTCCGCCTCGGCGACGGTGCAGTGGTCGCCGCCGTAAACAGCGGTGACCCCGAGGGCGGCCAACTCCGCGCGGGCCAGGGCGTAGATGTCGGCGCGGTATTTGCCGGGGGCAGAGGCGACAAAGCAGCTGGGGACGGCCCGGGCGTGGCCGCTGTCGATGGCGTTGGCGACGAAGATGTCGAGCACCTCCGCCCCCACTTCGAAGGCGGCGGGACCGATGGCCGGCCCCAGGTAGGCCAACACCTGGGAGGGGGCTACCGCGAGGGCGGCAACCGTGGTGCGCAGCACCCCGGCCGCCAGCCCCCGCCAGCCGGCGTGGGCGGCGGCCACGGCACCGCCGTCGGCGGTACACAGCAGCACCGGCAGACAGTCCGCGGTGAGAACAGCGCACACCCGGCCGGCAACCGACGTCCAGGCGGCATCCGCCACCGGCGGCGCCAGATCCTGCGGGGACCCGGCACCCAGCGCCACCACCTGGGTGCCGTGGACCTGCTCCAGCCACACCGGCTCCGCCGGCAGCCCCAGCTCCCGGCGCAACAGGGCCCGGTTGTGGGCCACGGCAACGGGGTCGTCACCCACATGGGTGGCCAGATTCAAGCTGCCCCAGGGCCCTGTGCTCACCCCGCCGCGGCGGGTGGTCACCAGTGCCCGCACCCGCTTTGGCGCCGGCCAAAAGGGCTCCAGGCAGTCAACCATCAGCCGGCCTCCAGGGCCGCCAGCAGCTGCAGAAAATCCTCCGGGAGTGGCGAGGACCAGCTGACGGTGTCGCCACTGGCGGGGTGGCTCAGGGTCAGGGCCACGGCGTGGAGGGCCTGGCGCCGGAACCCCCGCAGGGTCTCGATCAGCGCCTGGCTGGCCCCCGGCGGCAGCTTGGGTCGGCCGCCGTACAGCGGATCCCCCACCAGCGGATAGCCGATATGGGCCATATGCACCCGGATCTGGTGGGTGCGGCCGGTTTCCAGCTGGAGGCGAATATGGGCGTGATGGCCGTAGCGGTGAACAACGCGGAAATGGGTCACCGCCGGCTTGCCGCCGTGGCTGACCACCGCCATCCGGGTGCGCTGCCTGGGGTGGCGGCCGATGGGCTGGTCGATCACCCGCCCCCCCACGGGGATTCCCTGGACCACCGCCTCGTACTCCCGGGTGACGTCGTGGGCCTGCAGCTGGGCCACCAGGGAGGTCTGGGCCTGGAGGGTGCGGGCCACCACCATGAGACCCGAGGTATCCTTGTCCAGGCGGTGGACGATACCGGCGCGGGGAATATTTTCCTGTCCCGGATAGCGGTGCAGCAGGGCATTGAGCAGGGTGCCCTGAGAGTTGCCCGCCCCCGGATGCACCACCAGCCCCACCGGCTTGTTGATCACCAGAATGTGGTCATCTTCATGGACGATGTCCAGGGCGATGTCCTCGGACTGCCAGTCCCCCTGGGGCTGGAGTTCCGCCTGCAACCTCAGGTGCTCGCCGCCAAATACCTTGTCCCTGGGCTTGCAGGCCCCGCCATTGAGCGTAAGATCACCGCTCTTGATCCACAATTGCAGCTGGGAACGGGAAAATTCCCGAAACAGGGCCGCCGCGGCCTGGTCCAGGCGCTGGCCAATGAAGCTGTCGGGAATGGTTCCCTCAAGGGTGATCCGGTTGTCTGACATGGGTATTCGTGTTTTGCTCTTGCGATAGCTGTGGTTAAATAACGCCTCTTGAGGCCATTGTAACTGGCAGAACGGAAACAATAGAGAACTTTACAGTTTATGCGACTTATTACGCTGCTCCTGTTGGCCACGCTGACACTTACCGGTTGCTCCTCGATACCCTTTTTCGGCAAGGATGACGACGACAAGGAATCCACCTCGGAAACCGAAGGCTATACCGAGCGGGACTTCTACGACGTTATCCAGCGCAACCTCAACAGCAGCCGCTGGGATGATGCCATCACCAACCTCCAGGCCCTGGAGTCCCAATTCCCCTTTGGCACCTACGCCGAGCAGGCCCAGCTGGAGCTGATTTACGCCTACCACCGCTCCTCCGACTACGAGGCCGCCATCGCCGCCGCCGACCGCTTTATCCGCCTCCACCCGCGCCACCCCAATGTGGACTACGCCTACTACATCAAGGGCCTGTCCTACCTCAAGCAGAGCCGCACCTTTCTCGACAACTTCATTCCCACCGACCTCACCAGCCGCGATCCCGGGGCCGCGCGGGAGGCCTTTGGCGCCTTCAGCGAGCTGCTCACCCTGTACCCCAACAGCAGCTACTCCGCCGACGCCCGCAAGCGCATGGTATTTTTGAGAAACCTGCTGGCCCAGTACGAAATTCACGCCGCCAACTACTACTTCGAGCGCCGCGCCTATGTGGCGGCGGCCAACCGCGGCCGCTATGTGGTGGAAAATTTCCAGCAGACCCCCGCGGTGCCCGACGCCCTGGCCATCATGGCCGAGGCCTACCATCTGCTGGGCAAGGACCAGCTGTCCCAGAGCGCGGTGGATGTGCTGGCAGCCAACTTCCCCGACTACCCCTCCCTGGACGACGAGGGCAATTTCGCCTATCAGGGCAAGACACCCAAGCAGGGCAAAGCCTGGTCCCGGGCGCTCACCCTGGGGCTTTACGACAACCGCGCCGCCCCCAGGTACGACACCCGCTACCTGTACAACCCGGATACCCCAAAGAGGCGCGAGGAAAAGCAGGCCAAGGCCCAACAGACCGCCGCCCAGGAGCGCGGCGAGGAGTCCGAGCGCTCACTCCTCAACAAGGCCACCTTTGGCCTGCTGGGGGACGACGGTGAAGATGCCCGGCCCGACGAGGAGGTGACAGAGCCCACCACAGCCCCGAGGGACGCCAGCTCCAGGGAAGCGCCGGACTTCGAAATGGAGGCCGCAGGCCCCCGCCGCTCCCTCCTCAACAAGGCCACCTTCGGCCTTATCGGCGACGACGGCGAGGGGCGGGACGACCGCTCCGAGGACCAGGACCAGGACCAGGACCAGGAAGAGGAAACCAATCCTGAGGAGGAGACCAGCAGCGACGAAGAGGCCGAGACCTCCGAGGGCAAGCGCTCCTTCCTCAACAAGGCCACCTTCGGCATCTTCGGTGACGACGGCAGGGAATCAGATAGCGAGAAGGACGACGACGAAGGGGAATCCAGCAACAAAGCCGACTGGTAACAGTCGCGAGCTGCAAAAATGCCGGGGCCCTTGCCCCGGCATTTTTTATTCTATCGCTGGTAACGACTCAGCAACTGACGGGTCTGTGTGAGACGTTAAGCCCGCCAATCTGATGTCGGCACAGGATAGTTACAGGCCCTGGATGAATGGCACTGAATTACTCACAAGTCGGAAATTAGGGCGACACTTTGGGGTCGAGGGCAGAGGTTTCCAGCAGCGTCGGCGACAGGACGTCGCCGACGCAGGCTACAGGGATGTACTCATGCCGGTGCTGGAAACCTCTGCCCTCGGCCGCCACCGCCGTGTAGCCCTTGAATCTGACTTATGTGTAAGGGCTTTATGGGGCTTCGACCTTACATCGCAGTTGGGCTTATTTCAGTGCCATT
>Ga0079224_100004200_pt1 | contig 18493 bp, 18 predicted proteins | sample Stecom2015_FD_80414 | JGI IMG/M metagenome (GOLD analysis project Ga0079224, IMG submission 80414) | Agricultural soil microbial communities from Utah to study Nitrogen management - Steer compost 2015 | ecosystem: Environmental > Terrestrial > Soil > Agricultural land | place: USA: Utah... | reverse complement strand
GCGGGTGTTCGGTGACGGGCGGCTACGTATACCGAGGCAGCGCGATTCCTTCCCTTTACGGCCGCTACCTGCTCAGCGACTACTGCAGCGGGGAGATCTGGATGGCCGAGCGCGGAGCGGAGGGCAGTCTGTGGGAAATGACGTCGCTTCTGCAAACCGGAATGCAGATCAGCTCCTTCGGTGAGGACAACGAGGGCGAACTGTACGTCACGGACATCGGCGGAGGCGGGGTGTACAAGATCGTACCCGCGTCGTGACGAAAGCTGCGCCCTTGCGGCAAGTAAGTCGATGTGCTACGTTTAGGACAAGCAGAGGGGGCCGTGCCGGGCTCCTTCTGTTTTGTCCTCGTTGCACGCCCGATCGCATCCACTTCGGCTGCCTGACGGGAGATGACCACCTTGGATGTAATCAATTCGCTCCTCGATGCACTTTCATCCTTGGGCTTCGATCTGCGCCGCCAGTTCGCGAACGAGTGGATGGGCATCGCCGGATGGCAGTATTTGCTCGCGTTTTTAGTAATCCTGCTTTCCCTGTTCGCCCGCAGCTTGACGAAGAAACTGCTCAACCGGTTCATCCTGCCGCAGTTTGAGCGCTACGGCGCCAAATTGGCCGGCCAGCTCACCGGCGGCCTCGTCCAGCCTATTACCGCCCTGTTCGCGACTGTCGGCGTCTACGTGGCCTTGCGCATCCTGACGGCACGCGTGGCCCCGGATGCCCCCGTGCTGCTTTCCGAAACGTTCATCGTCCAGACGTTTCAAATTGCCACGGTGACGATTATTCTGTGGGCGGTGATGCGGCTTATCGACGTCGTCGCTCGCTACTACCGCGACCGCGCCCAGGCCGCGGAAATTCCCTTGGAAGAGCCGATCATCGTCCTGATCCAGCGGGCGATTAAAGTCTTCGTCTTGGTCGTCGGTGGTCTCATCGTCGTCGAACGCATGGGCTACTCTATCGCCAGTCTCCTCGGTGGTCTGGGCATCGGCGGCCTTGCGATCGCCCTCGCGGCCCAAGATACGCTCGCCAACATCTTCGGCTCCCTCATCGTGTTCACGGACAGGCCCTTCAAGATAGGCGACTGGGTGCGCATCGGCGACGTGGAAGGCTTCGTGGAGTTTATCGGGCTGCGCTCCACCCGCATCCGCACCTGGCCCAAATCGCTCGTCACCATCCCGAACAAGGTGCTGACGAACTCGAACATCGAGAACTGCTCCGCCATGCCCTTGCGCCGGGTGTAGTTCCGCTTTCCGATCGGTTTCGACGCGCCGCCGGATCGAGTTGAGGAGCTGGTCGACGGGATCGAGCAAATTTTGATCAACCACCCGGGCGTCGACCAAGGCTATCACCTTGTCAAGTTCGACGGGTTTTCCGACCGGGGCCTTGAGATCTTCATCTACTACTTCACCCGCTCCACCGTCTGGAAAGAACATCTGCAGGTGAAACAAGAAGTCAACCTGGCCATCATGCGCCTCGTCCGCTCCCTGGGCTTGAGCTTCGGCATGCCCTTCGTGCGGGTTTACGGCCACGACGGCGTGCCCTACGTTCCGGAGGAGGCGGGCAGCGAGACAAGCATTTAGGACGGAATGGGCCCATTTCCCTCCCCGTGAACGTGTGTTATACTTTTTTGAGTGTGGCGCCTGATCTGCCCGAACTGCACGTTAGCTACAACTGAGTGGGAGATGTTCCATGGGACTTTCCGTAGGCATCGTCGGCCTGCCCAACGTGGGTAAGTCGACGCTCTTTAACGCGATTACGGCTGCCGGCGCCGAGGCAGCCAACTATCCCTTCTGCACGATTGAACCAAACGTAGGCGTGGTGCCCCTGCATGATCCAAGGATCGACCGCCTGGCCGAGATATTCCAACCGGAGGAGAAGATCTACGCCACCGTGCAGTTTGTCGACATCGCAGGGCTTGTGGCGGGAGCAAGCCGAGGCGAGGGGCTCGGCAACCGCTTCCTGGCCAATATCCGTGAGGCCGACGCCATCGCCCACGTCGTGCGCTGCTTCGAAGGTTCCGACGTGGTCCACGTAAGCGGCACGGTCGATCCCCGCCGCGACATCGAAACCGTCACTTTGGAGCTCATCTTGGCCGACCTTGAAACGGTGGAGAGGCGACTCGAGCGTACATCCCGGGTGGCCAAGAGCGGCGACCCGCAAGCGAAGGACGAGGTCGCCTTGCTCGAACGGCTGAAGGCTACGCTGGATGCAGGTAAGCCCGCCCGCACCTTGCAGTTTACCGAGGAAGAGATGCCGGTCGTCAGGGGCCTTCACCTGCTGACGATGAAGCCCGTCATGTACGTCGCGAACTTGTCGGAAGAGGGCTTAACCACCGTAATAGAGGACCCGCAAAAGCATCCTCTCTACCGGCAGGTTCAGGACATCGCCGCGGCCGAAGGAGCCCAGGTCGTGCCCGTCTCTGCTCGCATCGAAGCCGAGCTTGCCGAATTGTCCCCGGATGAGAAGCAGGCCTTTCTGGAGGAACTGGGCCTCAAGGAGTCAGGCTTGGACCGCGTCGTCCGCGCGGGCTTTAACCTGCTCGGCCTGATCACGTTCTTTACCGGCGGAGACCGTCAAGTGCGGGCCTGGACCGTGCGGAAGGGAACGAAGGCACCCCAAGCCGCCGGAGTGATCCATACGGACTTCGAGCGGGGATTCATCCGGGCCGAAGTCATCTCATACGACGAGCTGGTAGCTGCAGGATCGGAGAAAGCCGCTAGGGAAGCAGGGCGGATCCGCCTGGAGGGAAAGGACTACGTAATTCAAGACGGCGACGTGTGCCACTTCCGCTTCAACGTGTGACTCCGTGGCGTGACTTCAGTCCATCCGCAGGAGCTGGCGCAAGCGCTCCACGGCCTGCTCGGGATCGTCCAAGTCAAGGACCTGCTCCTCCATCACGCAACGCCCCGCGCCGTCGCGTCTTTGGATGTACGGCACGACGAGACCCGACTGGACGACGATGCCGTGCCGTGTCAAAAGCCGCTGCGCCTCCTCACTCAACACCGCACCGTACGCTCCGCGCACACCCGCAGCGACCAGGACGAACCCTGCCGCCCGCCCGATGACCCGATCGGCGACGCTCGCGCCCTGCAGCGCCTCGCCTACGCCTTCGGCCAGCTCCAGCACGGGGCGCACACCGCTTCCGCTCGCCCAGCCGATGATGCGCCCGCCTTTGGCCGCGACCACCTTTACCTGTTCGCGGCCTTCGAGGTATGCGCGGGCCGCCTCGATATCTTGCCGAATACGGTCTACCTGCTCAGCGAACAATAAACGACCTCCTTAGGATCCCAAGCCGCGCCCCTCGTTGCGACGGAAAATCAGAGGAACAGGTCGACGCGTTCAAACCCCGCGGGCGTAATGCGGATCAAGCCCTTGTCGGACAGATGGAGCTCCGGCAAGACCACCAGCGCCAACAGGGAAAGAGTCATGAAGGCGTAGTTGAGCGTGCATCCCGCCTCGCGGAGCGCGCGGCTGACGGCACGGGAGCCTTCCGCCACCTCAGCGAAGGGCGCCGTGGACATGAGGCCGCCGATCGGAAGAGGCAACGACACCAGCTTCGACCCGACCGCAACCACGATCCCGCCCTGCATGCGGATCACTTCGTTGCCCGCCGCCGCCATGAGCTCGTCCGAGTTGCCCAGGATCATCAAGTTATGGGAGTCGTGGGCCACGGTCGTCGCCAAAGCCGCGGGCCGGTCGAAGCCGACGCCTCCTACGATGCCGAAGGCCCTGTTGCCGCTCTTCCCGTAGCGTTCGATGACGGCGAGCTTGCACAGGTCGGACAAAGGATCCTGTGGGCCGCCGATAGCAAGCCTTCCTCCGTCGACGGCGATCGTAGCCGAACGCTCGGCCGTATCCACGTGGTTTTCTCGCACTGCGATGACCCGGACCGACGCTCGGTCACGGCCCGGCGGTGCGGCAATGTGGAAGTCTTCGGCCCGCAAATTCGGCTCCAGACGCACGGTGCGCAGCGCCTCTTCCGGGTGTCGAAAACGTGGCCAGTCGACGACCATCTTGCCGTCTTCCGCCACGACCCGCCCTGCCGCGATGGTCGTCGTCACCCGTACATCGGCCAAGGGCCCGTCGAGCAGGATGATGTCGGCATAGCGTCCCGGTGTGACGCTGCCTACGTCCTCGGCCACACGGAAGCGTTCTGCGGTGTTCAAAGTGGCCATCTGAAACGCGGTGATTGGCCGCACGCCCTGCTCGATCGCATGCCGCACCACGAAATTCATATGCCCCTCATCGATCAGGGATTCGGGGCTGCGGTCGTCCGTCACGAGGCACAGGCGCCGCGGGTCGATGCCGTATTCCGTGTGGGCCCGGATCGTAGCCGCCACGTCGTGCCAGGCCGATCCCCGGCGCATCTTCGCGTACATCCCTTGCCGCAGCCGCCACACCACGTCCTCGGCAGTCACCACCTCGTGGTCGCCGCTCACCCCCGCGGCAGCGTAAGCGGCGAGGCGCCAATCGTCGCCCGGCCAGGTGAAGTGCCCGTCCACAACCCGACCGGCGCGCAGGGCCGCCTGAATTTCTCCGAGCATCTTTTCATCGCCCAAGACGACGCCGGGAAAGTTCATGACCTCACCCAAGGCGATCACGTCTGCTCCCCACGTCATGGCCTCGGCCACTTCCTCCGGACCGATGGCGGCTCCCGTCGTTTCGAATTCAGGGAAACTGGCCGGCACGCAGGACGCCACCTGCATATAAGCCATCAGAGGCGTGGTGCGGGCCTCCTCGACCATCATGCGCAGCCCGGCCAGGCCCATCACGTTGGTGATCTCATGGGCGTCGAAGAAGCCCCCGGTCGTACCCAGGGGCAAGACCGCGCGGGCAAATTCGCTCACGGTCAGCATGGTGCTTTCGATGTGGCAGTGTCCGTCCAGAAAGCCGGGAGCGATATACCGGCCGTCCGCGTCGATGACGACCGTACCGTCGCCGATGGTGTGTGACGCGTCCTGTCCGACATATGCGATGCGGGAGCCTCTGACCGCGACGGAAAAGCCCGGCAAAATCTCCCCCGACGTCACGCTAACCAAGGTGCCGTTGCGAATCACCAGATCGGCGGGTTCGTCGCCCCTGGCCGTAGCGACAAGTCGAGGCACCACGTCGGCAAGGGCCTCACGCTGGAAAGACTGTGGGCTTTGCACGAGGGCGAGACCTCCTCTCTACTGCTGCTGGCGAGGGGCCACCTCGAATTCCATGGCCACTTCTACCTGCACGAGCACCTGGCCCCGCTCGACCGTCACGGGATACGGCAGATCAGGACCGGAAGCCGACTCCACGAGCACGGGATCGCTCGGATTGTACACCTGGATCTTGTTGCTGTCGTTCACTTGCCGGATGTTGACGATGCGCGTGCCCGTAGCCGCGCTGATGACCTCGGCCTTCGCCATGGCATCTTGTACCGCCAAAGTTAACGCCGTGCGAGCAGCCTCTTCCAAACTCCGCACCTGAAAGCGAACGCTTTGCACCGAGGTCGCTCCGAGACGCATCGCGGTGTCCACGACGCGCCCGACGTCCGCCTCGTCCTCAATCGTTACGCTCATGGTCGACGTGACGCGGTACGTAGTCGTCTGCCGCGTCGCGCTGCGCTGCTGCCAGAGATGGGCCCGGCCGGTTCGGATTTCGAGGCCTGCCAGGTCTGCCTCCTGAAGTTCCTCGCGGATCGCATCGACGATGGCGGCACTGGCGGCATAGGCAGCTTGGGCGCTTTCATCCGACGTTTCGATGTTCAAGGTGACTACAAGATGATCTGCCGGGATGACGACAAAGCCCAGTCCGATCGTGACGATGCTCGGCAGCTGCAGCGTCTGCGCACTCGCGGCCGTGCCGAGGAGGGCGGCGAGGACCAGGGAAAGCAAAACTGCCCACGAGCGACGGATCACCACGACAAATCTCCCCCTACCAAATGCCACAAAGTCACACGCCGTACCACCAGGTCGAAGTAGGCGGCCATTACCTCCCGCTCCGCCTCGGCCAAAGTAACCCGGGCGCTGAGAACGGCCGCAGGGGTCCCGACCCCCGAGCCGGCTGCCTGCTCCGCGGTTTCGAGAAGTCGTGCCGCATATTCGGCCGCCGCCACCGCCTGCGCATACACCGCCTCGGCCAGTTCTACCTGGCGGTAGGCAAAGCGCACGTCACCTTCTACCCGCGCGAGCAAGGCGTCACGGTCGGCTAGAGCCTGTTCGTATGCAAGTTCGGCTTTCCTCACTTCCTCGGTAACCGATGCATCGAGGAGCGGCAGCTTGAAGGCCGCGCCGACGTACCAGCCGAGCTTCTCGGGCTCAGACGAGGAAGCGGGCAGGGAGACGCCGCCTGACAGCTCGCCCGTGCCGCCGGCCCGCCTCTCCGCCAGATGCAGCCGGTCACGGGCCAAGGCAACCCGGGCCTCGGCGAGCTGCACGTCGTCCCTCTGCTCCAGGGCCAGCTGCACCCAACCGTCAACCGATCCGGCAGCAGGAGCCCTTTCGATGGTGCGGACGCCGTATTCATCGGCAGCCGGGGGACCTTCGGGCGACCGGGTCCAGTCGCCCGTCAGCTGCCCCAAATTGAACAAGGCCTGCTCCAAACGGAGCTCAGCCGCCGCTAGGCCGGCTTCCGCTTGCGCAACGCCTTGGCGAGCGGTATGCAGCGCCGCCGCCGACACCGCCCCGGCCGCTCCCCGCACTTCCGCTCCTTCCAGCTCCATTTGGGCCGCAGCGACCTTCAGCGCCGCGATATCCTTGTCGTATCGGGCCAAGAGCACGTCACGATAGCCTTCGATCAGAGCGAGATTCCACGAGCGCTGCGCGCCGCGGAACCTCGCTTCGGCCGCGGCCAAGTCCAATTCGTAGCCGCGCCGTTGCACGTCGGCGTCGCTCGGCAGCGGCAGCTTCACCCCGAGCGTCAAGGCCGACCCCGTCTTCCAGGCGCCGTCCCACTCGTATCCGGCGACCAGGCCAAGGCTCGCACCCGCCTGCCATGGTCCCGCGGCCTGCTGCAACGCAAGTTGCACGCCGGTACCTGCGCCCTTGTAGTTTGCCTCGGCGGGGACCTGGATGCTTACGGTCGTGCCGGACAGCTCGGCGACTTTGGCCCTAAAATCCGACCGGGCGCGCTCCAAGTCACGAGCGGCGGTCAGCAGATCTGGCGCGGAGCTGCGCGCTTTTTCGCCCAGTTCCAAGAGGTCAAGCGGGAGGCGGACGGTAGCGAGATCTTGCCCTAGCCCGCCCGCCTGGGCTCCGACCTGCGCCGCGAGGCCACAAAGCACGAGCACACCGGCTAGAAACGAGGAGAAGAACGTGCGCCGGATCACTCTGCACCCTCCGCGCTCGGCACGGATTCTCCCCAGGTCGGTTCAAGCTCCTCCAAAGCGGATCCGAGCAGGTCGGGCCAGCGTTCGAAGCCCATACCGATGCTGCTCAAGTACTGGGCGCGGGCCACGTTGTAGTCGTACGCCGCCGTGACGGCCTCCACTTCTGCTTCGGCGAGCTCAGCCTCCGCTTCGAGCACGTCCAGGAGCGTATTGAGACCGTTTTGGTAGCGCAGCTCCGCCAAGGACAGATTGGACGCCGCGAGTTCGAGCCGGCCGGCAGCCAGCTCGGAGCGGATTCCAGCCTCCTCGAGCCTCATGACGGCGTCGAACACTTCGCTGCGCACTTGCTGATACGCCTGCTCCAGGGCAAGCTCGGCCTGGCGCGCGAGGATCAACGCCCGTTCAAGCTCCACCCGGGGCGTGTAGACGTTATCGGCCAAGACTACCCCCTGCTGCGCCTTGGCCACTTGCTGTTTGGCCCGGATGATCTCGAAGCGCCGCTCCTCGGCGGTGGCCAGCGCCTCCTCCAGGTTCACGGGTTCAGGCTCGAATACGACGTCGTCGGTCAGCACGAAGACTTCGTCCCCCGCGCCGATCAGTTGGTTCAGCCGCAAGCGGGCCAAGAGCTGCGCATTTAAGGCCTGCTTGTATGCGAGCTCAGCCGCCATCAGCCGCTGTTCGGCCTCGGCCAGCTGGACGTCGGTGATCTGACCCATGCTGTGCCGCATGGCGGCCACCTCGACTTGTTGCGCTGCACGGTCTAAGGCACTGGCCCGCAAGTCAACCGTGCGCTCGGCCTTCAGTACGGAGTAGTAGGCCGCTTCAACGGACAGTGCCGTTTGGACCCGCTGGAGACTCACCATATAGAGGGCATTCTCATAGGCCTGCTTGGCCTCCTCCAGCTGCAACGGCGTGACGGTCGCCCTGGCGTTGACCTGGGCCTGCCGGTATTCCAGCTCCAGCAGTTCCGCTTCAAGCTGCGCCCTCTGCATCGCGATGCTCGATTCCAGGCCGCGGCGAATAGCATCCTCGAGCGTTAGCTGCGCTCCGTCGGTGGCCATAGCCGCTCCTGCCAGCACAAGTGCAAAGGATACGCAAAGCAACCCGATGACCAATCTGCGCTTCACGATGTTGCCCCCTCACTCAGAGCGATAACTTCACAGTTTGCAGCTCGCGGTGGGTCCGAGTCACACTTCCTTCGGTTCCTGAGACGGAATGCGGCCCATCACGGGTAAGTCCAGGTAGGCTTCCGCCTCTTCGACCGACTTGATGCTCGTGTCGAGGAACTCCAGCACGAAGGCCAAGCCCACGCCTACGAAAAGTCCCAAGAAGGCCGCGATGGCAACGTTCAGGCTCACCCGCGGCTTGATCGGCCGCCGTGGCGTAACGCTGGGATCGATCACCATGACGTCGGCAGTCTGCATCGCCTCGGTGATACGCACCTCTTCGTAGCGATTTCGCAGCAGCAAGTAGATTTGCTCGGCCACACTCTGGTCACGGATCAAGCGTGCCAGCTGCAGCTCCTTTTCCGGCAGCTCCTCCAGGCGTTCGTTCATCTTCATGATTTGGTTTTCCAAAGCGCTGAGGCGAGACTCAAACAGCACCGAATCGGTTTCCAGCGAGGTCAGCTCGCCGAGGAGCGACTGGTAAATGGGATTGAAGGTGCGCGTCTCGTTGCTCACGATCCGCTCGACTTCGTTCGAGAGCTGCCGCTCCACTTCGGCAATCTTGGCGCGCACCGTCTGTACCTGCGGATGTTGCTCGCTGTACTGGTTGAGCAGGCCGGCGAGCTCGGTTTCCAATTGGAAGAGCGCGGACCGGTACGTCGTGACCATCGGATTGTTGGAAATCGTGGTCGACGAGACCAGCGTTGGGTCCTCGGCCTCAAGGCGCGTGCGCACCTCGTCCAGCCGGCGCAGCGTCTCCTCGTAAGCGAGCTGCGTCGCCGCGTATTGGGATTCGAGCTGGGTGATCCGCTCAAGGACGAGACGCGACTCCTGCACGGGATCGAGCACGCGCTGTTCCTCACGGTAGATTTGGAGCGCCAGCTCGGCTTCGCGGAGCTGCTCTTCTACGAGCTGCAGCTGCTCCTCGATAAACAGACGGGCGCTCGTCGCCTCCGTCCGGTTCATGTCGCGGTTGAAGTCAATGAAGGCTTGCGCCGCGGCGTTCGCGATCCGGGCCGCCTCGACGGGATCTTCGCCTTGGACTGAAATGCGAATCGTCTCGGTGCCCGAAACCAACTGCACCGAGATGCTCTCGCGGAACTTGGCGAACTCCGGATCGTGCACGTCCCAATCATAGCCCAAGGCAGCCGCCGTCCGCTCGGCCACCGTACGGCTGCGGGCCAGTTCGACGTAGTTTTGCAGCTTGTCCGCGTTAAGGCCCGTCAGGCCTTGAAGGAAAAGCGCTTCGCCGGAGCTCCTGGGGTCTTTCACGAGCAAAGTCGTGCTCGCCTCGTAGATGCGCGGCAGACGGGAACTGACCACATAAGCCGTAAGCACGGAGACGACCACCATCAGAACAATGATGCCTTTACGCCTATAGAGGGCGCTCAATAACTCGCGCAAATCGAGTGTCTCGTCCACCATTGCACTCCTCCTTCGAAGGAAAGGCAGCCTATCGCCTCCCGCCCAGACGGCGTAAGAAAAAAGGACGGCGAGCGGGCGCCTTTCTCAGAGGAATTACGGGTTCCGGCTCGATGTCTGCACCTTCGATCACCCGCCGGGGATTTTCCACAAGCAGCTGCCGGGCGGCCCCTTCACCCGCGAGCTGCGACAAGATGTCTATGTAGGAGCTCAGCCGCGGCGGCCGCCGGTCGGGGCCGTGGGTGTCCGACGCCACGAAATGGACGGCCCGGTGCCGGATCAAGAGCTCCGCCGTAGCCATGTAAGGCGTGGCCCGCAGGCTGCTGGCCGTCACCTGCACCAGAATGCCACGCTCGACCAAATCAAGGAGCCGGCTGGGATCATCAATAATATCGCGGTTCCGCTCCGGGTGAGCGATGATGGGCGTCACACCGGCAAGTTGCAGATCGAAGAGAGCGTGTTCGGCGTAGCTCGGAAACTCACCCGCGGGCAGCTCGACCAAAATGTAGCGGCCCGCGTCACAGTACGTAAGAAGATCGCCGGCTTTCACCGCCTGCCCCACCTCGGGGGTAAGGTAGACTTCACCGCCCACATGGACGTTAATCGGGATGCCTTCGGCGGCAACACGGCGGCGGAGTTCGTCGACGAGCGGCAGCAGCGTGGAGCGCCTGTTGGCGTAGGCGCCGTCGGGAAGCATGTGGGACGTGCTGACGATGTCGGTGATACCGTCTTGAGCTGCGAGGCGTACGGTTTCAAGCGCCGCTTCCCAGGAGTCGGGGCCGTCATCTACGTTCGGCAGAATATGGGCATGGATGTCTACCATTCCCTTCATCGCTCACGTCCGGCGGCAGTCTCGGCCGAGGCCGGACCGACCCGGCGCCGCACTGCCCCCAACCGGTTTTTCAAGCGTTCAAGCCACGTACTTCTCCGTGTGCCGTCCTCCAGGCTGTAATAGCGATGATAGTAGTAGTAATAATAGCCCGATTCGCTGCTCAGGCCGTTTACCACCATACCGAGGATGCGCGCGCCTACTTGCTCGAGCTGCTCCTTCGCGGCTTTTGCCACGTCGCGCGGGGTGACCCCTACGCTGATGACGAGCAACACGCCGTCGGAAAGACGTGACATGACGCCCGCGTCGGTCACCGCGAGAACCGGAGGTGCGTCGATGATCACCACATCGCACTGCTCCTTGAGTTCCGCCAGCAACTCTTGCATGCGCGTCGACGCCAGTAACTCGGCCGGGTTGGGGGGAATCGGACCTGCAGGCAAGACGTACAAACCGTCGACGTCAGTGGGCTGCAGCGCCGCCTCCCACGACACGTTGCCCGTAAGCACGTTGGTTAACCCGACGGTGTTGCGCAAACCAAAGGCAAGGTGCAACGTCGGTTTGCGCAGGTCGCCGCCGATCACGATCACTTTGCTGCCCGACTGGGCCATGGCGACGGCCAAGTTGGCGGCGATGGTCGTCTTCCCTTCTCCCGGACCTGCGCTTGTGATCAGCAGGACGCGCAGCGGGGTGTCGAGTGCCGCAAATTGCAGGTTCGTGCGGAGCGTGCGATAGGCCTCGGCCGCGGGAGACTTTGGTTCATCACGCGTGACCAGAATATAATCCTCATGCTTTCGTCCGTTGCCTGGTGCCATCCTCACTGTCCTTCCTGCCGGATACCAAAGATCTCGACCCGCCCCGTTCGGGTTCGACGGCTTGACCATTGGTACCGATTCTTCGAGAAGTCGATGGAATCCTTCGCGCCGACGGGTTTGCTGCGAGGCCCCACCGGACGGAAAGCATAGCCCTACAGAACATGGCACTGTCTGCCGAAAAGATTCCTGTGGGATAGGAGGTTGCTGCGACGTGACCGAACCGGAAAGTCCTGTAGTTCGCTTTCGACGTGCCCTTTGGGTACTGATTCCGGCCTGGGCCGTTTTCATCGGCGCGCTCGTACGTTGGATCGGATAGTTCACGGATACTGCCTAGGAAACCCGGCTGCTTCTTTGCTTGAGCAGCTTGCGACGGGCCCGGCGCGCTTTGACCTCCCGTTCGATCTGGGCCAGAAGTTCGGGATCTTCCATGCGCAGACGTGCAATGGCCCGTTCCGTCAGCTCAGATATTTGCAGGTACTGGTCGACGAGCTGGCTGACGGTGTCCTTGGAGAGAAAGCGGCCGGAAAGATGGTTCATTTTCTCGAGCATACGCGTCGACCGTGCCAAGGTATTGACAAGTAGCTTGAGATTCTCCTCGTGGGGCCACAGATCCTCGTCGGCCGCGGCGGCAGCCTCTTCGTCGTCCTCGAGCCAATAGGGGTAGCGTATGGCGCGGATGGCTTCTTCAATGCTGACGTCACGGTGCTCGCGGATGATCTTGGCTACTTGCCGGGTCTCGGCTTTGCTGAGCTTGTGCTTGAGCACGGCATCGAGCAGAAGCTCCGGAAGGTAAGGGCTGTTCAAGGTGTTGCCAAGTGCGAGCGCTTCGCTGACATGCGACGGGGTTAGGGGCGAGTCGCCACCGTTGAAGTTGTCCACCACGGCTTCGCGGAAGCGCTGGGGTACTTCGAGCAGATCGAGCCAGTCGGTCAGGGTGGTACGGGGAATACCAAGCCGTTTTGCCGCCTCGGATTTGCTCAGATTGTGCAAGGTGATAAACGCATGGACGGCTTGAGCGCGTTCTACCGGATTGAGATCCTCTCTTTGCAGGTTCTCGACCAGCTGGATCTGCAGCGTGTCCACATCATCGGCCATGACGACGGCTTCGATGGTTTCGAGGCCTGCCTGTCTGGCCGCAAGAAGGCGCCTTAGCCCCGCCACGAGTTCGTACTGTTCACCGCACCTTCGCACGAGGATCGGCTGCAGCAGACCAACCTCCGTCAACGAGTCCGCGAGGCCTTGCAAGGACTCCCCGTCGCGCGGACCGCGAACCGAAGAGGATGGTATGACAATCTGATCGATGTCCAGCCTAACGGGATCCATTACCGCAAGCCTCCCATGTCTCACGAACCCATGACCCATGGTATTACGTCACAAATCCCGGCACGGATAGTACCAAAGTATCACGAGCCGGGTGCATAAGCTATGATTTTCGGCACAAAGTCGACCGTTCCTTCCAAAGAACACGCGTCGGCACCTGGCCGGGAGCACGAACGCGCAAGCACTCCCGCGGTACGATACCCCAGCGAGCACCAGCCGCAGCCGGCTAGGATGACGTGCCGATATGGGAACGGGGGCTAGCGAAGTCAGTAAGCCGAGAAGTGACTTATAAGCCCACGTGCCGAGCGGCGCGCTCTAGGATATGCTCCTCCCACGCACGCCAAGCACCGGTCAGCGGATGGGTCGAATGGGAACAGGGATAGTGCAAGAGCTCCTTATCGCGGCTGCCGAGCGCATGATATATGGCCGCCACCGTCTCGCCGGGCACGACAGCGTCGATGACACCTAAACCTACGCTGATCGGTGCCGTCACATAAGGCGCCGCGTTGACTGCATCGAAATACCGCAAACTTTGTAGAATCGTCTCGGCCCGCGCCGGGCCGACCCGATCGAGGTAGTCGTTTACTTCTTTCCCCGATCCGCGCTCAACCAATGTCCTGCGCAAACTGTACGCACCAAAGGTAGGCACGCTGACGGCAACATAAGCCAGATTGCTGATCCACGGCGCGGCCAATACGGCCAATCCGCCCGAGAAGCTGCCGCCCTTCAGCACGGTACGCGTCGGGTCCGCACCTTCCAGCGTCCGGGCCACCTGAACTGCCCTTATAGTGTCGGCAACCGCTCCCCGCAGAATGTAATCCTTAGGTGACTCGATACCGTGTAGGACCCATCCGGGGACCGACGGATCGCCGTCCAACCTGCTGCGGCCGTACCCGCGGGCATCGAGGCCGAGCGTGATAAACCCTTTTCTGGCCGGAGCGAAGTTCCATCCGCAGCCGTTGCGAGAGCCGTAGCCATGCCCGTACACCCACTGAGGACGCGGACCGCCGGTGTTTTCCGGCCAAGCCACGGGACCCGCTATGCGCCGTCCTCCGAGGGACGTAGCAGTCCAAATGTAGGTCGACACATCCGGCGGGGCTGATTCCACCTCCACCGGTACGAGCTCGAGGTCCATCGGCGTTGCTTCGAGCTCTGTCGCTACCTCGGTCCAAAACTGCGGAAAGTCTTCGGGCGGGTCGGGTACTACTTGTGTCGCGAGAACCGTCTCGATATCTTCCGCCGTCAAATGCTCCGGATCGCCGTTCAACCGCTTGGCCTCCCCGCTGCGCCAACTGAAACGGTTCACCCGTTCGTCAGTTATCTCCTTTCAACCAACGGGAGCACAATCCTGCTAAATCTTTCCCGCTGGACCGACCTGACCGAGCCGGGTCACCGTAGCCTGCAGATAGGCGGCAAAGGGAGCTCGCAACTCGGGACGTCTCAGAGCAAATTCCACCGTGGCCTCGAGAAAACCCAGTTTGTCTCCGACGTCGTAACGCCTGCCTTCGAACACGTACGCCACCACGGGCTGAATGTGGATCAGCTCGCGGATGGCGTCCGTCAGCTGGATCTCGCCTCCGGCCCCCGGCGCGATCTCCTCGAGCAGGCCCATGATATCCGGGTGAAGGATGTACCGGCCTAAGATGGCGAGGTTGGAAGGCGCCTCGTCCCGGTCCGGCTTCTCGTACACATCCTTCACCCGAAATCCGGCAGCGGCGGGCTCACCGGGATCCACCACGCCGTAGCGCCCGACGACCTCCCACGGCACTTCTTGCACGCCGAGGACAGAGGCACCACCGTTCGCGTGGTAGGCTTCGATCAACTGCTCCAGGCAAGGCTTGGGCGCGTCAATGACGTCGTCGCCGAGCAGCACGGCAAAGGGTTCGTTGCCGATGAACTTGCGCGCACACCAGACGGCGTGTCCCAAGCCGAGAGCCTCCTTCTGGCGGACGTAGTGGATGTCGACCAGATCGGAGATCTCCCGCACCATCGCCAAGAGATCGTGTTTTGCCTTCTGCTCCAGAACCGTCTCAAGTTCAAGGGATCTGTCGAAGTGGTCTTCGATCGCCCGCTTGCCTCGCCCGGTAATGATCAGGATGTATTCGATGCCCGAGGCGACGGCCTCTTCGACGATGTACTGGATAGTCGGCTTGTCAACGATGGGCAGCATCTCTTTGGGCTGGGCTTTCGTCGCCGGCAAGAAGCGCGTGCCCAAGCCGGCTGCGGGGATCACTGCCTTGCGAACCCTTTGCATGCCGCGGGGGACTCCTCCCTATATGGGCGCTCGGCCCAGGATTCGCCCCATAGTCTGCCCGTCAGCGAGAGTAGAATTCGACGACCAGCTCAACCTCTACGGGAACGGCGATTTCCTCGCGTTCCGGCAGACGGATGAGGCGTCCGCTTCTGGCCTCGACATCCCGTTCCAGGTACGGGGGCACCTCGGCGCTCGACTCGAGGGCAGCCCTCACGATGTCCAGATTGCGGCTCTTCTCGCGCAGCGCCACGGTGTCGCCCGGGTTGACCTGGTGGGAAGGAATGTCTACCTTCCTACCGTTCAAGGTGACGTGGCCGTGGGTCACGAGCTGTCGGGCCTGATGTAGTGTACGGGCAAAACCGAGCTTGTAGACCACGTTGTCGAGCCGGGTCTCGAGCAGTTGTAACAGCCGGTCGCCCGGCCGGCCCGACCCGCGGCGCGCCTCGTCGAAGTAGCGGCGGAACTGGCGCTCCGCTACACCGTAAATGAAACGCAGCTTCTGCTTCTCGAGCAGCTGCTTCCCATATTCACTTTCCCTACGGCGCGGCCGCTGCCCGTGTTGTCCGGGTGGATAGGGGCGCTTCAGTGCCGGGCAGTTCGGCAGCCCGCACAAAGGCTGGCCGACGCGGCGGCACATGCGATGCTTTGGCCCTGTATTACGCGACATAAACTTGACCTCCCATATGCACTGCTCAATGTAACATACTTGCGGAAGGATCGACACGAGCGCGCACGTCTCCGGTCCTGGCTGCCCGGAGGACCGTGCGCACTACGAACCGTTCGCTTCCGCGCGCCGGCAAACGGGCCAGGAGCCCGCGCCGCTTTCAGCGCCCCAGCCGCCAAGGCGCAACATCATTATTATTCCTCTTTCCTGCGCGAAGAGCAACCCGAAAAATGAGTTTAGAAAGTCCGTCCGGAAGGAAGGAGAAGTCGTCGCGTTTGTCGCAGTAACAATGGGTAATACAAGATGTAATTGCCTGAGCAATGACAAGGGGGGACACAGGATGCGCACCGGCGATCGTATCCGCCTGGCTCGGGATCGACTGCGGATGACTCAGAAGGATCTGGCAGGTTCAGACTTTCACCGCAGCCTGATCAGCCAGATCGAGACGGGCCTGATCGAACCGTCTCTGCACACGCTGACCGTTCTCGCCGATCGGGTAGGACTTCCCCCCTCGTTTTTCATCGAAAGCGAGGGGGAGAAGGAGCGGGCCACGCGGGCGATGGATACCGCCGCCCGTCTTATCGCCGACGAACAATACGACGAAGCCTATCAGGTGCTGTTGGACGCCCTCACCTCCGTAAGCAGCTTCCCCCTGCGCGGCGCCCTTCTGGTCAGGTCAGGCGACACGCTGCTGCGGGCCCGGCGACCCGTAGAAGCGCTCACACACCTCAACCTCGCGGTACGTTACATGCGGCTCGGCGATGATATAAAGATGCTGGTCGACTCCCTCGCCCACCTCGGCAGGGCCTTCATGCAGTTGAACCAACTGCGTGCCGCCATCGAAGCGCTTGAAGAAGCCCGGTGGCTGCTGGACCACGGTACCGTGGCTGAAGCCAAACAGGACCGGGCGACGAAGCGGCGTCAAAAAATTGACCTTACCCTCAGCATCGGCCGGGCCTGGGCCCACCTGAAGGAGCCGGAGAAAGCCCTCGAGTGGCTGAGAGAGGCGGCTGAGCTGGCCGCCGACGCAGGACAGGCCTTCGAAGTCGGCCTCGCCCACCAAGCCATCGCCTTGACGCACAACTCGCCTGAAGAGCGCGATGTGGCCGAGTATCACAACGACATTGCGCTGTCTGTCTTCGAGGAGGCCCTTCATCCCGTCCAACGGTCGATCTCCTTATGCTACAGCGGCTACCTCGCCTACCGGGAGGATGACTTGCCGGCAGCGGTCCGCCTATTCCAGCAGGCGCTGAACGGCGCCGGCGACACGCCTGAATATCGCCTTCTTCCGGTAGAAGGGCTCGCCGTGACATATCTCAGCCTGCACGACCATGAGCAGGCCGCAGAATGGAGCAACCAAGCCCTCCGCCTTATCGCCGCGCTGGCCTACACTGGCCTGTTCGCTTGCCGCCAGGCCGAGTTTGCTTCCGCCATCGGGGTGGCCGCGCGGTTCTTGGCGCAAGGGGACACCCCCTATCTACAGGACGTTCCGCAAACTGAGATCACCTGGTACAAGGACGAAGGCTTTTTCGAAGTCGCATGGCAAGCATTGGAACGTACGGCCATCGACTTTCGCTGCGACTTGGCGCCGCGGCCTGTCGCCGACTAACTAAAAAAGGGAGGCCGCAGCCTCCCCGTACGATACGCCGTCCTTGCAAGTCAGTCGCCGCTCGTATACGGCAGCAGCGCCACGTGACGTGCCCGCTTGATCGCACGGGTCACCTGGCGTTGGTGCCTGGCACAGTTGCCCGAAATACGGCGCGGTACGATCTTGCCGCGCTCGGTGAGATAGCGGCGTAGCCGCCCGGCGTCTTTATAGTCGACCACGTCGATCTTATCGACGCAGAACGAACAAACCTTGCGGCGTCTGCGCCCTCGTTCGCGTGCCACGTTGTAACCTCCTCTAAGCCGCTGCGCCGCACTCCGTCCGCACACTTGCCGGAGCCGGACCGTAGGCGGCCACAGCGCTCATCACTCGTCTAGAACGGGACGGAATCGTCGGGCATGAACTCGTCGACCATAGGGGTCGTCTGCGGCTCCACCGTGCTCTGCTGGGGCCCGCCATCCCTGGGCCAATCTAGAAAGCGCACGGTATCGGCCACGACTTCGGCCGCCCGACGGCGTTGTCCCTCATATTCGTAATCACGGATTTGCAGCCGCCCGTCGACGGCTACGAGGCGTCCCTTGTTGAGGTTGTTCGCGCACGTTTCGGCGAGTCTCCTCCAAGCGACGATGTCGATGAAGTCGGTCTCCCGTTCACCCTGCTGGTTCGTGTAGTTCCTGTCCACTGCCAGACTGAACGTCGCCACCGGAACGCCCGACTGCGTATAACGGAGTACCGGGTCTGCAGTGAGCCGACCAATCAGCACAATTCGATTCAACATGCTCCCCACTCCCTAATGTGATGGTATGGGGCCGATTCTTAAGCGTCGCGTCGAACTAGCAGGTGCCGGATGACTCCGTCAGTGATCTTCATTATGCGCTCGACTTCGGCCGCAACCGAAGATTCAGAGCGAAAAGTGATCACCGCGTAGTACCCTTCGGTGTTCCCATCGATCTCGTAGGCAAGGCGCCGCTTGCCCCACTTATCGACGTTCTCCAGCTCGCCGCCTCCGTCGACGATGACGTTGACGAACCGGCTGAGCAGGGCATCGATCGCCTCGTCCCCTTCAATAGCAGGGTCGAGAACGGTCAAAATCTCGTATGGGTGCACCAGGGCACACCTCCTTCCCCTT
>Ga0079224_100004199_pt1 | contig 18495 bp, 17 predicted proteins | sample Stecom2015_FD_80414 | JGI IMG/M metagenome (GOLD analysis project Ga0079224, IMG submission 80414) | Agricultural soil microbial communities from Utah to study Nitrogen management - Steer compost 2015 | ecosystem: Environmental > Terrestrial > Soil > Agricultural land | place: USA: Utah... | reverse complement strand
TGTCCAGAAGGTTTTTGCATCGCTCGTGCCAGCCAGATTCTCCCTCATCGTGCGCTGCGAGTACGACAGTGGTGTCGCACTTGGACACATCCTCCTGACCTGCGTGTCGCGGGGCATCCCGACGGGCCGGGCGTGCCCGACGGTTGTGGTGGCGGAGGATTGGCCGAGATCGCGTTCAGCAACATCTGGATCGCCAACAGCCCGCAGGGCACCGTCTCGAAGATCGATACCGTGACGGGCGTCGAGATCGGCCGCTACCGCACCGGTCCGGACGACACCTCCGATCCCTCGCGCACCTCGGTCAACCTCATCGGCGACGTGGCCGTGCTCAATCGCGGCAACTCGCACGTCATCAAGATCGTCGCGGATCCCGAGCGATGTCCGGGGGTCACCTCGACCGGTCCCGACGACGTGCTCCCCTGGGGCATGGACGGCTGCGTCGCGTGGGAACACGAGATCTTCCCCGGGAGGACGTGTCGCGGCGCAGATGACTGCTACGGCGCGCGGGCCATCGCGTGGGATTCGGGCAACGATCCGGAGTCCGACGATTGCGAACCGGTCCATCCGAGCCTCTGGGTCAGCGCCACCGATTGGCCGGCGAAACGCGTCCACATCCAGCGCCTCGACGGCGACACGGGCGAAGTGCTCGCCGAAGCGTTCATCGACGGCTGGGACGGCGAGCAACAGTGGCGCGGCCTCTATGGCGGCGCGGTCGATAAATACCGTAACTTCTGGGCAATCAAGAAATCCGCGATTCAGGGCGGAGCTCGGCTCTATCGCGTCGATTACGAGACCATGGAAGTGCGCTCGTGGAATGCCCCGCAAGAAGCCGGTAATTTCTACGGCATCGCGATGGACAAAGACGGCAACCCGTACATCACGTCGGAGTTCAACGGCGGGTTGTATCGCTTCGATGCGCAGGCCGAGACGTTCGAGCTCCTGGCCCAGACGGGCGCCGCCACCATGTACGGGATCGCCGTCGATGGCGAAGGCGACGCGTGGATGGCCTTCAAGGGCGGCCCGTGTGGGCTCGGCCACTTCAGCCTCGCGACGGGTATGGTCGACGTGATCGACGTCCCCGAGTGCAACAACCCGGTGGGCGTGAGCATCGACGTCCACGGGTTCGTCTGGATCGTCGACACCTTCGGGCGCCTGCAGGCGCCGCAAGGCGAGCCGCAGGCCACGACCAACGGCGTCGCGCACAAGGTCGACCCCGCGACGGGTGTCACCGTCAGCTCCACGCAAAACCTCGTCCAGCCCTACACCTATTCGGACATGACCGGCGGGGGGCTCAACCTGGTGTCGTTCCCGCCCGTGGGCTGAGGCGTTCTCGGGCGCGCGCTCCTGGGCGCGGCGTCCGAGGCTAAGCTCCCGCCGTGCCCCCGCAGGATCTCTGGGTGGCGACGGTCGTCGCCGCGCTCCTCCAAGAGGACGAGCATCATCGGCTCCTCCACCTCGAACCCGCGCTCGCCGAGCTCGCGTTGGGCGACGGTTCGCGGGCGTTCGTCATCGCGCCCCGGCGTACGCCGGACGAAGTCGAGGTCGCGCTGCGGGAGCTCGTCGCCGCTTCGGCCCCGGTCCACCTGCAGATCGTGTTCTGCGGCGCACCGGAGCTCCGCGCCGTGCTCGAGCGCGTCGTGCCGCGGTGGACGAACCGTCGCATGATCCAAGTGTTCCATCAGGATCCCCGAGGTGATGTCTGGTGGGGCCGAACCTCGCGCGAGCAGGCGCCGATGATCGCCACGCTGCGCAAGGTCGCGGCACGGTCGTCCCCGTCGCTGCCGGTGGAGGAGCTCGTGCGTCGTTGCGCGCCGCCGCCCAGCCCCGAGGAGCGCGCGGCGATCGAGGAGCAGCGGGCACGCTGGGCGGAGATCCAGGCGCGTCCGCGCCGCGTGAGTCGCAGCTTCGTCGCCGGACTCGCGGTGATGTTCGGGCTCGAGCTCCTCTGGGGCGGCGCCGAGTCGGTCCCCACGTTGGTGCGCATGGGCGCCAACACGGCGGCTTCGCTGGCGGGCGAGCCGTATCGCCTGCTCGCGTCGGTCAACCTCCACTACGGGGTACACCACGCCGCCGTGAACGGCTTCGTGTTGTTTTGGCTCGGCGGTGACCTCGAGCGCTGGATCGGCGGGGCCCGCTTGGCGTTGTTGCTCGTCGCAGCGGGCCTGGGCGGCGCCCTGGCGAGCGCGGGCGTGGGTCATGCCGCCATCAGCGTCGGAGCCTCAGGCGCGATCTGGGGGCTGCTGGGGGCCGCTGCGGGGCTGTCCCTGCGTCCGCGCGCGTGGGTCCCCGCGGGGCTCGTCCGACCGCTCCGGCGGGCGACGCTGGCCAACCTCGCGATCAACCTGGGCGTCTCGTTCGTGCCGGGCATCGACCTGTGGGCGCATCTCGGCGGCGGTGTGGTGGGGCTCCTCGTCGCCATCTCGGGCCTCTGGGGCCGCGGAGACCGGCTCGCGCCGTCGTGGCCCACCCGCGTCGCCGCGGTCTCGGCGGTGGCGCTCCTCGTGGGCTCCTCGGCGTGGTCGATCGTGCGCCATCGTCCGTGGGAGCTGCGGGAGCCGCTGGCGTGGCGCGAGCACGTCGTCGGCGACGTGCGGTTCGCCGCTCCGGTCGCGCTGGGCGACCTCGGCGAGGACACCGAGGGCATCACGATCGGTCGTCCGCTCGAAGATCCGATGACGATGTCGATCGTCGTGACCCCGCTGTCCGAGCCGCCGACCGCCGAAGATCGAGCGGGCTGGAACGCGTACGCGTTCCCCGTCGACGAAGCCGACGGCGTCGTCGAGGTGGGCCGCACGGTGGTCGCTCCGCCGCCGCATCCCGCGTTCGAGGTGGTGCTGCGCGGCTCCAACGGCCTCTGGTGGCTCGTGCGGAGCGCCCTCGGGGAGGACGTGCGGGTCCAGATCGAAGTGGTGTCGTGGGACGAGCGCGCCACGATCGATGCCCCGCGACGCATGGCCGACTCGGTGATCGTCGCGTCGCCCGGCTGTGCGCCCGAGGGCTGCCGATGGGCGCGTGAACCCTGACCTTCCGATGTGGAGCGCCTCGGCATGACACCCCTCGGTCACGCGGCATTCTCCTTGTGCACGCAGCGCGTCGTTCGACGTGGTTCCGCCGCCGGGTGGGTCTTCGGGGGCGTCTTCGTCGACGTCGACTTCCTGCTGTTCTTCACGCCCGCGTTCAACTCGCTGCATCGCGTGGTGACCCACAATCTGCTGTTCGTCTCGGTCACCGCGTTCGCCGTCGCCCTGCTCCGCCGTCGCTCGCCCGGGGCCGTCGGGTTGGCGTGTTCGGTGTTCGCGGGGGGACTCGGTCATCTGCTCGTCGACAGCATGCTCGATGGGAATCCCAGCAACGGCATCGGCGTCGCTCTGTTTTGGCCATGGAGCGACGAATGCTGGTCGCCAGTCAATCTCGTGCGCGTGTCGCCCAATCCACCGAGTTGGAACGAACCCCTCGCCATGGCGAAGGCGATTGTCCGCTCGCTCCGGGTGGAGGTGCCGTTCTACCTCTGGGCGGCTTGGCTGTGCTGGGGGCGCCGAGGCTGGAAGAACTCGAGGATCAAACCATGAGTCATGTCCGCCGGGATCCGGAACGCCCGCTCGCCGTTGCCGTTCAGCACGGGGAAGTTGCGACCGGTTCGGTTGCGGATGAGCCGTAGCGCGCGGTCGAGGTCGCCGACCTCGATGCGCGCGCCCGCGATCCCTTCGCCGCGTTCGTTCGCGAAGTCGCCGATGATGCCGGGCCGACCCGGCTCCATCAGGATGATGTCGTTGCTACCGTGCCGCACGAGCGTCGCGCGAGCCCCGAGATCCGGGAACCATCGCCTGCGCCAACCGAGCGGGAACCCGAGTGAACGATAGAACTCCGTCGCGGACTCGAGATCGGACACCACGAGCCAAATCGCGTCGAGGCGCTCCGCGGTATTGGGATGCGGTCGCGGTGCGAGTGCCGGGTACTGGTCGAACAGTGCCTCGATCTGGGGTTCGCAGTAGTCGATGACGAACATCGAATCGTCGGGCGCCGCCGGCTCGAGGAACGACATCTGTTTCCACATCGGGTAGGGCAACATCTCGCTCGTCTGCTCGATGAACAGCGGCGGAGCGACGAGCACCCCGGTGTGGTCGAGCCCGACGTCGGTGAAGAACCAGGCCGCGTCCCAGCTCGACGACACCTCCGTGGCATACGCCTTGGCGCCCTCGAATGTGTCCAAAAAAGAGACGACCGGGGCGGTGAACTCATTGACCTCGCTGTATGTGGCGATTTCGAGATAGGTGAGGTCTTCGAACCAAATGATCGTGTTCCGGGTTCCCAATGGGGACACCAGCGTGGGAGTGATTCTGAATCCTAGGTCCTCGACCATCGTAATTCGAGTCGGAACGTAGTTCTCTGGGCGTACGAGTGTGACGATATGGTCGACGTTCTTCACTACGTCCAAAGGAGCCGAGGCGAGCGCATTGCTCGTCCACGAGAATACCGCCACAGGAATCAAGTTTGTGAGTCTTACCATCGTAGTTTTCTCCATCGTTTGTTCTGCAGCGTAACCTCGTGGACGTGACCTGACAATGTCGAGTCACGACGTGGCTCGATCGACGATCGAAATTCTCCGACGAAAGGATGGCACATCTCGATGCGGTACCGTGGCTCGCTCGAATCGATCTTCGTGGAAATCCCACGGGTGCGCTGAATCGGACCCCGTGGCCAATGGATCGAGAAAATTCGGCCCAGGGGCCGGGTCGGTCGACGCCGTACCGCGGACGAATTCGGCAATGCTTCGCCAACCCGAGCTCGAAGCGCGGTGGTCCCCAATGCATGTGTGGTGGGTTTAGCGTATGGGGGCAGACGTCAACCGAAGAACGTGTGACGTCGACGAACATCGCCGATGCTCGACGTATCGGGAGCAAATGGGGATGCGCTCGAGCCTCGCGGGGGAGTTGGCACGGCCCGTCCGACGGCGCATCATCGCTTGCCATGAAGCGACCGATTCCTCCGAAGTTCTACGCCGACGGCGCTCCCTCTCCGTCGCGCATGGAGCTACGGGCGATCGGTGTCGTACATTCGCCCCATAGAGAGAGACACGGCACGCCGCGCCAGGCCGTGCTCCCGGCCGATCCTGGACTGCGCCCGGATGAACACGTACGCATCGAGCTGTTCAGTTCGGTGTTCTCTCGCGATGCTTTGGAAGGCCTGAGCGGATTCGACTACATCTGGGTCCTCAGTTGGCTGCATCTCAACCGAGGGTGGAACAATCGCGTGCAAGCACCCGGAGAGACGAAAAAAACGGGTTTGCTCGCGACGCGGGCACCTCATCGTCCGAATCCGCTCGGACTTTCTGCGGCGCGTCTCCTCGCCGTCGACGGGTTCGTGCTGACGCTCGAACGCTGTGACCTATTGAACGGGACGCCCGTGCTCGACATCAAACCGTACATCCCCTACGCCGATGCGTTCCCGGATGCACGGGCGGGATGGGTCGACGAGCGGGGCGGGACACCCGTGGAGCCGAGCGCGGAAGGTGACCGCTGGACGCCGGATTTGGGGGGAGATACCCCGTGACGGGCCGCGTCAGGCGGGATGGCGGGCGAACCAGGTCCGCATGAAATCCGTCGTCTTGCGGTAGCTGTCTCGAATCTGGTCGACCAGGAAGGATTCCACCTTACCGCCGACGAGTGGAACCTTCGCCGAACAATGGCCGTTCCAGATCCGCTTGACGCGACTTTCGCCGAGGACATCCAGGCGAAAGACGCCGTGATTGTCGATGCGATCGGCCATGAAGTTCGGCGTCGTACGCGTTTCGATGAGGTTGTCGCGCGCGCGGAAATGATCGCTTTGTACGTAGGATACGGCGCTCGTCACGAACGACCGGAGCATTCGTGGAATCTCACGACGTGGGGTGAGCCGAAGTTCGCGACGGATTTCGAGTGCAGGTCCTTCACCCGTTCGGTCGAAACGCAGCACCTCACAATCGATGTCGAGTGCGGGCCAAAGTGCAGCGTCGAACGCTGGATCGAAAAAGACGTCCCAAAAGCGGGTTGCGGAGACGTCGAAGATGTCTTCGATGGTGTATTCCATACGCGGCACCGTGTGGTCTAAAGATCAGGGCAGGAATCCGAGGTTCACGGCGGGGTCGAATCCTCCGCAACCGTAGGGTCCGCGTTCAGTGCTTTCTCTCTCATCGCGGGTTTCCGCAGAAAGATGGCGAGCGCGATTCCGCCGACGAGTTCACCGTACCATAGTGTGGCCATTCGGCCGAGGAGGGCCGCCGCCAAAGCGATGGGCGCATTCACGCCGGCGACGAGGCGCTCGGTGGCGAACACGAGACTCGTTTCGGTGGCTCCGAGCCCGCCCGGAAGGAAGCTGAGCGCGCCGACGAGTGTGCCAGCGGCCCACAAAAACGTCGCGGTAGTCAAGGGTGCGTCTACCCCGACGAAGGCGTCGACGATGAGCCAATAGCCGAGACATTCGAGGCCCCAGCCGACGACCGATAGGGCGGAGAGCACGAGCAGGCCTCGCAAGCGCAGCACGGTGGCCGTGCTCTCGACCAGCGGCTCGACGCGGTGTGCCACCTTGCCGACCACCGGAAGACGGGAGGCTCGCGAGAGGAAGGCGTGGAGCAGGCGGGGCGAGCCGAGCAAGACCACGCCGGCGACCACGAGCACCATCGTGACGACGACGACCGGGAGGATTTCGGGGAACTGCGCCAGACCCACCAAGCTGAGCACGACGAGGGCGACGAGGTCGGTGAGACGATCGGCGAGCACGACCGGGGCGGTGCGCGTGAAGGCGACGCCGTCGCTGGCCTTGAGCAGCAGGCTGCGCAGCACCTCGCCGACCTTGCCGGGGGTGACCGACATGCTGAGGCCGGCGAGATAGATGAGGAGCGAGCGTCCGTGGGTGAGGCCGGGCGCGTCGTGCTTGCGGATCTCGAGCCAACCGAGCGCGAGCTCCCACTTCACGAAGCGCACGAGGTAGTTGATCGACGAGAGCAGCAGGGCGACGCCGAAGATCTCCCAGGGGTAGTCCGCGAGCGTGTCGCGAACGGGGCCCATGTCGAAGTAGATCATGGCGCCGACGTACAAGAGCACGCCCGCAGCCACACCATAGAGCGTGCGTCGGAGGAGGCGATTCACGAAAGACTCCGTGGGCCGGCGAGGCGTGGTTCGCCGTGCCAGCAGCGGGCGAGCGGACCCGGGACCGCAGGGGGCAGACGCCGCTCGGACGCGCTGGGCGGCACGGGGCGCGACCACAACGCGCGCAGCGTCTGGGCGGCGAGGGAACGCGCCCGCGGCGGGGTCGCGCGTGGCCACACGTCTTCCCGGCCATCGCCGAGTTCTTCGATCATGTCGCCCGGGTCGCTCGCGGTGACGCGCTCGAGCTGCAGCCGCCGCGCGATCCAGGGATCGAACTGCGCGAGGCAGCGTTGCGCCCAGGCTTCGTCCGGGGCCTCCGACGCGGTGGCGAGGCATTGGCCGACGGGGAGGAGCTCCGGCGCGCTCGCTTCACCGGGGCGCACGGGGGCCCACCAGGCCGCATCCACGACGAGCGTGGTGCTGGCGAACACCTGGCTCGCCAACCGTGCTCCGAGCACGCTGCGCCGCGGCACGGGCGCGCCCCGCCGCAGGGCGAGTGGGAGCTCGGGCGTGGGCCAGCGCTCGGTGGTGCAGAACCGATCGAGGGCCGCGAAGGCCCACGCCGCAGGGCCGAGCCAGAGGTCGCCGCGCACGTCGTGATGGTGTTCGAACACGCACGGCACGAGCAGACAGAGGTGCGCGCCGAACCATCCCACGGGGACGCGTCGCGGCCGGCGAGCGCCGGGGAGGTCGAGGTCGAGCGCATGCCCGGCCTCGTGCTCGGGGATGTCGCCGAGCGGAGCGTGCAACGACGGCACCGCTCCGGGGGCCGTGAGGTCGAACCCCTGCAGCCGCAACCCGTGGCGCTCCGCGGTCTGCACGACGCCCCGACGCGTCCAGGGCGCGATGCCCACGCCCGGTCCGTGCCCGCGCTCGGCCACACCCACGAGCAGCGTCCGTGAAGATGCCAACCTGGACCACGTCGGGGCCACGGCGCGCTCGAAGGCTCGTTCCGGGGCGTCCGGAGGCACGCGTTCCAGGGTGATCCGCAAGCTCACGCGGCCCGCAGCATACCGAGGCTCACGTCGGGGTTCCATCACTCTCGATCGGCGGTTGGTGGTATGGCATCACGGCGATGAGCGATCACCGTACGCTATGGTTGGGGCGCGCGTGGGACCCTACGGCATCCACGTTGCGGTGGATTCAAACGTGGACGACGGGACGATCTCCCGTACCCACCGATACGGCCGAGGAGATCCTCGATCCGTGGCAAGGGCCCATGGACGGATTTGCGGCGCGCGGGGGAGCGTGCACCGGATGGACGCAAACCCTCGATCGGCTCGTGCTGCGACCTCCGGTGCGGCCTTCGAAGATCATCGGCGTGGGTCGCAACTACTCGGCGCACGCCGCCGAGATGGGGGAGGCGCTCCCGACCGAACCCGTGCTCTTCTTCAAACCGTCGAGCGCCCTCGTGACGGACGGCGACGCGATCGTCCTGCCGCGAGGCTACGAGCGCATCGACATGGAAGCCGAACTCGTCGTCGTCATCGGCACCGGCGGGCGGCGCCTGTCGGAAGCGCAAGCCTTGCACGCCGTCGTCGGCTACACTGTGGGCAACGACATCTCTTGCCGCGACCTGCAGCGCCGCGAACCCCAGTGGGCGCGCGCCAAAGGGTTCGACACGTTCGCGCCGATCGGCGCTTGGGTCCGCGTGTGTCCGCCGGGCGAGGCACTCGACAGCAGCGTCCGTATCCGCGGTTACCATGACGGTGTCCTGCGCCAAGACGCAGCGATCGGCGAAATGGCGTTCTCCGTCGCGCGGCTCGTATCCCACATCAGTTCGTGCATGACGCTCACGCCCGGAGACCTCGTCTTCACGGGCACGCCGGAGGGCGTGACGGCGCTCGTTCCCGGGTCGCATGCCTGTGTGGAAATGGACGGAATCGATCTCGGTCGTCTCGCCAATCCCGTCGTGTCCTCGGATTGACAGCATGTGAATGACGACCGCACCATGCTGGTATGAGCGTTGCCCCGAAGAAGTGGATCGTCGGACTCGACTTGCGGGAACGTAGCCAGGGCGCCATGCATTGGGCCGCGTGGGTGAGCCGCACGAGCGTCGCACCCGGTGAGCAACTCATCGGGTTGCACGCCGTCGAAGACAGCAACCTCCGTGTCGCGCTTCGCTATCATTCGCTCGACGCGGTCCTCGATGGCGCACGGCATGCGTGCGAGCAGGTCCTCGAAACGACCGGCATGCGCCACGCGTTTACGGAGATCCACGTCCAGCAAGGCGACTCGGCCGACGACGCGTTGTCGGTCGCGGCGGCGTTCCACGGCGCCGATGTGCTGGTCATCGGTCGCCAAGCGCTCCGTGAAGGTCGCTACCTCCAACGGCTCGGGCGCGTCGCTCGTCGTCTCCTGCGCCGGCTCCCGGTGCCGACGGTGGTCGTGCCTCCGGATCTCGAGCCGCCGACCCGTCCCGACGCGCCGATCGTCGTCGCTTGCGATCTCGACGATGATAGTGCCGCAGCCGTGGTGTTTGCCGCCGACATGGCGCAGCGACTCGGCAAGCCGTTGCAGCTCGTCCACGCGCTGCCTTGGCCCGACGACTACGGCGCGCGCATCCTGCCCGTCGACGACGCAACGCATCGACAGGAGCACGTGCGCGAAGCCGAGGCGGCCTTGTCCGCATGGGCACGCGATCGCGGGGTCTCGGGCGCGTGCGAAGTCGTCCTGGGCGACACGATCGAAACGCTCCTGCAGGTCGCGACGGAGCGCGAGGCCGCGTTGCTCGTCACCGGTTCGCGGCGCCTCAGTACCCTCGAGCGCGTGTTCCTGACGAGCACCGGCACCGAGATCGCCGCGCGTGCATCCTGTGCCGTGGCCGTGGTCCCGCCGCCCGAAGGCGCCTGACGCCGCGCGACGGCCGAAACGACGAACGCCGCGCTCCCCAGGCGCGGCGTTCTGCTTTCGGCGATGAAAAAGTTACTCCGCGTCGACCAGCGCGGTGAGGTTCTCTTCGGGCAGCCGCACTTGCGGCAGGCTGCGATAGAGACTGCCCATGTCGCGGCGCGGGCCGTCGGCGTCGTGGGGCTCGTGCGGAATGTCGAGCGTGTGCGGGGGGTCGCGGACGAACTTGGCGTCCATGGCGATGATGAGACGCCCGGTGCACGTGCAGGGGTTTTGATGATCGACGTGATAGCAACGCGGCGTGAGGTAATCCTCGATGCGCTTGCGAGCACGCGTGAGCCGGACCCGGTATGCGCTCTCCTTGATGCCGAGGAGGTCGGACGCTTCGGGCGGGCCGTAACCCATGAGATCGGTGAGCACGAACGAGACGCGGACGCCCGGCGGAAGGCAGCAGAGCGTGGCCGTGAGGCACGTGCGCTTGAGCTCCCACAGCATCAGGTGGACGCGCCCCGGATCGCTCCCGGGGCCGACGCCCGAAGAGAGATCGATCGGTCGCGTGATGTCCGAGCGCAGGATTTCGTCGAGCCCGTCGAATGTGAACTCCGACTTGCGACCCAACGATTCTTCCATCTTGCGCGCCATCAGACCGAGCAATGCATCGGCCGGATGTGGCGTACCGAGGATGTTGGCCTCGCCCGCCGCCTTCGCATCACGAATGAGTTGACGGAGGTGGTCGCGGGCTTCCTCGCGACTTCCGCTCATGTGATAGGCGAACCCGTAGAGACGGGGGAGTTCCTGGACCAAAAGCTCGCGGAGGGTACTCGGCTGATCGGACATGAGTGAGGAGCCGCGCCGAAGCGCGCGTTGCCCAGGTTGTCACGAACCCAGCGGTACGCCAAGTTTCAATTCCAGCGCATTCCAAAAGCGGGCTTGCATGGTCTCCTCCTTTTCCAACCCGAGGAGGCGGTTGATCTCTTGCATGCCAGTGGGACTCGTTACGTTGATTTCGGTGAGGTAGGTGCCAATCACGTCGAGCCCGACGAAGAATTGCCCCATCTCTCGCAACATCGGTCCTACCGCCGCACAGATGGCGCGATCACGCTCCGTCAATTGCGTGAGTTCGGGACGCCCGCCGGCGTGGAAGTTGTTGCGAAGCTCGCCTTCGGCGGGCATGCGCAGGACGGCGCCGATCGGTTCGCCATCGACGAGCAGGATGCGCTTGTCGCCGTCCTTCGCGGCGGGGACGTACTCCTGTGCGATCGTCCAGCGCGTCCCTTCCAACGTCGCCAGCTCGAACAGGCTGCCGAGGTTCGGATCGCCTTCGCGTGCGAGCAGGATCTCGCGTCCGCCGAATCCGAAGACCGGCTTCAAGATCATGCGGCCCTCGAGCGCCTGCAGGATCTCGCGCAGATGGCCGGTGTCGCGCGCGAGGAAGGTTCGCGGGGTGAACTCCGAGTAAGGAAGGATCGCGAGTTTTTCGTTCAGCTCGCGCAACCCTCGTGGACGGTTGAGCACGAGGGTGCCGGCGTGCTCGAGGATCCACGTGGCGGTCATGTACGCCTGATCGACGGGCGGGTCCTTGCGCATCAACACGACCGCGAACTCGGACAGCGGCCGACGTTGCGGCGGGGTCGCGTAGCGCAGGCGACCGTCATGCAACTCGAGCGGCGCGACGAGAGCGCTCGCCTGGTCGCCTTCCAAGCTGAGACCGGTCAGCTCGGCGCCGAACGGGCGATGCCCACGACGCAGCGCCTCGGTCACCATGACGAACGTGCTGTCTGCGCGAGGGTTGAACGTAGAGGGCGGATCGACCACGAACAGCGCTTCGATGGCGGGCATGGCGGGAGCATAGCTCCGGGGGGGTGGCGCTCTGCCAAGCTCGGCCACGGCTGCATCGGCGGAATTGCCCGAAAGTTGGTGCGGGGCGAAGATGCCGCCATGATGTAGGATACGTGAGCACAATGTCGGCAGCACGACGGTCGCCCCGTCCCGAGCTTTTGTCCCCGGCCCCATGGTTGCGCGTACGGCGCGTTTCGTTGATTCGGCGAGAGATCCGTGAGTTCGTCCCCGCGGCGACGATCGAGTTGCTGCTGCAGGGAGCCGAGATCGTGGTCGAAGGCGCGCCGGAGCTCGGCGGCGCCGATGCCGAGCGCCGCGCCTTCGCGAGCGTGATGGTGACGCTCGACCTCCGTCGCAACCAAGCCGCGTTCCATGAACTCCCCGACAGCGCGACGGCGCACCGCCTCGCCGCGCTCCTCACCGGGCATCCCGACCTCCACGCGCGGCTCGAGCAGCGCCTCCGCGCCCACTTGGCCTCGTTGCTCGGGTGCCCCGCCGCGGCGCTCGACGTGAGCTGCGAGTTCACGGTGCGCGCCCGCGGCTGCTGCATCGACATCGACGCGGACGCCTGTGGTCAGGCGCTGGAGGAGGTAGGCTCGTGATGGTCATGAGCGCATCGTCGTCGGGCCCCGCCACGGCGGGCAGCTTCGCGGTTCGGCAGGTGGCGACGTTGCTCGGGCTGTCCGAGCGGCAGCTGCGGTACTGGGCGCAGACGGGCTTCATCGTGCCGAGTGCGGAGCTCGCCGGTCGCGTCGCGTACACGTTCCGCGATCTCGTGAGTCTCAAGGTCGCCAAGGCGCTGCTCGATCAAGGCGTGCCGCTCCGCCGCGTGCGTCGCAGCCTCGCCGCGCTCGCGCGGGACCTGCCCGAAGGCGAGGCGAACCTCGCGAGCCTGCGGATCCGCTGCGAAGGCGACGCGGTGATCGTGGGGCAGCGCGGACGCTCGTTCGAACCGGCGACGGGACAGCTCGTGCTCGACTTCGAGGTCGCCTCGCTCGAGCGCGAGGCCGCGGCGGTGCTCCACCTGCCCTGGGTCGACGGCGCTGGGGAGCGCGACCCGGAGACCGCCTACGACTTTTTCCTGCAGGCCTGCGAACTCGAGCAGGAGTGGGGGGGCTCGCCGGCGGATACGCAGGGCTTCGAAGCCGCGCGCGAAGCCTATGAACGCGCTTTGGCGCTCGACCCGAGCCTCGCCGCGGCGTGGACGAACCTCGGCAGCATGCTCGCCGAAGTCGGCGACGTCGAAGCGGCGCGCGAGCACTTCCGACGCGCCGTGGAGGTCGATCCCGGTCTGCCCGAGGCGCATTGCAACCTCGCGGAGCTCTACCTGCGCGAAGGCAAGATCGAGCTCGCGCTCGCGAGCTATCGCCATGTCGTCGAGCTCACGCCGGATTGGGCGGAAGGGCACTACGGGCTCGCGCGTGCGCTGTTGCAGGCGGGTCGCCGGGAGCTCGCGCTCGCGCACCTCGAGCGGTTTCGGCAGACCGCCCAGGACGGCACGGCGCGGCAAGACGAGGAGTTGAGCGGCCGTCTGCAGCGGGCGAACGCGGTGATCGATCAGCTGCGTCGCGAGCTCCGCGATTGATCCGGCGCGGCGAGCTATAGCGGTGAGCAGTGGTCGACGAAGTCGACCACGATCGGCCGGTCCTGGCTCCCGTTGGCGCTGTGGTTGAACTCGAGCTTCACACCGCCGGGGGTGGGCGCCGTAGCGCAGCTCGGGAGGTTCGCGAACGTCGACCACGACGCGCCGTCGGGCGAGGCGGACCACTCGACGCGCCCGCCGGGGGCGGCGACGAGGCGCAGCCAGCGATGGCGCTCCAGCGAGAACGGGATCCCCTCACGCTGGAAGCCATTGTCTTCGGGCACGAGGTCGCCGTGCGAGAGCACGAGCGACACGTAGCATTGGTTCGTGAACGTGAGCTTGAGGAAGAACGTCGCCGAGGCGGACGGGGCTTCGTGCATGACGAACCGCGTCATGACCGGTTCGCCGTCGTACCAGGGCAACTGCCGCTGTATGCCCGAGTGGAACGGGAACGCGAGCGCGCCGCGGCGGAGCATCGGCCCGCCCTGCTCACCGAACGGCTCCCAGCCGTCGAGCGCCGCGGGGTCGGAGAAGTCCGAGGCGTCGTAGGTCGCGAGGTCGCACTCCGGCGGCACGTCGGTCGTGGGAATGTCGTCCGTGGTCGCGTCGACGCCGGCTTCGGCCTCCGTCTCGACTTCGCCGAGCTCGTCTCCACTCCCGCCCGACTCGCTCGTCACCGGCGGAAGGACGCTCGACGTGACGTCGAACGACGTGGAGCTGCTCGAGGTCCCGTCGTCGGACGAGGTCGAGGTGGTGTCGAACGCAATCGATCCCGTCTCGCTGTCGTCGCCGGTCCGGGTCTCGTTCTCGCCGACCTCCGAAAGGCGGATGGGAGGATCCGAAGCGAGGACGTCGTCGCTGGGCGGGCGGTAGTTCTCGTTCGGACCGAGGACACACGCCGAAGCCAGCAACGCGACGAGCCAGCCGCTTTCGAGGAGCCACCGCAAGCCGAAAAACTCGATCGCAAGGGTGCCTAGCCGTGCGGGGCTCCGCAAGCAACCGAGCTTTGCGTTACGCATGGAGCATCAGGTGCAAAGCGGAGTACAGTTCTTCGGGCCGTGGAAACCCCCATTTCAACTGCTCCGCCGCTCGTGGAGCGCTGTCGGACCGCCGATGGGAGCGAGACACTCGTACGCACCGATACGGGCTGGTCTTACCGATCGCGCCACGGTGCCGCCGACGAGGCTCGGACGGTGTTCGTCGCCGGCAGCGAGGTCCTCCGGGTCGCCGGGACGCCGTGCGTGCTCGAGTTCGGGTTCGGCGCGGCGACCAACTTCGTGCAGACCGTCGCGGCTTTGCACCGGGAAGGGCGGACGGGACTCGTCTACTGTGCGGTGGACGCGAATCCGGTGTCCGCGAGCGATCTCGAGGCCTTGGGTGGGTCGACCGTGGCGCTGGCCGCCCGTGCGACGCGGGACGGGCGAGTCCGAGAAAAAGGGATCGAGCTGGAGGTCCGGGCGTGCGCGTTCGAGGCGTTCGACGATCCGCGCCGCTTCGATGTCGTCTACTTCGATCCGTTCGGGCCCGGGGACGAGCCGGAGAGTTGGTCGGTCGCTGCGTTCGAGGTCGCTTATCGCCACATGGCTCCGGAGGCCCGCCTGGTGACGTACAGCGCGGCGGGCTGGATCCGCCGCAACATGGCGGCGGCGGGGTTCTTCGTGGCCACGGCGGCCGGAGCCGGACGCAAGCGGGAGTTCACGATCGCCGCGAAGCGGCCCGAGCGGCTGGCCCCGTGGCGCGTCCGCAATCGCCCGCGGCCGGTGGACGGTCCTTGATGCGTGTCGCCGTCGTCGGAGGCGGGCTCGCCGGCACGCTCGCGGTCCAGCAGTGCGTGGCACGAGGTGTCGCGGACGTGCGCTGGATCGACGCTGCCGGGCCGCGAGCCTCGGACGTCCCGTGTGCGCTCGTGCATCCGTTCGTCGGCCGCTCGTTCCAGCTGCGCCCGGGGTTGGCGGAGGCGTGGCGGGCCAGCCGGGCGTGGCTGGAGGCGCTTCCGCCGGCGGCCCACGTACACCGTGCCCCGCTCTGGCGCTGGCTCGATGAAAATCACGGCGCAAGCCGTCTGGAACGCTCCTGGAACGCTCATCGGCCGCAGATCGAGACCCTGGTGCGGGGGTGGTCCGGCGGGACCGCAGACGGCGCCTGGCTCGCCTACGAGCCCGCATTCGGCGTGGCGCTCGGTCCGGCGGTCACCGCGCTGACCTCCGCCTTGGCGGCTCGTGGTGTGTGCCGCTCGGCCGGGCGGGTCCTGGACCTCCAGGCCGAAGGCGCCGGGTGGCGTGTCCTCACCACGGAGGGCGACCTGTCGGTGGACGCGGTCCTCGTGGCCGCCGGCCGGGGAACGGCGGCGCTCATGGCGTCGCACTGCCCGGGTGTCGGGTTGGCCGACTACGCGGGAGCCCTGCGTTTTGCCCCCGTCGAGGCGCCGCTGGCTCGGTTCCACATCGACGGCGGCCACCTGTGCAGCACGCGCCAGGTCGCGGCGTGGGGTTCGACCTATCGCGTGCTGGCGGCGGGCGAAGGAGATTCGGGGCCGGCCATCGACGCAGCGCATCGCGGTGCTCGGGTCGCTGCGGAAGCGGGCGAAGGAGACCCGGGGCCGGCCCTCGACGCACTGGAAGCGCGTCTGCGTCGGCGCGAGGACTGGCCGGTGGCCGGCGAAGTCCGGACGTGGGCGGGCGTCCGAACGGTCGAGCCCCGCCGGCGCGAGCCGTGGGCCGCCCAGGTGCGGCCCGGCCTGTTCGTGCTGTCGGCGCTCGGGAGCAAAGGCGGGCTATGGACGCCCTGGCTCGCCGTCCGGCTGGTCGACGACCTCGTCGGCGCCTGAGGGCGGCTCGTCCGGAGGCGACGGGGCCGGGGCGCGGGCTGGTTCGTCCGGAGACGACGGGGCCGGGGCGCGGGCTGGTTCGTCCGGAGACGACGGGGCCGGGGCACGGGCTGGCTTGGCGGCGCGCGATGGGGGTGGCGCGGCCGGGCGGGGTTCGGGTTCGGCCGCCGGGGATTCGGGGTCGGCGGCGCTGGGCGGCGCGTCGTCGGCTTCGGGCGCGGACGAGTCGGGCGGCAGGGCCACGATCGCCGTCCCGGCGATCGGGTCGCTCGGCGGGCGCGCGAGGAAGGGGACGCTGTTGCCCTCGGCCAGCGCCCACGCGAGGCGGAACGCCAACTCGGCGTCGTGGGCCAAGCGGTCGAGCGAACCCCAGCTGTCCGGGTCGCCGAGCGGGTCGGACGGGGAGGGCCGATGCAAGGTCACCGCCGGCACGCCGGTGTCGAGGAAGGCGTCGTGTCCCCACGTGGCGCGATCGTTTTGCAGGACCAGGTCGGGGACCAATTCGCGGAGGTCGGCGCCGAGCGAACTCACGTCGCCATCGAGGGCGACCAGCGTGGTCCCCCGCCAGTCGAGGCGCTCGAGGTTGATCACGGCGACGAGGTTGGAGGGCGCGAGTCCGGGGAGCGCGAGCACTTGGCCGCCGCCGAAATGGCCGAGTGAGCCCGCAGCCGTCGCGGCGAACACGAGCGAGCGACGCGGACGACGACCGAGCGCGAACCACCGCCCCGAGATCTCGGCCATCGCCAGCAGCGAGGCGAGCCCGGTCGCGTTGTCGATCGCACCGCCGCCCTTGGGAATCGGCGGCGACAAGGCGCCCGCGTCCCAGTGCGCCGTGACCATGACGACGTGCCCGGGATCCTCGTCGCCGGGGATGCGACCGATCACGTTGGCGTCGTCGAGGCTGCGGGCCTCGCTTTCGATCGTGACCTCGACCGGCGCCGCGGCTTCACGGGCGGCATCGAGGACCTCGTGGGTCGCGCCGTCGATGAATCCGTAGAACGCGAGGGCGTCTTCGGCGGGGGCCGCCGTGCGCACGCGGACCTCGGCCACGTTCCAGCGTTCGAGGATCGTCGCGTGGTGGGGGGTGGGCGGCAGCGCGAGCAGGCATCCCACGGCACCGCGACGACGTGCGGCGGCGAACACCGCGAGGCCCTGCTCGAGGATGGCTTCGGCGGTGTCCTCGGGCCGCAGCGCGGCGAGGACGAGCTTGCCCGCGACCGCCTCGGGGAGCTCGACGGGATCGGCTTGCAGGCGTTCGCGGGCGATCGTCACGAGCGACAAGCGGGCGCGGTACGGCGTAGAGATGCCGTCGCGGCGGATGGCGATGCCCGTGTCGAGGGCGAACGACGAGCGCTCGTCGGAATCCGCGTTCGTCCACTCCGTGGTGATGCGCACGCGGTGGTTCGTCACGATCTCGAGCGGGACCGCTTGCGTCCACGTGCGGTCGACACCGTCGGGGCTGAGCCCCGCTTCCGAGAACGTCGCCGAGGTCAGGCGCTGCGTCACGCGGGCGCCGTCGGTGCCCGGGCGACGCCCCGCCGCGAGCGGCCCCGCCAGGAACGCGAGGTGCTGCCGCACCATCGCTTCCCAGCCCACCGTCGGTTCGCTCGCGCGATCGATCGCCGGGATCGTCGGGAGCAGGTTCGTGGCGATCCCGGGGTCGTCGCCGGTGTCGAGCTCGTGCAAGGGCTCGATCCGGCAGGCGAGCGGGCAGGCCAGGAGCAGCGCGACGGCGAGGCGTGGGGCGGGGTGCTCAGGCATGCGGTGTCTCTCCTTCGCCTTCGGGGGGGACGACGGTGGACGGCAGGGGCTCGTCGAGCTCGCGGACGAGCGTCTCGAGGGCGCGCTGGACGATCGTCGGATCGCGCGTCGACCAGCTCTGCAGCGTGAGGGTCCAGCCATCGGCGGTCTGGCGCAGGCTCGGCCCCGACCCTGCGCGGCGAAATGGGCACAGCAACGCGAGCTGTTCGAGCTGCTCGCGCCAGCGCGGATCGGCGGCGCGCTCGGCGGGGAGCTTCACCGTCACGGGGATCGCCCCCGAGTCCCGTCCCACCCGCACCGGCTCGGTCACGAGGAGCCGGTTGGGGATCGTGAGCGTCGAGCCATCGGGGGCACGCAACCGCGTGCGGAGCAGGCCGATCGAGCGGACGGTGCCGGTCTGGCGCTCGAGCTCGACCTGATCGCCTTCGCGGACCCGCCGGCGCATCGACAGCTCGAGGCCCGCGGTGAAATCCTGCAGCCACGACGGCAGCGCGATGGCGAAGACGAGGCAG
>Ga0079224_100004197_pt1 | contig 18496 bp, 17 predicted proteins | sample Stecom2015_FD_80414 | JGI IMG/M metagenome (GOLD analysis project Ga0079224, IMG submission 80414) | Agricultural soil microbial communities from Utah to study Nitrogen management - Steer compost 2015 | ecosystem: Environmental > Terrestrial > Soil > Agricultural land | place: USA: Utah... | reverse complement strand
GGCGAACGGACAGGTGGCGAACGGAGATCCGATGGCCGGGGGCGGGACACATCCGGCCTACGAGACGCGACGTGTGGTGACCTCGGCTGCCGCCGTGGTCCTCGAGGACAACCCGTCGAACATGACGCTCGAGGGCACCAACACGTGGCTGCTGCGCGGCCGGGACGCAGCCACGAGCGTCGTCGTCGACCCGGGTTACCTCGACACCGAACACCTCGAACGGGTCGTCGAGGCGGCCGGGGACGTCGAACTGATCCTGCTGACCCACCACCATCCCGACCACGCCGACGGAGCTCCGTGGCTGGCCGAACGCACCGGGGCGCCGGTGCGGGCGTTCGACCCCGGTCTGTGCATCGACGGCGATCCGCTCGGCCACGGCGACCTCGTGCGTGCGGGCGGTCTCGAGCTGACCGTCCTGCACACGCCAGGGCATTGCGGCGACTCGGTGACCCTGCGGTTCGACCACGAGGGCACCACGCACGTGCTCACCGGCGACACGGTCCTCGGCCGCGGCACCACGGTCGTCGAGCACATCGGTGACTATCTGCGCTCGCTCGAGGTGTTGAGCGAACTGCCTGCCGGATCGCTCGGTCTGCCGGGGCACGGTCCGGAACGCACCGACCTGCTGGAGACCGTGGAGCAGTACCGCAGGCATCGGCAGCAGCGCCTCGAGGAGATCCGGTCCGCGCTGCGCACCCTCGGCGAGGACGCCACGCCGCGGCAGATCGTGGAGCACGTCTACGCCGACGTCGACCGTGCCCTGTGGCCCGCCGCCGAAAGCAGCGTGACCGCTCAGCTGGAGTACCTGCGCAGCTGAACCCGCGTTCGTCCCGGCCGTGATGTGCCTGTGGTGTGTGCCTGCCTGCGCGTGGTCAGGCGGCCAGCGCCGGCTTCCGCCCCGCGGCGGGTGTGTGCGGGCGGATCGTGCCGCGCAGCAGAGCCACCGCCCCGGCCAGCGCGAGCGCGACGACTCCCGCGACGAGGAACGCCACCGACGGGCTGGCGTGTTCGACCAGGTAGCCGCTCACCGACTGGCCGAGGGCGATACCGAGCGTCACCGACGTCAGCACCCAGGCGAACGCCTCCGCTGCGGTGTCCTTCGGTGCGGTGACCTCGATCGTCGTCGAATGGGTCGTCGACTGCGGGGTGATCACGGCGCCTGCGGCCAACATCGCGATGGCCAGCCCCCACAGCGTCGACGGCCACGCCATGAGCCCGACGAGTGCGCCGAACGCGCCCAGTAGCACGGGCAGGCGCACCGGCAGCGTCCGCGGCCACGGCCGCAGGCTGTAGGCCACGCCGAAGGCCACCGAGCTCACCGACCACAGCGACAGCAACAGTCCGCCGAGCGAGACGTTGCCCGCGGCCTCGGCGGCTGCGGGCACGGCGACCTCCACGAACCCGATCACGATGCCGAAACCGAGGGCCGCAATGGCCAGGGTTCGCATGCCGGGGCTGGCCAGCGCGCCCAGCATGGAGGAGCCTGCCTGCGGATTCGGCCCCCATTCCCGGACGGCGGGGCTGAGCGCGAACATCGCAGCGCCGAACGCCATGCAGGCGCCGCCGAGCACCAGTCCCGTCCCCGGCCACGGCAGCGCGATGAGCACCCCCGCGAGTCCGGGACCGAGGATGAAGAACGTCTCCATGCTGATGGCCTCGTACGAGTAGGCCGCCTCGCGTGCGGGTCCCTCGGGCACGAGCCGTCCCCACAGTGCACGCGAGGCCGAACCCGTCGCCGGTTCGAACAACCCCAGCGCGGCGGCGCAGGCGACGAGGGCGGGAACGGGGGCGTGCATCTCGATCGCGACGACGAGTGATGTCAACGCGGTCACGAACAGGCCGGTGACCACCAGAAGTGGGCGTGTCGGGCCGAAGCGGTCGATGATCCGCCCCTGCACGACCGAGCCGACGGCCACGCCGGCGAGCACGGAGGCCGAGACCAGTCCCGCCGCTGCGAACGTGCCCGTCTGGTGCTGGACGTACAGCAACGCCGAGATGCCGATCATCGCGATCGGCAGCCTGGCGAGCACCGAGGCCACCAGTGGCCTGCGAGAACGCGGCGTGCTCAGTGCGTTGCGGTAGTCGGCCAGCGACGTGCGGCCGTGGGACTCGGGGCGCGTCTCCCCCTCGGAGTGGGACATGCGTACCAGTATGGCACGCCCGTACCACTCCGTTTTCTTGACCGGGTCCATCGCGGCGGGCCGAAATTCAGGTGCATGACCCGCCCGATCCGGGTATCCATATCTCAGTTGGGTAACAGAACACCGTTTTCGGGCATCTATCGGCGCCCTGGAGCGTCCTTGAGGGTGAAGACACTTGAACAGCAGGGTGGGTGTCGTGCGATCGTGGAATCAGTCATCGAATCCGCGTCATGAGACTCGGGAACACGAGTCCCACCCATGCAGACGGTGAAGTCATCCCGAAGCTAAGCCCGGTGCTTGGATTCGGTGGACCGGCTTCCACCGTCGAGTCGTCAACTACATAGGCTGTAAGAACAGACTTCTGCGAGAGCGGGCGAGGCGTCGCCCGCCGCACAGTCTCCCTCCGGGATTCGGGTCGGGGCCTTTCAACCGGAGGGCGGGGAGCGTGGGCTGTCGGGGGATGGTCCACGCACAGGCAAAGGGCCGGTGCGCCACGTCGGGGGTGGCGCCCGGCCCTTTGTCATGTCTTCACGGCCCCGGCCGCGCCGGAGCGGGCCGTGCCGGGTACGGGTTGTCGCCTCGATCGGGGCCGCTGGTCTCGACCCCGACCGGATCGTCGCCACTGGTGCGAACCGGACATGGCCCGAGTATGCGACGTAGCCCACATCGAGTGGGGTAACCCCAGGTCAGCGGGCGCGTCGCGCGAGGCGCTCGGGGTCGAGGATCAGCACGCTCTTGCCCTCGAGGCGCAGCCAGCCACGGTGGGCGAAGTCGGCGAGTGCCTTGTTGACGGTCTCGCGCGAGGCGCCGACGAACTGGGCGATCTCCTCCTGGGTCAGGTCGTGCGTCACGCGCAGCAGACCCGCCTCCTGGCTGCCGAACCGCTGGGCCAGCTGCAGCAGCGCACGCGCCACCCGGCCGGGAACGTCGGTGAAGATCAGCTCGGCGACCATGTTGTTGGTGCGGCGCAGCCTGCGGGCCACCACGCGGAGCAGCTGTTCGGCGATCTCGGGGCGCGTGGAGATCCACTGCCGCAGTGCGGAGCGGTCCATCGTCACCGTGCTGACCTCGGTGACGGTCGTCGCCGTCGAGGTGCGCGGCCCCGGGTCGAAGATCGACAGCTCGCCGAACATGTCCGACGGGCCCATGATCTGGAAGAGGTTCTCACGGCCGTCGGCCGACTTGCGGCCGATCTTCACCTTGCCCGACTTGATGATGTAGAGCTTGTCGCCGGGCTCGCCCTCGTTGAAGATCACGTGGCCACGCGGAAAGTCCACGGTCTCCAGGGTCTGTGCGAGCGCTTCGGCCGCAGCCGGTTCCACGCCCTGGAAAATGCCCGCCCTGGCCAGGGTCTCGTCCACCTCGTGCCTCCTTTGAGAAGCGACCATCGCACCCGTCGGCGGGAGCGTGGCGCCGGTCACTACGTGCAGTGTAGGGCGTGCCCTCAAGATCGCTTCCCGGCTCGCCGATCCGCCGTAGTGGTCCCCCGTCCCGGGTGACGTACACGGCATCACCCGGCGCTGGGCGCTGCCTGACACAGCTCGTCGAGACCGTACACAGGCGATCTCCGACCGGAAAGTTTAACCCTGACGTAACTGGCTCCGGTCACCGCCTCCGGCCGGGGCTTCGTGACGGCACAGCGGGTGGCGAGCCCACTACGGGCAGGTCACAGGGCCTGCAGCAGGTGTGGGTGCTTCGCCGGTCTCCGCGGGTCAGCCTGCCTTGCGCGGTCTGTCCGGTGCGGTGGGATCCGCCGACGTGGCCGGACCGGCGGGCGCGTCGCTGTCGGCGCCGGCCTGACCGGCCTGGGCAGCCTCCTGCGTGGCCGCGCCGGAGCGGCGGTTCTTGCCGAAGCGGTTGCCGGAACGGCCGCCGAACCGGCGGCGGCGGAACAGTTCGAGTGCCCGCCCGATGCCGTGCCCATAGAGGGCGCGCACCTCCTCGGGCTGGGCCTGCTCGAGGAACTCCTCGACCTCCTCGCCGCGCACGGACACGTGCTGGAGCCGGTGTTCGACGCGTTCCATGCCCAGTGCGAACAGCATGACCACCAGGGGCACCGCGATGACGAACCAGACGGTCATGTCTCTCCATATCCGGCGGTCAGGGGCACATCCTCGGCCTCACGGCTGATCCGGCCTGGCCCGAGCGTAATCAAGCGCATGCCCACCCTGTCGGAGGCCGCACGTAGGCTAACGATGTGTCGTCAGCGGTTCCGGACCACCCCCGAAAGGGGAGTCCCCGAAAGAGTGCTGCCCGGTCGCGGCCGCTCACCGAGGAGAGCCGGTTGTCCTTGGTGCGGCGGGCGCGACGTATGAAGCGTTGCCTGGACGAGGCGTATCCAAACGCCGAGTGCGAACTGGACTTCTCCACCCCGCTCGAGCTTCTCGTGGCCGTGATCCTGTCCGCGCAGTGCACCGACAAACGGGTGAACCAGACGACACCCGCGCTGTTCGCGAAGTACCGCACCGCGGCCGACTATGCCGGTGCCGACCGCACCGAGCTCGAGGAGTACATCCGGCCCACCGGCTTCTACCGCAACAAGGCGACGTCGTTGATGGGGCTGGGTGCGGCGCTGGTGGAGCGGCACGACGGCGAGGTGCCGAACACGCTCGACCAGCTCGTCAAGCTGCCCGGCGTCGGCAGGAAGACGGCCAACGTCGTGCTCGGCGAGGCCTTCGGTCTTCCCGGCATCACGGTCGACACGCACTTCGGGCGCCTCGTCCGCCGCTGGGGCTGGACCGCGGAGGAGGACCCGGTCAAGGTCGAGCACGCGGTCGGCGAGCTGTTCCCGCGCAAGGACTGGACGATGCTCTCGCAGCGGGTGATCTGGCACGGACGGCGGATCTGCCACGCGCGCAAACCCGCGTGCGGCGCGTGCCCGCTCGCGCGCGACTGTCCGGCGTTCGGTGTCGGGCCCACGGAGTTCGACGAGGCCGCGGCCCTGGTCAAGGGTGACGAACGCGAGCACCTGTTGGCGTTGGTGTCGAACCGGTGACTCCCGCGACACGATGGGCGCTCGTGGCGGGTGTGCTGGCGCTGGCCGCACTCGTCGCGGTGCTGCCGCTGGTGAACTCCTCCGACGAGCAGACGCCCGCGTCGGAGGATCTCGGTCCGGTGCGGCAGGCCGCCGACGTGCGCCCGTGCCCGAGCGGGCAGCAGGCCGTCGGCGAACTGCGCGGCGTCGAGGCGGTGTGTCTCGCGGACGGGTCGACCGTCGACGTGGGCGCGGTGGCCGGTGCCGACGACCGGCCGACCCTCGTCAACGTCTGGGCGACGTGGTGTCAGCCGTGCCGGGAGGAACTGCCGCTGCTCGACGCCTACGCGGACGAGCCGGGTGCCGCGCGCGTGCTGACGGTGCAGGTCGCCAGTGGTCAACGCGAGGGGCTGGAGCTGCTCGACGAACTCGGGGTCGACCTGCCCGGCGTCTTCGACGGCGAAGGCGAGAGCGGACCCGTCCGTGAGGCACTGTCGGTGCCGCGTGCGCTCCCGGCGTCCTATCTGGTCAGCCCCGACGGGGAGGTCGAACTCGTCCGCGACCCGCGCCTGTTCACCTCGGCCGAGCAGATCCGCGAGGTCGTCCGCAGTGCGACGGGACCGACGGGAAGGACGGGATGAGCCTCGAGACGACCGGTCCGCTCGTGGACCCCCGTGACGTGCCCGGCTGGCTGGCCCGGCTCGTCGAGGCGACCGCGGACACGGACGCCGAGGCGTTCACGCGGCTGACCGTGCCCGAGGGGGAGGATCCCCGCGCGGCGTCGGTGCTGGTGCTGTTCGGCGAGGAACCCGGCCACGGACCGGATGTGCTGTTGCTGCGCAGGGCCGACACCCTGGGTTCCCACGCGGGGCAGGTGGCCTTCCCCGGCGGGGGCGCCGACGAGGGAGACCGCGGCCCGATCGACACGGCCCTGCGCGAGGCGGAGGAGGAGACCGGCGTCGAGGTGTCCGGAATCCGGCCGGTGGCGCTGTTGCCCCGCCTGTACATCCCGGTCTCGCGGTTCGCCGTGACACCGGTGCTCGCGCACTGGGCCGAGCCGTCTCCGGTGCACGCGGTCGATCCGGGTGAGACCGCCGCCGTCGCACGGGTGCCGGTCGCTGAGCTCGCCGACCCGGCGAACCGGTTCCTCGTGCGCAGCCCCGACCGGCGCTACAAGGGGCCCGCCTTCACCGTCGGTGAGCTGTTCGTATGGGGTTTCACCGCAGGCGTGTTGGCGGCGCTGCTCCGTCTCGGCGGCTGGGAACGCCCATGGGATCACACGGACGTGCGAGACCTTGACGTAGCGTGGGCGCGGCACATGGAGCGTGGGACGAGCCGGGAGTGACGGTGAACTGGGTCGACGTGCTGGTGGTCGTGCTGGCACTGCTTGCGGCGGTGTCGGGTGCGCGCCAGGGAGTGCTCGTCGCACTGCCCGCCTTTCTCGGGGTGGTCGCCGGTGCCCTGCTGGGGATCGAGGTCGCTCCGTGGCTTGTGGACTCCTTCGAGGAGCCGGCCGCGCGGGTGGCGATCGCCGTCGGCACCGTGGTGTTCCTCGTGGCACTCGGCGAGACCGTCGGCGTGCTCGCGGGAAGTCAGCTGAAGAACCGCATCCGCTCGCCCAAATTGTCCAGTGTGGACAGCACGTTGGGTGCGATCGTGCAGGGCGTCGTGGTGTTCGTGGTCGCGTGGCTCATCGCGCTGCCGCTGACCAGCGTCGCCGCGCTCCCCAGTCTGGCGAAGGCGATCAACGACTCGTCGGTGCTCGGTGGCGTCAACGACGTCATGCCCGACGCGGCGCAGGGCCTGCCCGGCGATCTGCGTCAGCTGCTCGACGCCTCCGGCTTCCCGTCCATTGTGGATCCCTTCCAGCAGGCTCCGGTGCGCGAGATCTCGCCGCCGGACAGGTCGCTGCCGACCAGTCAGGTCGTGCGCGAACTGCAGCCGAGCGTGCTGAAGATCCGCGGCGTCGCCTCCTCGTGTTCCCGTTCGCTCGAGGGCAGCGGGTTCGTGGTCGCGCCGCAGCGGGTGATGACCAACGCACACGTCGTGGCGGGCACCGATCAGGTCGCCGTCGAAACGGCGCAGGGCCGCGAGGACGCCACGGTCGTGCACTACGACCCGGGCACCGACCTCGCCGTGCTCGCCGTGCCCGGACTCGAGGCGCCCGCGCTCGACCTGCGGGAACGGTCCGCCGTGGAGGGCGACGACGCGATCGCGCTCGGCTATCCGCTCGACGGCCCTTACACCGCGTCGTCGCTGCGGATTCGGCAGCGGATCAACCTCCGCGGCCCCGACATCTACGACGCCAACACGGTCCTGCGCGACGTGTTCACCGTTCGCGGGCAGGTCCGCAGCGGCAACTCGGGCGGGCCGATGATCGACCGCGACGGTGACGTCGTGGGCGTGGTGTTCGGCGCATCGGTCGAGGACCCCGACACCGGCTTCATCCTCACCGCCGACGAGGTGCGGGACGAGTACGAACAGGCGCCCGCCTACGGCTCCGAGGTCAGTACCGGGCAGTGCACGTCCTGAGCCGACCGGCAAGCGGTGCTCCTCGCCGTGCCGTGACCCCGATGGCGGGGCCACGGCACGGCCGTGACGGCTCAGGTCGGGTCGAGCTCAGGCGGTGATGAGGTCGCGGCGACGGAACCCGGCGGCCCCTGCGCCCACCAGCAGGGCACCGACGGCCGTCAGGATTCCCACGGCGCCCCAGGAGATCGTCTCGGCCGGATGCTGGCCGATGTGCTGGAAGGGGGAGGTGTCCAGCATCGCCTGGTCGAACTCCAGCATCTCGCCGAACAGGCTGAGCACCGTGCCGTAGACGAACACGATCCACACCAGCCCGACGAGGCGCGGCGCCAGTCCGTACAGGGCGACGGCCAGCCCGAGGAAGAGCCAGGCGGCGGCCACATGTACCGCGTGGCCGAGCACGACCGGGCCGAACAGCTCCCCGCTTCCGGTGCCGATCAGCGTGCCGACCCCCTGGCCGAGGCCGGCGAGCAGCAGCAGCCACAGGGCGCCGGCCGCCGTGACGGCGGTCCAGGAGCCCAGCCAGGACGACCGGCTCACGGCCGTGGCCAGGACGGGTTCGGTACGCACGCCCTGCTCCTCACCGCGCAACGACTGCACGGACAGGATCACGTACGCGGCGACGACCAAGGCGAAGTAGATCCCCATGAAGCCCAGGTAGCCCTCGAGGAGTCCGTCGGCCCCGCCCATGACGGCGACGATCTCCTCGGGCATGTCAGCCGCACCCTCCTGCATGGGTTCGGCGAAGGCACCGAAGGTGACGCCGGCGAGCACCATCGCGACGGACCAGCCGATGATCGACGGACGCTGGAGCCGGTACGCCAGCGCGAGCGGACTGCGCAGCCACCTGGCCGCACGCGCCGCGCCGAGCCGGTCGGGCAGGACGCCCGCGGCGAGGTCCCGCCGGGCCTGCAGGGCGTAGCCGACTCCGGCGCCGGCCACGGCGAGCGCGACCGACAGCAGCAGTGGCCACCACCGGTCCAGCGTGAACGGCGCGGTCTGCTGCGCCCACCCCAACGGAGAGAGCCAGGACAGCCATCCGAGACCGCCGTCCTGAGCGGTCGACATGTCGCCGATTCCGCGGACGACGAATGCGGCCCCGAGCACGGCACCCGCGATGCCGGACCCGGCTCGCGAGAAGGCCGACAGCTGCGTGGTGATCGCTGCGATGCCGGCGAAGGCCAGCCCCGTCGCGCCGATGCCGGCGCCCATGAGCAGCGAGGATCCCGCCTCGGGCGGCGGGTCGATCGCCGCGCCCAGCGTCACCACGCCGATCAGCGCGGCCACCAGCAGGTTCATCACCACCGCCATGATCAGCGCCGCGGTGAGCTGGGCGTGCCGGCCGAGCACGTTCGCGCGGACCAGTTCGGCCCGCCCGGTCTGCTCCTCGACCCTGGTGTGCCGGGAGAGCGTCGTGATGGACATGAAGGCGGCGCCCAGCATCAGGTACAGGGCGTAGAAGCCCGCCACGAGCCTGGCGACCGTGATGTCGTCGAAGCCGTAGCCGGGTCCGCCGATCAGCGCCATGACCGGGTTGGCTGCCATCGTCGCCATGGCGCTGAGGCTCTCGGCGTCCATGATGGTGCCCAGTGCGTTGGCGAAGTAGGCCCACAGGGCCGTCAACCCCAGCACCCAGGCGGGCAGGCGCACGCGGTCGCGGCGCAGCATGAAGCGCAGCAGGGTTCCGGTGCCGGTCAGCGTGCCGCGCTGGCGGGCGGTGGCCGCCGGCGGCGCGGCGCCGGGCCGCTCGGTGACGGCGGTCATGATGCGGCTCCGTTCCTGGTGGAGCGGGCCCTGCCGGCCCGGCGCTTGCCCGAACCGTTCCCGCCGGCCCCGTTGGTCGAGGCGCCGCCGGGTCCATCACCGCCGAGTTCGTCGCCGCGCAGTTCATCGCCGTAGTGCCGGAGCAGCAGCTGCTCCAGCGTCGGCGGGGTGGCGGTCAGGGCCTGCACGTCGTGAGCCGCGAGGTCGCGCATGATCGCGGGCAGGTGCTCGGAGTCGACCTCGAACCGGGTCTGCTGGCCCTCGGCGTGCAGGTCGTGCACGCCCTGCCTGCGGGCGAGCTCGGTGAGGGGCTTGTCGGTCAACGCGGTCACCGTCGTCCGGGACAGGTGCCGCAGATCCTGCAACGTGCCGGACTCGACGACGGTGCCCTTGCGGATGATGGAGATCCGGTCGGCGAGGATCTCGACCTGCGCCAGGATGTGGCTCGACAGCAGCACGGTGACGCCCGCGTCCTTGGCCTCGCGGACGCACTCCTGGAAGACGACCTCCATCAGCGGGTCGAGGCCCGCGGTGGGCTCGTCGAGCAGCAGCAGGTCGACGTCGGAGGCCAGTGCGGAGATCAGGGCGACCTTCTGCCGGTTGCCCTTGGAATAGGTGCGGCCCTTCTTGCGCGGGTCGAGGTCGAACCGTTCGATGAGCTCGTCGCGCTTGGCCGCGTCGACCCCGCCCCGCAGCCGGGCGAAGAGGTCGATGGCCTCTCCGCCGGTGAGGTTCGGCCACAGCTCCACGTCGCCGGGCACGTAGGCCAGCCTGCGATGCAGGGCGACGGCGTCGCTCCACGGGTCGCCGCCGAGCATGCGCACCGTCCCGGAGTCGTGGCGCAGGATCCCCAGCAGGATCCGCATCGTGGTGGACTTGCCTGCGCCGTTGGGACCCAGGAAGCCGTGCACCTCCCCGCGCGCGACCTCGAGGTCGAGGCCGTCGAGGGCGGTGACCTTCCCGTACTTCTTGGTGACGCCGGAGATGTCGATGGCAGGGGACTCGCCCCTGGCCGGTCCGGTGGACGACATTGTCGACCTTCTTTCTGACGTGGATCCGGTGGTGTTCGTGATGTCTGCGGGTGTTGGCGTGTTCGCCGCCGGCCCGCGGTCAGGCGGTCTCGGGTGTGGCCGGCGGATCGCCGTCGGTGGGCTGGTCGGTGCGCTCGGGCGCGTAGGCGTCGAGCAGCGTGCTGTCGGTCAGCAGTCCGTGGGTGTAGAGCTCGAGGGCGGGCAGCATGAGCTCGTGGGTGGTCTGCCGCCAGAAGTCCGCGTCGAGATCGCCGAGGTCCTTGTCGGTCATCAGCACGGACTGGAGCAGCCAGCCGAGCGAGATCGAGAAGGTGAGCTTGACGCGCGCCCGTTCGTCGCGGCTGGGCCGCATGACCCCGGAGCGCACCCCTTCGGCCATCCATCGTTCGGCCTCGTCGTACATGTCGGTCAGGAGGTTCCGTGCCGCAGCACCGCCGGTCATGAGGCTGCGCACCACGTAGCGGATGAGCGGCTGGAACTCGTCGACCATCGCCATCTGCGTCAGGAAGGTGGTGCGCAGATCGTCCGAGCGCATGGCCTCGGTCTCGTACTTCTGGACCACCTCCACGACGTGCTCGTCGCAGGCGCGGCGCAGTTCCTCCTTGGAGTCGAAGTGCTTGAGGATCGCGGGAGCGCTCACTCCGACGTCGGCCGCGATCGCGCGCAGGGAGGCGTCGAAGCCGTCCTGGCCGAAGCGGTTGACGGCGGCCTCGAGGATGCGGGTCCGGGTGTCCGGAATGTCGGCGGGTGAACGCATGTAAACCACGGTAAACGCGTGTAAACCGCGAACGCAAGTGGGGACATGGAGAGAGCGGGTTTCACCAGCTCACGAGGGTTGTGACCGCGAGACAGTTCCGGCTGGACAGTGCCCGCGGGACAGTGCCTGCGGGAGTGGGCTCGACCCGGCGACCGACGGGTCAGTGGGTGCGTAGGAAGTCGACGAGCTCGGCCGACGTTCGCTCGGGCGCCTCGAGGTGCGGGAAGTGGCCGACATCGGGCAGGGAGACGAAGCGGGACCGCGGGCCACGCCACGGCGTCGAATCGCGCGCCGTCTCGGGCAGGAAGCACGAATCGGCCTCGCCGTGCAGTTGCAGCACCGGCATGGTGACGCGCGCGTCGAGGTCCCTGGCGAATCGCCTGCCCTCCCCGCGGAACTGGGCGCGGAACGCCCACCGGTAGTACTCGAGCGCGCTGTGCGCGACGCCGGGGACGGCCATGGCGTGGCGCAGGGTCGCCGACGTCTCGACGAAGTCGTCGGTGTCCCGCCACCCCGGGCCCGCCCAGCGATGCAGCAGTCCGCCCACGTTCGCCGCGTCGTCGGCGGTGAGCCACCTCTCTGGGGCCATCGGCACCTGGAAGCGCAGCAGATGCCGCATCGCGCGGGCCTGCGCACCCCGCCTGCCGAGCGGCGGACGGCCGAGCGCGGCGCGCAGCGCCAGCGGATGCGCGGCACCGACCGTCGTCACCGACCGCACGACGCGCGGCCGCATCGACGCCACCGACCAGGCGAGCAGCCCTCCCCAGGCATGGCCGACGACGTGGGCGGAACGTTCCCCCAGTGCGCGGATCAGCCCGGCGACGTCACCGGCGAGTGTCCAGGCGTCGTAGCCGCGCGGTGGCTTGTCCGAGTCGCCGTATCCGCGGAGGTCGACGGCCACCACGCGGAATCCGGCCGCGGGCAACTGCCGCAGCTGGTGGTGCCACGACCACCACAGGCCCGCGAACCCGTGCAGCAGCAACACGGGTTCGCCCTCGCCCGCCTCCGCCACGTGCAACAGGATGCCGTTGGCAGAGACGTCGCGATGCGTCCATGGCCCGGGGAACCGGACGGTCGACGGATCGGGCGGGCTCACTTCCGGTACACGGAGCTGCGCTGTCGGGGCGCGGTCAGGACCTGGGGAACGGCTCTGCCGCCGCGCCCGCGGGTGCGACGGGGCCTGCGGCCTCGGCGCTCCTGCCCTTCGGCTTCAGTGCGCCCGCCGACTCCTTGATGCTGTCGATCGACCGCTGCGGCGCGCGCACCTTCTTGAACTTCCGGTAGCCGAGGAATCCGGCGATCCCCGCGACCACCAGCATCAGCAGGAAGACGATGCCGAACGCGGCCCACCGCTGGAGCCACTCGGACAGCAGCTCGCCGAGGAAGAAAAAGAAGAAGAACGAGCTGTACAGCGCGATCACCGCGGCGATGACGAAGAAAACGCTGCCCTTGGCGGCCTTCTTGGCCTCGCCGACGGTCTCGGTTTTCGCCAGCTCCAGCTCGGCGCGGAACAGCGTCGACATGTGCTGTGTCGCGTCCTTGACCAGCGAACCGATCGACGCGTCCTCGGCGGACCTGGCCGCGCTTTCCTCCGACAACGGGAGATAGGGGACCCAGTCGCCGCTATTTCCCTTGCCGCCGTCGTTGAGTTCATGCTTCGGGCTGCTCACGGGGGTCATCGTGCCATGTGGACGGGCTCAGGGGTGCGATGGGCGCGGGCCGAGGTGTCGATCGGTGCCGAGTCGTTGGCCGTTCGACAGCGACAGCGGGATTCGACAGGCCGAGGGAGGGTGTTGTGCCGGCTCCGCGATGCCGGTTACGTTCCGTAGTAACTGGGGAGTATTGTCGGCTGTTGGCTGTAAAAGCCGGTCATTCCGGCTGAAGTACGCACGAACGGACAAGATCGAACATGTCGGGTACCTCTACCGGACCGCTCGAGACCGATCCCGGCGGCGAGCGGCGCGAGAAGACGTTCTTCGGGCATCCCCGCGGCCTCGCCAACCTCTTCGGCGTCGAGATGTGGGAGCGCTTCTCGTTCTACGGGATGCTCGGCATCCTGCCCCTCTACCTCTACTTCTCCGCCGCCGAGGGCGGGCTGGAGATGGACAAGGGCACCGCACTCGGCATCGTCGGTGCCTACGGCGGTCTTGTCTACTTGTCGACCATCCTTGCGGCCTGGATCGCGGACCGCCTGCTCGCGCCTGAGCGGACGCTGTTCTACAGCGCCGTGCTCATCATGATCGGCCACCTCGGACTGGCGGTGCTGCCGGGGTACGCGGGCGTCGGCGTCGGCCTGGTGTGCGTGGCGCTCGGTAGCGGCGGCGTCAAGGCCAACGCGACCGCGGTGCTGGGCACGCTCTACGGCGAGGGCGACGAGCGCCGCGACTCCGGCTTCACGATCTTCTACATGGGCGTGAACCTCGGTGCGTTCGTCGGCACCGCGCTCACCGGGTTCCTGCAGCACACCGTCGGCTTCCACCTGGGCTTCGGGCTTGCGGCCGTGGGTATGGCGCTCGGGCTGATCCAGTACTCGATCGGCCGGTCGAACCTGGGCGAGGCCTCGCGCGTCGTGCCGAACCCGCTGCCTGCGTCGCGTCGCCCGCTCGTGGCCCTCGCCTTCCTGGCGATCGTTGCCGTCATCGTCGTGCTGGTGGTGACCGGCGTGGTGACCGCAGAGAACCTCGGCGACGCCGTGGTCTGGGTCGTGGCGGTCGCCGCGATCGTGCTGTTCGCCGTCCTGCTGACCAGCGCGAAGGTCGAGGGCGTCGAGCGCAAGCGCGTCCTGTCGTTCATCCCGATGTTCGTGGCCAGCGCGGCGTTCTTCGCGCTGTTCCAGCAGCAGTTCACCGTCCTCGAGGTCTACTCCGACGAACGGCTCAACCGTGACCTGTTCGGGTGGGAGATGCCGATCTCGTGGGTGAACCTGATCAACCCGGTTTTCATCCTCCTGCTGGCGCCGATCTTCGCGACGGTGTGGGCCAAGCTCGGTGACCGGCAGCCGTCGACGCCGATCAAGTTCGCACTCGGCACCGGTGTGATCGGCGTGGCGTTCCTGCTGTTCCTGCCGATGGCGGGCGGCGAGGGCAACACGAGCCCGCTGCTGGCGATCATCGGCATCCTCGCGCTCGTCACGATGGCCGAGATGTTCCTGTCGCCGGTCGGCCTGTCGCTGTCGACCAAGCTCGCCCCGAAGGCCTTCCTGGCCCAGATGGTGGCGCTGAACTACCTGTCGGTGTCGCTGGGCACCGCGTTGTCGGGCACGTTGGCCGGGTACTACACGCCCGAGAACGAGGCGCAGTACTTCGGCACCGTCGGCGCGGTCGCCGTCGTGATCGGCGTGCTGATCGCGGTGCTGTCGCCGCTCATCCGGAAGCTGATGTCCGGGGTCCGCTGATTCGACACCACGGCGGCTTCGGCCTGCGTTCGGTGCAGGCCGAAGCCGCCGTGATGGCATCCGGAGCGCTCAAGCGGTCGACACGCCGAACAACAGGCCGACGCCGTAGGTGACGGCCATCGTGAGCGCTCCGACGCCGACGTTGCGGAGCACGGCTCGTGGCCTGCGGGCGCCGCCCAGCGTGGCGCTGGCCGCGCCGGTCAGGGCCAGTCCGGCCAGCACGGCCGCCGCGCACGCGGGCACCCGTGCATCCGGCCCCGGCAGCACGATCGCCAGCAACGGAAGCAGCGCACCCACGACGAACGCGCCCATCGAGGCCAGCGCCGCGTGCCACGGGTTGGTCAGGTGCTCCGGGTCGATGCGCAGTTCGACGTCGGCATGCGCCCCGAGCGGGTCCTTCTCCGTCAGCTCCCTCGCCACGCGCGCGGCCAGTTCCGGCGAGAGTCCCTTGTCCTCGTAGATCTCGGCGAGTTGGCGTTCCTCCTCGTCGGGCATCGCGGCCAGCTCCCACTTCTCCGTGCGCAGCATGGCCTTTTCGGTGTCGCGTTGCGTGCTCACTGAGACGTACTCGCCGCCTGCCATCGACAGCGCGCCCGCGACGAGTGAGGCGACGCCCGCGATGAGGATCGCCGAGCGGTCGGTCGTCGCACCGGCGACACCGACGACGAGACCGGCCACCGACACGATGCCGTCGTTGGCGCCCAGCACCGCGGCACGCAACCAGTTGGTCCGCTGGTTGACGCTCTCGTCGCGATGGTTCGTCGGATCGGAAGGGTTCGCCGGGCCGGAGTCGTCCACGGTCTCACCTTCGCCGCAGCCGGTGGCGGTATCAAGGAGACATGCGACAGCGTGAGCACACGTACGAGTTGACGGTCCGCTGGACGGGTGACCGTGGCACGGGTACGTCGGGATACCGCGAGTTCGGCCGCGAACACGACGTGCTCGCGGAGGGCAAACCCGCGCTCGCCGGGTCGGCCGACCCGTTCTTCCACGGCGACGCCGACCGCTGGAATCCCGAGGAACTGCTGCTGGCCGCGCTCGCGCAGTGCCACATGCTGTCGTACCTGGCCCAGTGCTCCTCGAACGGCGTGGTCGTCACCGGTTACACCGACGAGCCGGTCGGCACGATGACCGAGACGCTCGGCGTCGGTGAGTTCACCTCGGTACTGCTGCGCCCGGTGGTCACGGTCGCCGACGCGGATTCGGTCGAGCGGGCCCGTGCGCTGCACGAGCCCGCCCACGAGGCGTGTTTCATCGCCAGGTCGGTCAACTTCCCCGTACGGCACGAGGCACGCATCGAGGTCGCGGGCTGACCGCCCCGGTTTCGGTCAGCTCTCCAGTTCGGCGAGCTGCTTCTTGGCCTCCTCGAGCTGCGCCTCGAGCTCGGCCACGCGCGCCTGCTGCTGCTCCTTGGCGGCGTTGATGACCTCGTCGATCGGCGTCGACAGTTCCTCGTGCAGTTCCTTGGCGGCGCGCGACACGGCGGAGGCGGTCACGGCCAGCCCGCGGGTCACCCACTTGCTGCCGTGCTTGAGCTCGGCCTGCCATTCCCCGTCGGCGGTGCCCGTGACGGTCAGGGTGAGCTCGACGGTGCGCGTCTTGCGCGCGTTCGAGCCCTTCGGGCGGCCCCGCTTCGGCTTGTTCTCCTCGGCGGCCTGCGATTCGTTGGACTGGGACGCGCCGGCCTGGGAATCGCCGCCCGGCTGTCCCGGTGCGGCGCCGTCGGCCTCCGCGGCCGGGGTGCCGGTGGTCTCGGCGCTGGTGTCGGTGCTGGGCTCGTCGGTCGACTCGGCGGTGGGTTCGGGCTTCGGCTCGGGATTCATCGCGGCGGTGTCCCCTCGAAACGTCCGGCAGTGGCCGACGCAGTGTAGAACACTCGTTCGACGGCGGGTTCGGCCGGGTGTCCATCGGCGTGGCGTGCTCCGGCGTTAACAAATTCCGGGCAAGTGTGTCGGACATCTCTCGCCCGGGTGACACGCGATCCGGCGACGGCCGTCCCGGCGAACGTGAATGATCCTCAAGTCACTCAGCGTGAACAGCAGGTCAGCGGCGATCGAGTGGCACGAAACCGACGAATCGCTAACTCGATGGAGTGATCCCACGATCGGGCTGTGTCCTGCGAAAACGTCTCGTTTATGCAGCTCGCGGTGTCGCCGAAAATCAGCAACGAGTTTGATCGTGACTCTCGACGTCGATAACAATGCGATCCGCCTCGTGCGCGAACAGTAACCCCTGTCCACTGCGGCGCGCGCTGCGCTGGGGGACGCGCGAGGTGAACCGACGCAGGACTGAACGCTTCACATCTCGCACCCTCGCGTGCCTAGTTGCAGGACGTGGTTGATGGAAAGGCGCAGTAAGACGCGTGCGCTGTCGTCCCTGGCGGCAGCCGCACTGTTGGCGTTGCTCGTGTCCGCTTGCGGAGGCGGCGACGCGTCCGACGACGCATCCGGTGGCGGCGGCCAGGCGGGCAACGCCCAGCCTGTCGCGCTCACCCAGGAGCAGCTCGGCGAGCTTCCCGACGCGACCACCTTCGGGAACCTGAAGGGCGCGCCGACCGACCCGTCGCCGGACGACACGTCGGCGAGCGAGAACGGAACCGGCACCGTTCTGCACCCCAAGCAGGCGATCGCCGTGTACGACGAGCCGGGCGGCGACCCGTTCGCCAAGCTGCCGCGCAAGCAGATCAGCTCCCCGACCTGGGTTCCCGTGATCGAGGAGCGCGGGGACTGGGCGCACATCCTGTTGCCGGCGCGTCCGAACGGCGCGAGCGGCTGGGTGTACACCGGCCAGGACGCCGTCGAGACGGCCACCAACGACTTCTCGGTGCTCGTGCACCGTGACGACTTCTCGCTCGAGATCCGGGAGAAGGGCGAGAAGGTCGGCGAATGGACCATCGGCATCGGGTCGGACGAGCACCCGACGCCGAAGGGGCGCGCGTACATCATCGCTTCCATCGAGGAGCAGGTGAACGACTACAGCCCCATCGTGCTCCCGTTGAGTTCGCACTCGGATTCGCACGAGACGTTCGGCGGTGGACCCGGAACCGTCGGCATCCACACGTGGCCGGACGACAGCTTCGTCGGCAAGGCCAACAGCGACGGCTGCCTCCGAGTCACGAAGGAGGCGCTGGACGAGCTCGTCAAGCTGCCGCTCGGAACGATGGTCGAGATCGTCTGACCTTCGCCGCCGCGCGGCCGGTCCCCACCGGTGCGGGCCCCCGCCCGTTCCCGACCCGAAGCACGATCGGAAAATCAGGAAAGGCAATTCCTTGTCCAAGAAGAAGACCACCGCGCTCGGCGCCGGTGTCCTGTCCGCCGCGCTCGCCGGCGGCGTCATGTTCGCCCCGGCCGCGCTCTCCCAGGAGGAGAACTCGGCTTTCGGCATCTCCGCCAGCGGTCTGATCAACATCCCGGCGACGCCGTACGCCGAGGGTGACGCGTCCGAGTCGCTCGTCGGCACCGAGGTGCCGGAGCTCGCCGAGGCGACGGTGCTCAACGCCGAGGCCTCCGAGAACTACGCGCACGCCGACGTCGCCAACCTCGGCGTGCTCACCGGTGCCGGCCCGCTGGTCGAGGCCAGTGGAACCATCAGCGCCACCTGTGACAACGGTGCGCTGAGCTCGAACATCACGACGCTGACCATCGCGGGCAACGAGGTCCCGGTGCAGAACCTGGCGCCGAACACGACGATCCTGCCCGAGCAGCTGGGCGGCATCGCCCAGGTGACCCTGAACAAGCAGGAAGGCAACACGGTCACGGCCGTCAGCATCGAACTGCTGCAGGGTCTGCCCGGCCTGTCGGACATCGCGGGCCAGACGATCGACATCGCGTCGGCGACCTGCACCGAGGCCGCCCAGGAGGAGCAGCCCCCGCCGGACAACGGCGGCGGTGACGGTGGCGACAACGG
>Ga0079224_100004196_pt1 | contig 18497 bp, 19 predicted proteins | sample Stecom2015_FD_80414 | JGI IMG/M metagenome (GOLD analysis project Ga0079224, IMG submission 80414) | Agricultural soil microbial communities from Utah to study Nitrogen management - Steer compost 2015 | ecosystem: Environmental > Terrestrial > Soil > Agricultural land | place: USA: Utah... | reverse complement strand
CGTAGGCGACGTCGAGCCGGTAGATATCGGCAAGGAGCGTTTGAAAGTTGCCGAGCACGGCCGATGTGGCTCCGCTTCCGTGTCTGATGCCGACGTTCGCAGCCGACGAGCGGGTGCTCAGTGCCGGCTCATGTTGTCGAAGGCCCGGTTCGGCTCGATTCCGAGGCGGCGAAGCATGCGCTCCGCGCGCTTGCTGCCCGTCCTGAGCCAGGTGTCGTAGACCCGCAGGATGTCGACGTCGTCATTGCCTCGCGCCTCGTCGCGCACCTCGCTCAGCACGTCCACGAAATCCTGGAACTTCGCCGCAAGCTCCGCGAAGACCGCGGTGAAGACCTGGCCGCGGACACTGCCTCGAACACGCTCCGACAGCGACCCATAAGCGGAGCCTCCCATCCGAACGTAGTAGTCGAGGCCCACCTGCCGGCGTGCGAGGCTTTCGCCGAAGAAGCCGGCGATGAACAGCGAGATATCGCCGATTCGCTGCAGCGCGAAGTTGCGCTCCTCGGCCGTGCGCGCCTCCATCGCCTCGGCGAGGATCAGCGCGAGCGGCTTCAGTGTCGGGCCTTCATCCGACCCTTCGTACAGCACCTCCGACCGCGCGAAGAGCGTGAGCAGGTTCACGACGTAGTACGCCGTATGGTCGTCGGCCGAAATTCCCTGCCGATGCATCGCGCTCGATACGGAGTTGCGGAAGAACTCCTCGAGGCTCACCACCGGCTTCACCTTCGCATCGCGCCTCGCTTCCATCTCATCCTCGCCCGCTGTCGATACCATCCAGCGCGCCGGTACGCGGCGAATTCGCTTCGAGAAGGCCGCACTCGCCCCGAGTATAGGTAGGCGCGCTCACGGCCCGCATGAAGCGCTTCACGTTTCCGGACGCGTTGCCGGATCGGCCACAAGGGCATGCCGCGTGTGAGCTGACCGCAGGCATTGCTTCTCGCGGCCGTTGTATCCTTACGTCACACTACTACAGCATATTAGAATGAATTTCGACCCGCGACGTTCCGTATCGGACGGCGTAAGGACGGGGGGCTCACGGACGAACACATCGGTCGCGCCGCCTTGACACTCGAAATCGCGCTCGTCCTCGGCATCCTCGCCGCCGCGCTCGCGCTGTTCATCGGCTCGAAGATCCGTATGGACGTCATTGCGCTGATGGTGCTCGGCAGCCTTGTCGTCACCGGGCTCATCACGCCCCCCGAAGCCGTTGCGGGCTTCTCGAACGGCGCCGTCATCGCCGTGTGGGCGATGTTCATCCTGAGCAACGCGATGACGCGAGCCGGCATCTCGAACATGATCGGCTACAGCGTGCTCCGCCTCGCCGGAAGGCAAGAGGTGCGGATGATCGTCGTGATCATGGTGACGTCCGGCACACTGTCCTTCTTCATGAACAACATCGGCGTCGCGGCGCTGATGCTACCCGTCGTCGTCGACGTCGCAAGGCGCACGCGCATTCCGGCGTCGCGGCTGTTGATACCGCTCACGTATGGCACGCTGCTCGGCGGCCTCACGACGCTCGTCGGCACGCCCCCGAACCTGCTGATCCACGATGCGCTCGTCAGCGCGGGATTCGAAGGCTTCGGCGTATTCGATTTCGTGCCGCTCGGAGGCTCTCTGCTCGTCGCGGGGGTGCTCTTCGTCGCGCTGATCGGCAGGCATATGCTGCCGCGCCGCAAGCTCGAGGACGGGACGCAGCGCCGCAGCCAACGCACGCTCCGCATGCAATACGGGCTGCAGGCGCGCAACTTCGAGATGCGGGTCGCGCACGATTCGATCCTGGTCGGCAAGACGCTCGCCGACAGCCGCATCGGGTCGGCCGCGGGGTTGATCGTGCTCGCCCTCGAGCGGCGCGGGCGCACCGAGCTGATGCCTTCCCGGCAGACGGTGCTACAGGGCGGCGACAAGCTTTACGTGCAGGGCCGCCTCGACCGGTTTCGCGAGTTCCAGCGCTGGAGCGAGCTCGTGATCGAGCGGGAGGCTCCGGTGCTGCAAGGCCTGATGGCCGGCCAGGTCGCGTTCATCGAGGCGACGATCAACGAAGGCGCGGCGCTCGTCGGCTCGCTGCTGTCTCACTCCGACTTTCGCAAGCGCTACGGAGCGAACGTGCTCGCAATCCGCCGCGGGGACCTCGTGCGGCGCGTGAATCTGACGCAGGTGCCGCTCCGCGCGGGGGACGTTCTGCTGCTCCAGGCGAGCACGGACACCGAGCCCGAGCTCGAGCGCTCCGCGGATTTCGCGTCGACGCGTAAGGTCGGCGAGCAGGAGCTGCGCAACGTCTATCGGCTGCAGGAGCGCATCTTCGTCGTGCGCGTGCCGCGCGACTCGACGCTCGCCGGCAGCACGCTCGCCCGCAGCCGCTTCGCGGACGCGTTCGACTTCCGCCTGCTCGCGCTCTTTCGGGAAGGCGAGCTGACGATCATGCCCGAGGCCGATCTGCCGCTGAAGGGCGGCGACCTGCTGCTGATCCAGGGCCGGGAGGAGGATCTCGACGTGCTGCGCGGTCTGCAGGAGCTCGAGATCGAGCGCGACAGCCAGCCCGCCTACAACGTGCTCGAGTCCGACCGTCTCGGCGTCGTCGAGGCGACGCTCGATCCCCGCTCTCGGCTCGTCGGGCAGCGCGTTGCGGATCTCGCGTTCCGCGAGAAGTACGGCCTCGAGCTCGCGGCGATCTGGCGCAAGGGGGAAGCTCTCCGCTCCGATCTCGAGGAGCAGACGATCGAGCTCGGCGACGCGCTCCTCCTGATCGGACCGCGCGACAAGCTGCAGCTCCTCGAGCGAGACCAGGACTTCCTCGTGTTGACCGCGCTCGGGCAGCGGCCCGTCGATACGAGCAAGGCGCCGGTCGCGGGGGCGATCCTGCTCGGCGTCGTGCTCGCGGCGCTGCTCGGTTGGCTGCCGATCTACATGGCCGCATTGATCGGCGCGACCCTCACGGTGCTGACCGGCTGTCTCACGATGGAAGAGGCCTACCGCGCGATCGAATGGCGCGCGATCTTCCTGATCGCCGGCATGCTGCCCCTCGGCACGGCGATGGACGATACCGGCGCCGCGCGCTTTCTTGCAGAGCAGATGATGGGCTTGCTCGGCTCGTTCGGGCCGTGGTGGGTGATCGGCGGCCTCTACATCGTGACCGCGGCCGCGAATATGGTGATCCCGGCCGCGGCCCTCGTCGTGCTGATGTCGCCGATCGTGCTGACTGCGAGCAATCAGCTCGGATTCGAGCCGCACACGGCGATGATGGCGATCGCGATGGCGGCCTCCGCAAGCTTCTCGAGCCCGATCTCGCATCCGGCGCACGTGCTCGTGATGGGTCCCGGCGGCTACAAGTTCACGGACTACCTGAAGGTCGGCCTGCCGCTGACGCTCGTCTGCTTCGCGACCGCAATGCTGCTGTTGCCGGTCTTCTGGCCGCTCGAGACCGTCTCCTGAGCCGCTTCCGCCGGCGCTTCCTCGACGGCGGCGAGCGACGCCGCCCACGCATCGATCATCCGCCCGCAATGCGCGCGGATACGCGTATCCCAATGCTGCCGGCGCAGCGGCGCGGCGCCTTTGAGCGCGTAGCTCGTCGTGAGGCGCAGCCGGGAGCCCGAGTCCACCGGCTCGAGCCGCCATCGCAGCTTGAGCTCGACCCGGCACGGCGAATCATCGAGCGTCTCGTGCAACGTGATCGACACCGGGCGGATGCACTCCACGACGCGCCCGGTGCGCAGCACGCTGCCGCGCTGCTGTGCATAGCGCAGCCCGGCCGGCGGACGATCGGGCGGGCCGAGCACGGCCTGCCCCTCCCAGCGTCCGCGGGCGACGACGGCGACGAGCGCCGCGAAAGCTTCGGCGATAGGCCGTTCGGAACGAGCCTCGTGTTGTTGACGCGGCATGACTCCTCCATGAGCGCCGCCGAGCGAAGGGTCGCGACCGCGGCGTCCTGCCGCGGGCGGCGGGCGTGGCCCGGCGTACCTCTACTTAACCCCGCGCCGAACGGTGCGGCAACGCGCCAATCGGGAACGAACGCGAAGAAACGGTCGCTCGAAGGGCTCGGCCGGAGACCGTCACGGAAGGAGCACGGTCGAGCCCGTGGTCCAGCGCCCCTCGAGATCGCGGTGCGCGTCGGCGACGCGATCGAGCGGATACGTCTGCCCGATCTCGACGCGCATGTCGCCGCTCTCGAGCCGAGCGAAGAGCAGGCGCGAGCCCTCTTCGAGCTCCCGCCGCTCCCGGATGAAATCGAACAGCGTCGGGCGCGTGACGTACAGCGAGCCGCGCTTCGAGAGCTCGAGCGGCGAAAACGGCTCGACCGGTCCCGACGAATTGCCGAACGTGACCATCACGCCGTGCGGACGCAGACAGTCGAGCGACTGAAAGAACGTCGTGCGGCCGATCGAGTCGTAGACGACCGGCACGCCCCGGCCGCCGGTCAGCGCCCTGACGCGTGCGACGATGTCGTCGTCCGCGAGCAGCACCGGGTCGCAGCCGTGCGCCTCGGCGACGGCTCGTTTGGACTCGCTGCCGACGACGCCGATCACGCGCGCGCCGAGACTTCTCGCCCACTGCGCGACGAGAGACCCGACGCCGCCGGCGGCCGCGTAGAGCAGGATCGGATCGCCCGGCGAGACCTTGAAGCTCCGGTGCAGCAGGTACCACGCGGTGAGGCCCTTCAGCATCACCGCCGCCGCCGTCCGATCGTCGATTGCATCGGGCAGCGGCACGAGCCACTTCGCGTCGATCACACGCTCCTCCGCGTAGCCGTCGAGCGGCGGCGGGCTCGCATAGCCGACCCGCTGACCCGGCTCGAGCCCGGTAACGCCCGCGCCGACGGCCGTGACGACGCCGGCGGCCTCGCCGCCGAGGCCGCTCGGCAGCGGCATCGAGTACAGGCCCTTCCGGTAGTACGTGTCGATCATGTTGAGACCGATCGCGGTATGACGGACGCGGGCTTCGCCCGGGCCCGGATCCGCGACTTCGACTTCACGGAGCGCGAGGACCTCCGGCCCGCCGAACTCATCGATGCGTACGGCTCGCGGCATGTGCTGCTCTTCGGCTTCTCGATATCTTCGTCGAGTGTCTTCGCTATGAGCGCGTGCTTCTCACGCGCGGCTCGACTCGAGCGTACAACGAAGCGCCGGCGAATTTCGAGCCGAAGGCCCGCGCAAGCGGCCGGCAGGGCCCTGCGGTCGTCGGCTGCTAGAATCAGCGAGCGCAATCGACCGGCAGGGAGCGATGACCGAGCAGCTATTGATCGTCGGCGGCGGCCAGGCGGCCGTGCAGTCGATCCACACGTTACGGCAGAACGGCTATGCAGGCCGCATCGTCGTCGTCTGCGGCGAGCGCCATGCGCCGTATCAGCGCCCGCCCCTGTCGAAGAAGTATCTCGCAGGCGAAATGCCGCGCGAGCGCCTCGCGCTGCGGCCCGAGGCGTGGTACCGCGAGCGCGCCGCGGAGATCGTCGTCGGGGCGCGCGCCGTCGAGCTCGAGCCCGCCTCCGGCCGCGTCCGGCTCGAAGACGGCCGCGTCCTGCCCTTCGACGCGCTCGTGCTCGCGACCGGCAGCCGCGTGCGCAAGCTTCGCATCCCCGGAGCCGATCTCTCCGGCATCCATTATCTGCGCACGCTCGACGACGTCGACGCGATCGCGCCGAAGCTCGTGCCGGGCTGTCGGCTCGCGCTGGTCGGCGCGGGATACATCGGGCTCGAGGTCGCCGCCGTCGCCACGCGCCGCGGCGTGGACGTCACCGTGCTCGAGGCGACGGACCGCGTGATGAGCCGCGTCGTCGGACCGGACGTCTCGCGCTTCTACCACGATTGTCACAGCGATGCCGGCGTGAAGATCCGCTACGGCGCCGCCGTCACGGCGTTCTCCGGCCGCACGGCCGTCAAAGCGGTCGAGACTGCGAGCGGCGAGCGATTCCCGTGCGATCTCGTGATCGTCGGCATCGGCGTCGAGCCGAACGTCGAGCTCGCGGAATCCGCGGGTCTGCCGTGCGACAACGGCATCGTCGTCGACGAGCGTGCGAGGACGCCGGATCCAAGGATCGCGGCCGCCGGCGATTGCACGAGTCATCCTCATCCGCTTGCCGCCGGCCGCGTGCGGCTCGAATCGGTGCAGAACGCGATCGAGCAGGCGAAAGCGGCCGCGGCGAACTTTGCGGGCGAGCCGCACGTGTACGCGGAGGTGCCGTGGTTCTGGTCGGACCAGTACGACCTCAAGCTGCAGATCGCGGGCCTCGCACAGAATTGCGACGGGCAGGCGCTGCGCGGCGATCCGGCGAGCAGGAGCTTCGCCTTGTATTACCTTCGTTCCGGCCGCTTGGTCGCCGTCGAGGCCGTGAACGCGCCCCGCGACTTCCTGTTCGCGAAGAAGGTGATCGCGGCGAGGCTGGAGGTGGACGCGGATCGGCTCGCCGACCCGGGCTTCGATCTCAACACGCTGCTGCCGGCGTAAAGCCCTGTCAGGGCTCGCCGGCTTCGCTCGCGAGACTCGGACCGTCGGCGGTGCTCGAATCGCCCGAGCCTTCGCCTCCCGAGAGGCTGGTGCCCGCGGCGCTGTCTTCTCCGTGCGCGCCTTCCTCGCTCGGCGCGGCGCGGCCCTCGACGGGCGCATCGAGCGCGAGGTACAGCTCGGCCGACGCTCGCTCGAGCCCGGCCGAGCGAGCGAACCGCTCGACCTCGTAGCGCTCGAGCGCGCGGCCCGAGCGACCTGCGAAGCTGCCGGCCGCGCCGATCACGCGCGCCGTTCCGGCAATCTCCGGGCCCTCGATCGGCGCGTACGTCCGCGGGCCTTGCCATTCCCGGCCGAGAAGCTGCACGGCGACGAAAGTGTCCTTCGCGATCGTCGAGACGTTCGTCTCGGCGACGACGAAGAACGAGCCCTCGCCGGGCACGGTAACCAGCCAGTGGTCGTTGGCGAGCACGCCGGTCGTGAGCAGCTCGGTGCGCTTCGACGGCGCCGCGATCCGGCTCGCGAGCGCCCGCGCCTCCCCCGCTTCGCCGCGCAGCACGAGCGTCGCGAGCGACGTCGAGCGGACGGCCGACTCCCACAGCGGCTCGACCTCGAAAGGCTTGCGCTCGATCGGCAACACGCCGGAGTGCGTCACGACGAGCGCATCGTCCGGCAGCGTATAGCCGAGCGTGCGCTCGAAGCCGGCGAGGCTCGGCGTTCCCGTTGCGATCAGCGGATTGAAATAGAGGAGCACGGCTCCCGCCGCCGCTCCGGCAATGCACCCTGCGATCGCCATCCAGATATATTTCATCGTACGACTCGCATCAGCCGGCCGCGAACGTCACGGTGCTGAGCTCGATCGTGCCCTTGAGCTCGCCGGACTCGCCGATGCCGGTCACGGTCCAGGTCTCGCTATAGCGGCCTTCGAGCGCATCGAACTCCCCGCTGCCGCCGACGATGCGCCCTCCGGTGTCGGAAGGCGCGGCTTCGACCGTCGCCTCGCCGCTCCAGGCAGCACCCGGCCGGCGTCCCGCGGCCGCGAGCGTGGCATCGACCGCCGCCGGCGGCCCGCCGTCGGCGGTCAGCAGCAGGGCCCCGCGGCTCGGGATCACGAGCAGCCATGAGGACGACGCGTTGCCGGCCGGCTGCGACCAGTGCCGCGCGGCGACGCCGATCACGTTGCCGTCGCGGTCGCGGACCTTGAACTGCTCGACCAGAAGCGGCGCCGACGCCAAGGCCTCCGGCAGAGCCGCTTCGGGAGGAAATGCGGCGCCGCGCAGCCCGGCGGCTTCCGTGCCTTGTGCTGAGATGCGGTCCGCCGGCAGACGGATCACGAACGCCTCGGCGCGGCCTCCGTTCGCGACGACGCTCGTATGCGACGGTAGCCGGGGCGGGCTGACCCAGGGCACGTATCTCGCCGCCGCCAGGATTCCGGCCAGACCCAGCAGCACGCCGACGATGAATGCCGTTCTCACTGTCGTCCTCGAGCGTGAAAGCCGAAAGTATCGGCCCGGCCGGGCGCCGGCGCGGTTAAACGACTCACAGTTTCCGGCCTTCCGAGCCCCGTCAGGCTTCGGCGAAGTACCGGCGGAGGTATTCCCCGAAAGACAGGGTGTCGCTCCGCTCGAGCGCCGCCTGCTCTTCGAGCGAGGACGCGGCGAGCGCTTCGAGCTCGGCTTCCCGCTCGGCCGGGATCGGCAGCGCGAGAAAATAATCGTGATGCGCGTCCGCGATCCCGCGAACGTGCTCGAAGAACGATTCCCCGCTCTCGCGCAATGCATCGAGCAGCCGCTCGGACGGGGTCGCCGCGCTGTGATCGACGGCCTCGCGCTGCGCTTCGATCGCCGCGACGTACCCCTCGCCGCCCTCGTCGAGCGGCTCGGCGACCTCGAGCATGTCGTCGAGCACCTCGCGCGCCCACGCGGTCAGCTCGACGCCGCGGCCGTCGCGCGGCAACTCGAGGCCGGGCCGCCTGCCCTCGCGCGCGGCCGTGAGATCGCGCTCATCGATCTCGCGCTGCTCGTCTGCATCGATCGGCGGGCTGTCGGCGAGTAGACAGTACACGAGCAGCGTCTCGAGAAAGCGCAGCTGATTCTGGTTCATACCGACCGGATCGGAGGGATTCAGATCGAGCGTGCGGATCTCGACGTAGTCGACGCCGTGACGCCGCAACGCGATCGTCGGCCGCTCCGAGTTGCTCTTGCCGGGCTTCGGCCGGATCGACGAGTAGTACTCGTTCTCGATCTGCAGGATGTTCGCGTTCAGCTGCCGATAGTGCCCGTCGACCTCGACGCCGATCCGCTCGTAGCTCGGCTCTACGGTCGACACGGCCGCGGCGAGCCCGGTCACGTACTCCTCGAGCGAGTTGAGCGAGATGCACAGCCGCGCCTGGGTCGAGTTGCGGTAACCGATGTCGCTCATCCGCAGGGACGTCGCGTAGGGCGCGTGCCACGTCGCGCCGTCGAGCTCCGTCAGCAGCGGATGGCCGTCCGGACGAAAGGACTTGCAGAGCGCCGGCGACGCGCCGAAGAGATAGATCACGAGCCACGACAGGCGCCGGTAGTTGCGGGCGAGGCCCATCATGCGCTCGGACTTCAGCGCCTTCCGATCGTCGCTCGGCACCCGCTCGCCGAGCGCCTCCCAGAAAACAGACGGCGGCGAATAGTTGAAATGGATCCCGGCGATCGCCTGCATCGCGCGCCCGTAGCGGTACCCGAGGCCGCGCCGATACACCGTCTTCATCATGCCCGCGTTCGACGAGCCGTAGCGCGCGATCGGGATCTCCTCGTTCGCATTGACGACGCACGGCATGCTCGACGGCCACAGCCGCTCATCGTCGATGCGCCGGTGAACGAACGCATGCAGGTGGGTCAGGAACTCGAGCGTTTGCCAGTTCGCGGCCTGAGGCGGCGTCACGAACTCGAGGAGCGCCTCGGAGTAGTCGGTGGTCAGATAGGGGTGCGTCAGCGCGGAGCCGAGCGCCGCTGGATGGGGGCGGCGGGAAAGACGCCCGTCCGGCGTCACGCGCAGGCTTTCCTTCTCTACCCCTCGCAGCCCCCGCCGAACGAGCGTGCTGATGCCGGGTTCGCGCAACCAATCGAGCCGGACCTTCGTCAAGGCCGTGATTCCTATCCAACGCTTCGCGGCGCTCTTCCTCGACGCCGGGGGGCCATTATGGCTTCGGCACCCTGCGCCGAGCCAGCGTGCGAGCGACGCACTCGAAACGGGCCGTCTCCACCGGTAGGCTGTCGGTAGCCGCTCCGCTTCGAGCGGCGGCGAGGCACCGGATGACACGCAATCAAAGACGCAAAGTCGGCTCCCTGCTCGCGGCGCTGTGTCTCGCCGCCGCAGCCGCCGATGCCTCGGCCGACGCGCTGCGCTGCGGCAGCCGGGTCATCTCCCGAGGCGACCATGCTTCGAAGGTGCTGCGCTACTGCGGAGCGCCGATCGCGATTCGGTCTCGGCTCGTGCACCGCAGCGTCGTCGCGTTCGGCGCTTTCTACCATCCCGGCCTCGGGCTCCTCGAGGAGGTCGTCGTCGAGGAGTGGACCTACAACTTCGGCCCCAGCAAGCTGATGCGGCAGGTGCGGCTCGAGAACGGCTTCGTCAGGGACGTGCGGGAGCTCGGGTACGGCTTTCGCGAGAAGTGAGCGCAAACCCTCGCGCAACGCGCGGACTTCGGCTACCTTCGGCGCCGGATCACGCGGGAGGTTCGTCCATGGCGACATTCAAGCGCCGCATCGGCGACAGCGCGAGCGGCCCGACTACCTTCGTCTCGCCGTCCACGCAGTTCGTCGGCCGCATCGCCGGTGCGGGACCGTACGTGTTCTGCGGCAGCGTCGACGGGGACTGCGACATCGACGGATCGGTGACGCTCGCGGCCGGCGCGCGCTGGATCGGCACGATCAGGGCGACCGACGTCGTCGTATCCGGAGAGGTGGACGGCGACGTCGTCGCGAGCGGACGGGTCGAGATCTCGGGCACGGGGCGCGTCACCGGCAGCCTGATCGGTCATTCGATCGCGATCGCGGAGGGCGCCGTGATCGAGGGTGATATCAGCGTGACGAGCGGCCTCGAGCCGACCCGGTTCGAGGAGAAGCGGCGCTAGCGCGGGCCGGCGGCATCCGGGCTGCAAGCAGCTAGAGCGCGTCGAGCTCGGCGAGCAGCTGACCGTCGAGCCAGCTGCCGAGCCGCAGGTTCTCGATGAAGCCGCAGTGGCCGCCGGCAGGAGCCAGCGTGATCTCGAGCGCCGGGCTCCGGGCGATGCGGGCGAGATCGGCGCTCGGGATCACCGGATCGTCGCGGGCGGCGATCAGCCGCGCCGGAACGTCCAGACCGGCGAGCGCATCTCCGGTCAGCGAATAGCCGTCGAGGTACGCGTCGAGGCTGCCGAATTCGGTATAGCGATGCACGAAGAATTCGGTCGTCGCCGTCAGCGTGCGGAATCGGCTCAGGTCGCCGAAGTCGTACAGCTCGGGGAACGCCGCGGCCTTCGCGAGCAGCGAGCGGCGCCACCGGCGCAGGAAGTGTTGCCGGTAGATCCAGAGGCCGTTCTCGAGCGCCGTCATCGTGCTGCGCGGGCAGAGAACGGGGCAGACGGCGATGACCCGATCCAGGGAAACTCCCGTGCCCCCGGCCCTGACCGCTACCCGGAGCGCGAAGTTTCCGCCGAGAGAGTACCCGATCAGCACGGTCTTGCGCGCGGGGTGCAGCTCGCCGATGCGACGGACGGCCGCGACGACCTCGTCGATCCGGCACGAATGGAACAGGCCCTCATTGAGGCCGTGAGTCGCGCCGTGGTCGCGGAAATTGAGGCGGAAAACGTCGAAGCCGGCCCGATGGGCCAGCGCGCCGGTCGCGAGCATGTACCGGGAGTCGACCGAGCCCTCCCAGCCGTGCAACAGCACGACAAGGCCCCGAGCCCGCTCGCGGCTCGGGCTGTAGTATCCGAGCAGCCGCGCGTCGCCGCAGTCGAGGATCTCGGGTGTCGCGACTGCGAGCATCGTCCGGGCGCGCCGCCGGGCGATCCTCTCGTGCAGCGGCCACCCACCGAGGAGCGATTGCACGTGAGCATGCCGGAGCGCACGCGGCGGCGCGAAATCCGCCCGGAATGTGTCCAATGCCCTGCTCATGGTAGTAGACTACCGGCCAGCCGCCCGTTCCGGACGATTCTTGGCTTTTAAGGAGAAAATCAAGGTTCGGATCCGTGGCCGCAAAATAACTATAACAAAGCGCCCAGCCCTTGATCCGAGCTCGTAACACCTCGATGCGTGTGCGTAGTCACCCTTTGGCCGTTGCCGCCGTAATGGCGGCCGCGTTCGGGTGCGCGGTCGCGCTGCTGATGCTGCGCATCGAGGACAGGATCGGAGAGGGCACGTTCGCCGTCGCGCTGCTCGTCGTCGTCGCCGCGGCCGGCATGGTGTCCGTCGTCCTCGCGCGCTCGGCGGCACGCTCGTTCGTCTCGATATTGCGCCGCGCCGAGGCCGCGTTGGGGGAGCGGCGCGGCACCGCGAGCCGGCTCGAGGCGCTCGTCGAGTCGCTCGGCGAGGGCGTCCTCGTCGCCGATTTCGACGGCCGCATCGAGCAGGCGAACCCGGCTGCGCATTCGATGCTGGGCTACCACGACGGCGAGCTGCTCGACCGGCGCATCGAAGACCTTCTGCCGGACGACGCGGCGGACGAGCGCGAGCCGACGCCGCCCGGTATCCCGCGCGAAGCATCGTTCCGCCGCGCGGACGGCTCGCACGTCGCCGTTTCGTATACCGTCTCGGCCGTCGGCGCCGAAGACGGCACGGAGCGCGTCGTTTACGGGCTGCAGAACATCGAGGAGCGCAAACGCGTCGAGCAACGGATCAGGAACCTCGCCCGCATCGATCCGCTGACGAAGATCGCGAACCGCATGCAGTTTCAGCACCTGCTGCAGCAGGCGATCGCTCGGGCGAAACGTTCGCATCAGTACGTCGCGCTGCTCTATCTCGACGTCGACCGCTTCAAGGACATCAACGACACGTTCGGCCACGCGGTCGGCGATCAGAGCCTCGAAATCTTCTCGCGCAGAATTCAGGCGGAGCTCGACGAGGGCTCGATCGCGGGCCGTCTTGCCGGCGACGAGTTCGCCGTGCTCGTCACGAGCTCCTCTCACATGGGCGAGTTCGTCGACGAGGTCTCCGAGCTCGCTGGCCGGCTGCTCCGCTCGGTCGGCAAGCCGTTCCAGGCGCAGGGCGAGGAAGTCTTCATGACGACCAGCATCGGCATCGCGCTCTACCCGCGCGACGCCGACAACGTCATCGACCTGATCCGCAACGCCGACGCCGCCCTCTATCGATCGAAAAAGGCCGGCGGCAACGGCTTCGAGCTTTACTCGAGCGAGATGAGCACGGCCGCCGTCGAGCGGCTGATGCTGAAGAGCAAGCTGCGCCGTGCGTTCGAGCGCGACGAGCTCCGCCTGCACTATCAGCCCAAGTACAACGTGAAGACGGGCAGGATCGAAGGCGCCGAGGCGCTCGTGCGCTGGGACTTGCCCGAGCGCGGCCTCGTCTACCCTTCGGACTTCATCCCGCTCGCCGAGGAAACGAATCTGATTCTGCAGGTCGGCGACTGGGTCTTGAACCGCGTTTGTGCCGACTACCGCGACTGGCAAAGGCTGATGCCGTCGCCATGCCGGGTCTCGGTGAACCTTTCGCTTCGTCAGCTGCTCCAGCAGCGCTTCCTCGAGAAGATCAGGGATACCTTCCGCTCGCACTGCGTGTCGCCGACGTCGCTCGAGCTCGAGATCACCGAGACCACGCTCATGGAGGATACCGCTCGGACGATTCGTATCCTCAACGCGCTCTACGGCATGGGGCTGCACCTTGCGATCGACGATTTCGGCACCGGATACTCTTCGCTGAGCGCTCTACAGCAGTTTCCGATCGACACCCTGAAGATCGATCAGTCGTTCATCCGCGACGTCGCGATCGATCGCGACGACGCGGCGATCGTCGCGACGATCATCCGCATGGGACACAGCCTGAAGCTCGACGTCGTGGCGGAAGGCGTCGAGTCCGAGGAGCAGTTGAATTTCCTGCGCCGGCACGATTGCGACTTCGTGCAGGGGCACCTCTTCGGCGATCCGGTCGACGCGGACGCCTTCGGCGAGATGCTCGTGGCCGAGGCGGAAGGCACGGGCAAGTACCGGGCGTTGTTCGCGCGCGCACAGACCGGCTAGCTCGATCGCGCAAACGCCTGGCGGTGCCGCGGTGCCCGGCGCCGATTGGCGGGCCCGAAACCTCACGCTATAGTCGCCCCCAGCGAAAGCAAGGCTCCAGAGGTTATTCGATGAAAACGTCCACATGGCTCGCGATACACGGAGCAGCCCTCGCATCCGGCCTGCTCGCCGCGGCCGGAGCGCTCGCCTGCGAGACGCCGACGATGGTCGAGGTGCCGGACGGCGCGACCGCGACGACGGAGGAGATGGTCCGCGCACGGGAGCAAGTGACCGAGTATGTCGCGGCGATGGAAGAGTATCTCGCCTGCGTCGACGAGGAGATGGAGGTCGCCGGCGACGATGCGCCGGACGAGTTCAAATCGCTGATGATTCAGCGTTACAACGCCGCGGTCAGCGAGATGGAAACGGTGGCGGCCGCGTTCAACGAGCAGCTGAGGGCATTTCGCGCGGCCCACCCGGAGTAGGGATTCAACGGCACCCGGCGACGCTCGGCGACGCCGCCCGGCTTCGCTCGTCACATATCCCGAAAGCGCCGCCTCAGCTCGAACTTCTCGTCAGTCACGATTCGCTCGAGCACCTCGATGCGCTCCTCGAGCCGAGCGAGCAGCGCGAGGTGCTCGTCCTCCTCCGACTGCTGCTCGCGCAGCACGTTCTGCCTGGTCTTCGTCTTCCAGACATCGTGGAAGATGCCTAGCCCGACGATGATCAGTATCGACCCAAAGACGATGGACACGATGAATGCACCTTCGCTCATCGGTGGATTCTCCTGCTGCGAGCCGGCCGCGCGGCGAGCGCGGCCGCCTCGTCCTCAGTCACGAAGGCGCTCGAACTCGCGGTCCAGCTGATAGCGCTCGGACGTCACGTATTTCTCGAGCCGCTGGAGTCGGCTCTCGAGCTCCCGGTAGCGATGACGGAGCGTGCCGAGCGTCGCCTGCGGCTCTGCGCGAATGCTGCGCCAGACATCCTCCTCGTCCTCGTCGAGCGCCGTGCGCATCGGCCGCGTCTGCTTAGGCAGCAGCAATGCCATGATCAAATAGCCGACGACGACAAGGGGGCCCGGGAAGAACAGCGCGCCGAGCACGACGAGCACGCGGACGATCGTCACGTCGAAGCCGAAGTAGTCGGCGAGGCCGGCGCAGACTCCGAAAATCATTCCCTTCTCGGAGTTGCGGTACAAACGGTTGCCTTGCAAGTCCTTCACGGGCGGATCCTCGTGTCCGTCATGACATCTTCGATGCCGGTGGTATGGGCCCCCGGCGGCCGCTGCGGCGTGCCTCATGTCTTCTTCTTCCACTCCGGTTGCTGAACATCGAGGATCGTCTCGAGCGTGTTCAGGCGGCTATCCATCGATTGGCTGGCCTTCCAGAGATCTTCGAGCAGCGCCTGCTCCTCCTGAGACAAGCCGCGAGTCGCTTTCCACTTCGTCACATAGTGCATGACAACGATGATAGGGAGCACGACCAACATGAAGAGGGTCGTCATCATCATCAACCAGTGAGCCATGCTCATGGCAGCGGCCGCTTAGACGTTTTCACCGGATCCGCGCTTCTCGGCTCGGCGCGACTTCAGGTTCTTGAGCTCCTGCTCGATCGCCTCGGACGACTCGAGCTCGGAGAACTCGCGCTTCAGATCCTTCTTGCCGCCGAGGTCGTAAGCCTCGACCTGGGCCTCGAAGCCCTCCATGCGCCGCTCGAACTGCTCGAACCGCACGAACGCATCGTCGATCCGGTAATCGTGCAGACGCTTGCGGACCTCGAGCCGCTTCGCGGCCGTCTGATGGCGAGCAAGGATCGCATTGCGCCGAGCCTTGGCATCCGCGAGCTTCTCCTCGAGCCGCGCGATGTCCTCGTTGAGCTTCGCGAGGCCGTCGGTGATCGACTGGTGCTCGCTCTCGAGGGAGCGCATCGAGGCCTGTACGCGCGCCCTCTCGGCGAGCGCCGCCTTTGCAAGGTCATCGCGACCCTTGTCGATTGCGAGCTCCGCCTTGCTCTCCCAATCCTTCGCCTCGCGCTCGAGGGCGGACAGGTTGCGGGTCAGCTCCTTCTTGTCGGCAATGGCCCGCGCGGCGGCTGAGCGCACCTCGACCAGCGTCTCCTCCATCTCCTGAATCATCAGGCGGACGATCTTCTCGGGGTCCTCCGCCTTGTCGAGGATCGCATTGATGTTCGAGTTCACGATGTCCGAAAAACGGGAGAAAATGCCCATCACTTGATTCCTCATCGATGCTTGTTAACGCCGGCTTCGCGCCGCTTTGCGGCCCCGGTCCGCGGGCGGCGATTTGCACGATGCCCGAAACCAGCGTGCGTCCTTGAGCAGCTTTTGTGCCAAGCTCGATTTCGATGTAAGTACCTAACGAGGCTATATTTTTCCAACCCGCCTCCCCACGGCGGCCCGCCGCATGAGATCGCATCGGCCAAGTGTTGGCATGATGCACGAACTCTTGGTCTAATTCGCGCCATGGCTCCTTCGCGCACCGAGTCGCAGCTGATCGGGGAATCGCCGGCGTTCCTGTCGATGCTCGAGCACGTGTCCCGTGCGGCGCCGCTCGCGAAGCCCGTGCTCGTCGTCGGCGAGCGTGGGACCGGCAAGGAGCTCATCGCGTCGCGTCTGCATTATCTCTCGGAGCGCTGGGATCGGCCGCTCGTCAAGGTCAATTGCGCGGCGCTCACCGAGACGCTGCTCGAGTCCGAGCTCTTCGGTCACGAGGCGGGGGCGTTCACGGGAGCGACCCGCGCGCACGTCGGCCGCTTCGAGCAAGCCGACGGCGGGACGCTCGTGCTCGACGAGCTCGGCACCATCCCGCTGCGGATGCAGGAGAAGATCCTGCGCGCGATCGAGTACGGCGAGTTCCAGCGCGTCGGCGGCACGAAGACGCTGAAGACGGATGCCCGCGTCGTCGGCGCGACGAATGCCGACCTGCCGCGGCTCGCTGCCGAAGGCCGCTTCCGGGCCGATCTGATGGACCGCCTCGCGTTCGATGTGATCCACGTGCCGCCGCTGCGGGCGCGGCGCGAGGACATTCCGAAGCTCGCGTATCACTTCGCGGTGAACGTCACGAGCGAGCTGAAGCGCGACTTCTTTCCGGGCTTCGCCCCCGAAGCGTCCGCCGCGCTCATTCAATACGACTGGCCGGGCAACGTCCGGGAGCTGAAGAACGCCGTCGAGCGCAGCGTTTACCGCGCCGAGGATCCCGAGCAGCCGATCCGCGAGATCATCTTCGACCCGTTCGTGTCGCCGTTCGGACCGTTGCGGGACACGGGGTTCGGCGCAGATCCGGCGCCGGTCGAAATGCCCGCCCCGCCCGCGCCGGCCGAATCGGCGCGCGGGAACGGCGCCGCGCGCGCTCGGGACGGCGCAATCCGCTGGCCTGTCGATTTCCGAGCCGCGGTCGCGGAGTTCGAGCGCGAGACGCTCGAGGAAGCGCTCGAGCATTCGAAATACAAGCAGACCGTCGCGGCGCGTTTGCTCGGCCTGAGCTACCACCAGCTGCGCGGCCTTCTGAAAAAGCACGGCCTCAAGGCATCGCGCGACGACGCGGACTGAGCAGGCCCCGCCGGCCCGAGCCTCCGCGGCACGGGCCCCCGAGCGCCGCATGCTACTATTTCGGCCGTTGCGCATTCCGCGCGCCCGCGATTCATACCATCATCCTGCCAAAGAGCTTCACGACCACCGATGAGCACTTCGACCAAGCAACCCGTCCGCGTGGCCATTACCGGCGCCGCGGGCCAGATCGGCTACCAGCTCGCGTTCCGCATCGCTTCCGGGCACATGCTCGGCGCGGACCAGCCCGTGATTCTGCAGCTGCTCGAGATCACGCCCGCGCTCGGCGCATTGAACGGCGTCGCGATGGAGCTCGACGACTGCGCGTTCGACGCGCTGCACGGCATCGTCGTCACCGACCAGGCCGAGACCGCGTTCCGCGACGCGGATTTCGCGCTCCTGGTCGGCGCGAAGCCGAGAGGCCCCGGCATGGAGCGCAAGGACCTGCTGGTCGAGAACGCGCGGATCTTCTCGGCTCAAGGGCGCGCGCTCGGCAAGGCGGCGAGCCGCGACGTGAAGGTCCTGGTCGTCGGCAATCCGGCGAACACGAATGCGCTGATCGCGCGGGAGAACGCGCAAGGAATCGATCCGCGCAACTTCACGGCGATGACCCGGCTCGATCACAACCGGGCCAAGGCACAGCTCGCCGCGAAGGCGTCGGCCCACGTTTCCGACGTGCGCGGCGTGATCATCTGGGGCAACCATTCGGCCACGCAGTTTCCGGATCTCGCGCACGCGACGGTCGGCGGCAGGCCGGCGCTCGAGCTGGTGCCGCAATCGTGGTATCGCGAGGAATTCATTCCGACCGTGCAGCAGCGCGGCGCGGCGATCATCAAGGCGCGCGGCGCGTCGTCCGCCGCGTCGGCAGCATCGGCCGCGATCGATCACGTGCGCGATTGGGCGCTCGGCACCGTCGGCGACGATTGGGTCAGCATGGCGGTCGCGTCGGACGGAAGCTACGGCATCGCCGAAGGGGTCGTGTTCTCCTACCCGGTCCGCTGCCGCAACGGCGGCTACGAGATCGTGCAGGGGCTCGGCCTCGACGACTTCGCGCGAGAGAGGATTCGGATCACCGAGAGCGAGCTTCGTGAGGAGCGCGACGGGGTGGCCGACCTGCTCTGACCTTCAATCGGGGAACTCGAGAGGACGATCGTGGATACGTTGGTTTGGCTGATTCTGCTCGTCGCCGTGCCCATCACGCTCGCTTACCGGCGCGTGCCGCTCGGCACCTCCACGCTCGTCCTCGGCGCGCTGCTCGTCGCCTATCTTTTGTTCGGAGACGGGCATTGGCTCTTCAAGCTGCTGCTCCTAGTCGTCT
>Ga0079224_100004194_pt1 | contig 18501 bp, 11 predicted proteins | sample Stecom2015_FD_80414 | JGI IMG/M metagenome (GOLD analysis project Ga0079224, IMG submission 80414) | Agricultural soil microbial communities from Utah to study Nitrogen management - Steer compost 2015 | ecosystem: Environmental > Terrestrial > Soil > Agricultural land | place: USA: Utah... | reverse complement strand
TCTTCTGTTCTAGAAATATATTTATTGGCAATCAAGTAATTATTAAGAGCCTCAGTATAGTTTTTTTGTCCGTAATATTCAATTCCTTTTGATAGGTAGGCTGATCCGATAAGTGCATTATCTTTTGATTTCTCCGCCGCTATTATCATACTGTCTGCATATACAAGTGCCATTGTAGGGGAGGAATAATGCAGATAATTTTTATAGCCATTTAGAATTTCCTCCCAATTCTTTTCTGATTTGGCTTTTTCCAGGAAGAAACGCAGGTAAACCGATTGTGTAGCTGAATCCTGCTGTGAATTTTCAATTTTATCAAACAAGGAATCATAATCATAGATTCTAAGACTATCCAGAGGTATGGTGCCTGATTTATTTGCATACAAAATTGATCCGGTCAACAAGCAAATTATGAGGCAGCGCATTATAAGTGTAATATGATATAATAAACGCATCATTGTAATGAGTACTTATTATTACCATAAGGTTCTTGCCGCTGTTTATTAGGGATTTTAAAAATAAATTAAAATACCGACAATAAAAAATTCATATATGAATTTCCACGAAATCCATATATGAAATCATGGAAACCCATACCCAATGAGTTGTATGAGAAATATACCGCTAATAGCTTTGTTCCGAATTCAAAAGCAAAATTGGCCTCGGCCTAACAGGTTCTGCTTGCCCGGGTGAAATGAACTGAAATAAATATTCAGTAACATTTTAAACACAAAATCATGAAATTATATTCATTCTATAAATGGATAATTGCATCCATTCTACCATTTCTGTTTTTTTCCTGTAACAGTGATGAATCTTTTGAAGATTACGCTAGTACAATTGAAGAAAGTGTGCTCTCAAGACCCGGTATGTTATTGCCTTCAAATATTTTAAATCCTTATGATTCTGTAGGAAGCTTACACAATGATATCCTCGAAATATATTTATCAGAATATCACAACCCTGCTACGATTGAGGATATTGATGATGAGATTCAGTCATTAATCAGGGCAAATGCCATAATAACAGATAGTCTGTCTTTGATCTTACCGGAAGCTGATACGATAATTGCAATTTTGGATTCACCTTACGTGTATTTACCAGATATTATGGATAGTTCAGATTTAACAAACAATGCAAAAATCCAATTCACAGATTTTATTGATGATTTATTACTAATAAGCGATGAAGAATATGAAGACATTTATGAATTTATAGTCCTATACGAGGCCTCAGTTTTTTCAGATGTCGGATATACACATAATGATAAAAGAATCATTCTAACTGTAACTGCAATTATACGGTATTCTTTTTATTACGGTAAGGGAAGAAAGGATAAAGATTGGGAAACGTCTGTTGGAAATATTGTTGCAGGGACAAAGGGGGCTTTGGAAGATTCAATTTCAGCTATTCGTATGGCGCTGGTGGCTGGATTATATGGAAGTTTGATCATTTCTTCATAATGATACATAAGATTATAGCCGTAGAGATAAAGCTTAGCATTGTTTTATCAATATTGCTGATAATCATTAATTTGATCAGCCAATATTTCATCATAGACCTATTCGACTATGATGAAATATTGGGTTTTTCTCAGGATGGAGAAAAGAGAAGTATTAGCGTAAGGCCACTAGCATTTTTCCTCTTTATTGTAATTGCGGCCAATTTATTATTTGTATCAATTGTCCTTGTATCAAAATTGCTGAAGTAATACCGGTCAGGATATATTATATCACTTAAATACAACATATTATAAATGTTTGTGCTTTGCCAAAAAGAGAATCAAAATATTATAAAGGTTTAAAAATCAGAATTTTCAAAAGATACATTCCCAAATCGTTGTATACTGACATCTTCGATATTAAGAATTTATCAATTCTCTTGCTTAGTTCCGGCTCTTTAAGATTAAAAGTGAATGAAACAACGTGGGAATTAAAGGCTAAAGAACTCATGATAATACCGAAAAGAACTAACTGTAGAGTTTTGAATGCCGGCTTTCCGTTATACATGCATTTTGTTTCATTTACTTCAGAGTTTGTTTTCCAAAACAGCATTCAAAGACCGCATATAGGTTATTTTGAATTTTTCATTCAAAATCCAAATCCACAGATTATACTTCAAAATGAAGAAATCCTTACTTTGACTAGTATTATAAGATTGATTGATCTCAACTTAAACAGTCGTAAAAAGAATTTTAAAAGGGAACTACTGCTTCATAATTTTAATTTACTCGTATATGAAATAGCCGGGATTTATCATAGAAATTCCCAGTCTATTAATGTAAGGAGAAGTAGAAAAGAAAAATTGGTGATGGATTTTTTCAGGCTTTTGGAAAAAAATTGCAGAAGTGAGCATAATGTTTCCTTTTATGCAGACAACCTGTTTGTTACCAAAAGACATTTAAACAAGATCGTAAAGTTGGTTGTTGGAATGCCTGCAAAGCAGCTTATTGAAGAAGCCATTATTCTGGAGGCGAAGATATTACTTCAAGATGATGGGTTGACTATCTCATCAATAAGTGAAGAACTCCGCTTCAGCAGTTTATCTTCTTTCAGTAATTTTTTCAAAAAGATTTCGGGATCATCTCCGTCAGAATACCGTTTGGGGTTAAATATTAAGTAATTATGATACAATCTGTTTATAGGGATATTTTAATAAATATTCGCAACGAAGAGCAAAAAATCGGTTTGAGATTTGTACATATAATTGAGGAGTCTTACCAAATGACCCACTTTTTAAAAGAATTATTGCTGAAATTAAAGAAGCGTGTTTTAAAAAAAGGCTTTAGAGACGAGACAGAAGAAATTCAATTTTTTAAGCAAATCAAACCACAATTGCTTGGTAAGCTCATTTATTATAATAAAGTTTATAGAATTGAAACCTCCTGTCCGGTTAGTGAAGGAAAGATTTACCAAAAATACTTTTCTAACGAATTAGAAGAACTCAAACAGGAGTATAAAGAGCAAATCTGCAATTCCGACTTTTACCGTTATTATCGTGCAGGGAGAACCGATAGGGACAGTGATTATTTCCGGCTTGGAAATATTAAGATTCATAACGGGCTTAGTAGTTTCGCATTTGAAGTCGATTCTGAGTTTTCTACCTATTATGATTATAAGGTTGCACGTATCATTGCCAATGAATTGCTGCATACCTACTTGCTTTCAAAAATGAATACCTTTGATAACGATAGTTCAATCATATCCGAAATGGATTCTGCCAAAGACTTCTATTGGACAGAGTCAAAAAATGCCCTTATTGAATTAATATATGCCCTTTATATTGCAGGATGCATTTCAAAGGGAAAGGTCGGCATACGAAAAATGGCAATGATCTTTCAGGTATTATTCAGAATTCAGTTAGGTGATTTTCATCACGCATTTCACAGAATGAAGCAAAGAAACGGCAGCAGGACTGTTTTCCTTGACAAACTAAAATCTTCTATGGAAAGCTATATGGATAAAAATCTATGAATGCCGGTATTTTGCTGATCTATAAAAAATAAAATTCTCTCTTTCCGAAAACTGTGCTCTTATTCCGAACAACCAAGGTTCGCCAATTGGCGAACCTTCTATTTTATCCAGGATTGCTTAAAAAGCAGCTAAATAAATGCCAAAATCCATTGGTACAAATTGGCGGCAAATATTATTGAGGCAGCTGACTTTTGTTTTATTAATTATAACATTTTCTCATGAATATTGACAGAGCAGAATTTTTATCATGGATGGAGCGAATAATGAGTCGGTTTGATATACTTGGAGAACAGCTGACAGCATCAACTAAGCTTAAACAGAGTATTGACGGAGAAGAACTTTTGGATAATCAGGATGTAATGCAAATGCTTAAAATCAGCTCAAGATCCCTTCAACGTTACAGGACAACCGGCAGGCTACCCCATTATACGATCAGCGGAAAATTGTATTACAAATTATCCGATATCCATCAGTTTATCCGGGACAGTTTTTCGGCATCTCCCCGAAAGAAATAAGACAAACTCTGACAACTAAAGCCAAAGAAAGACATAGAGGATGAATCCTTTAATTCTTCGGGTAATTTTGAAAGATAATTCCAAAAGGCATGAACGAAAATATTACAGAAAATCAGCATTCAACTGACCAATTAGATGATGTCTTATTGGCACTTTATAAGAAAAAAATGAAAATCCATGCTGTGAAGGGTATAGATGAAAATGGTAAAATGGAAACTATAGAACTTAATAAGAAAAACCAAAACCGGTTTATGCGATTGGACAGGCAAGGAGATGTTTTGTCAAATTTCTTGTCAAATTTTTATAGCCAACTCAAAAACCCTACTGATTTTACACTTTTCAGAGTTCCTGGATATTTAGCAGTGAATGTTGCCGAGAAAATGCAAGGTCAGATTGAATCTCCTACCAAGCAAGGAGAAAAATTATTTTCTGAATATGGCTTGAAAATAAAGGATTTCAAAGAAGTTAAACAAAAAAATCATAATACAATGGAAGAAACGCAAACAATGCAGGAAACAACCCAATATCGCTATCAGCCGGAGCAGGTCGATTGGGAAACAATGAAAGATCTTGGACTAAGCAAGGAATATCTTGAACAGCGAAACCTCCTTGAACCATTATTGAAGGGATACAAAACCAATGAGCTTGTGCCTATAAATGTTAATCTGAATGGTGTATTAGTTCGCACGGACGCACGTTTATCATTACAATCAAATCAAGACGGAGATGTATTGTTATCAGTACACGGTATCAGGCGTGAACCAAATTTAAACTTTGAATTTTTCGGGCACAAATTTACAGACGAAGACAAGAAAAATTTGTTAAATACCGGAAACATGGGGCGCGTTGTAAACCTCACTAATCCCAAAACAGGTGAAACCATTCCCTCCATTATTAGTATCGATAGGCTGACTAACGAATTAATAGCGTTGCGTACGGATTATATAAAAATCCCTGATGAAGTAAAAGAAGTAAAGTTAAACGAGCAGCAGAAGCAAATTTTGCTGGAAGGAAAGCCACTTCATATTGAGGGAATGATCTCAAAAAAAGGCACTGAATTCCATGCAACTGTACAGTTCAACGCAGACAAACGGTATGTGGAATTTTTATTTGACAGGAGCCAACCCAATCAACATTTGCAGGCACAAACTAAAGGACAGGATCAAATTCAAGAGGCTTCTAAAACATTCAGGGGAAAAGAACTCAGTGATGAGCAATACAAGGATTTCAAAGCCGGGAAAACCGTTTATATGGCAGGTCTGGTGGATAAGAAAGGGCAAACGTATAACGGTTATATCACGTTCAACAAAGACACCGGAAAAACAGGCTTTGAGTTTCCCAATCAATACAAAGAAAGAATACAACCTACCGAAGCCCACAAAACGCAAACTGCGGTCAATTCGGAGGGAAAAACCAACGAAGCGACCAAGAACATCAAAGAGCCTTTGAGGTCGGGGCAACAAACTCCGAAAAATGAAAAGCAACAGGAGCAACAAAATAAGCCCGCAAAATCAAAAAGTAGAAAAGTGAGTTAGTTATGAAAACAATCATTGCAGAAAAACCAAGCGTAGCGAGGGAAATAGCAAGCCTGTTAGGAGCTTCTGATAAAAAGGACGGCTATCTGACAGGCAACGGCTATTTTGTTACGTGGGCATTCGGTCATTTAATCGGATTAGGAATGCCCGAAGATTACGGCATTTCGGGGTTTGACAAGGCATCATTGCCGATATTGCCAGACCCTTTTTTATTGACCGTCCGCAAGGTCAGAAAAGACAAAGGCTATACCGCCGATACAGGCGCATTAAAACAACTGAAAGTCATCAAAGAACTATTCGGTAAAAGCGATAGTATTATCGTTGCTACCGATGCAGGGCGTGAGGGCGAATTGATATTTAGGTACATTTATGAATACCTAAAATGCAACAAGCCCTTTGAACGCCTTTGGATAAGTTCACTAACGGAAAAGGCCATAAAGCAAGGTTTTGAAAACCTCAAAGACGGAAAGGAATTTGACGGACTGTACCAATCCGCACAAGGCAGAAGCCGTGCCGATTGGTTGGTGGGCATCAATGCCACGCAAGCGTTAAGTATTTCCGCAGGAAATGGGGTTTACTCGCTCGGACGGGTGCAAACACCTACATTGGCGTTGATTTGCAAACGGTATTTGGACAACAAAAATTTCTCGGTACAGAAATATTGGCAGATACAGTTATTGCACAACAAAGAACTGATAGATTTTAAAAGCATTTCCAAAACCAAATGGGAAGATCAAAAACTTGCCGATGATACACTGAAAACTATTCAGCGAAACGAAACGGCAACAGTTATATCGGTAGAACCCAAAAGCGTTATAGAGCAACCGCCTTTATTGTTCGACCTTACCGGATTACAAAAGGAAGCCAATAAAAAATTGAACCTTTCTGCCGAAGAAACCCTCAACATTGCCCAAAGTTTGTACGAAAAGAAGTTTATCACTTACCCACGAACCGGAAGCAAATACATCCCTGAAGATATGTGGGCAGAAATTCCCAACCTCGTAAGGGCTTTGCAGGACAGGGAAACCTGCAAGCAAGCTGTAAGCAAAATGAAATGGGGACGTTTCAATAAACGTATTGTAAACGATTTGCGTGTTACCGACCACCACGGATTATTGATTACCGACAAAATCCCGTCAGCACTCAACGCAAAGGAAAACACCGTTTATGATATGATTGCCTTTCGGTTGCTCGAAGCCCTTTCACAAGCCTGCATCAAAGAGATAACCGATGTTTCACTGGAAGTTTCACACTACGATTTTACGGCAAAAGGCTGTAAGATTATAGAAGCAGGCTGGCGTGGCATCAAAGGCAGTTTCTCCGATAACGATACTGAAGCCATACAGGATTTGCCCGAATTGAAAAAAGGCGATGAACTCAAAATAAAAGAAGCTACCGTTCTCGAAAAGAAAACCAAGCCGCCTGTGCTTTATACCGAAGCGGGGCTTTTGTCGGCAATGGAAACCGCAGGTAAGGAAATCGAAAACGAAGAAGAACGGAAAGCCTTGCAAAACATAGGCATCGGTACTCCGGCTACCAGAGCCGCCATTATCGAAACATTATTTACCCGCAATTATATCCAAAGGGAAAAGAAATCCTTAATCCCTACTGAAAAAGGATTGCAGGTTTATGAGCTGGTTAAAGACCGCAAAATCGCAGACGTGGCAATGACCGCCGAATGGGAACTCGCATTGCAGAAAATCGAAAACAACGAAGCGGATGCAGGTGCATTTCAAAAGGAAATGGAAACCTACGCTTCAACAATTACAAACGAACTGTTGCAAACCTCCATTGCCCAAAACAACCTGCCCAAATTGGTTTGTCCGAAATGTAAAAACCAGCAACTCATTGTCCGTGATAAAATCGTGAAGTGTCCTGATGAGGCTTGTAATTGGGTACAGTTCCGCAATGTGTGTGGTGTACAAATCAGCATAGCCGATATTGAAAGCCTTGTCAATAAAAAGAAGACGTCACTTATCAAAGGAATGAAAAGCAAGACAGGTAAGAAATTTGATGCTTACATAATACTTAAGGGAAATGCGGAAAGCTCTTTTGAGTTTTCCAAAAACAAAAACTATAGAATGTAAGGGGAAATTATCGCAACATTACCTATAAGAAATTGAAGGGAGTATCTATACCATAAGAAGATATATCATGCTCGATAGTCATTTTACAATGCTTACCAGGTTGAAATCAAAATTTTAATCAGGTGATAAAACTTGATGAAGGGCATTTTTCAAAAATATCCAATTGTCAATTTCGGGAATAGATATTGATTTGAGCAAGATATCAAACCTTAACAAAAAACTAAAAGTCTCTTGTCAGATATCTAAGGTAATTATTTGCTATATTCTTGTCCGATTCTTTGATTCCCAATTTTCTGAATAGTTTAGTACATCTTTCATGTTCCTGCTTCCTATTTTTTATATATTTAACTACGATATGGATGCCATGTTTTACAGCGTCACCTCCATGTGTAATTTCCTTGTCGAGAAAATCCCAGAATTTATCACATGTAATTAGTTTTTCAACTTCATTAATTTGCATATCCAATTTGTAAAATGCAGGGATTTTTACTTTGTCCAAAAGAAGATATTGCATGAGGTACTTATAATCCGGTACTTTTAAATTTTTATTTAGTTCATGTATAACAAATCTTTTATGGTTAAGGTCCAATTTATCCGTTGAAACCAACTGACACACCTGATAAAGATCCAGTAATAATAAATCAGCAAGTTCATCAACATCTTTTTTAGTCAATCTTCCATGAGAAACCTTATTTCTAAACAAACGGAAACGAAATGAATAATATTCATAATGAAGGTCTAAATCTAAGTATTCATGAAGCTTATCCAGTTTATACTGGAATCCTTCCTTGAGCAAATCATTTTCTTTTTCACCGATAAGAATACACAGATCATGGAATATACCTTCTATTATAGATGGAACAGCAGTTGCAAACATAACCTTGGAACCTGTTTTATAAATGTTCAATGTTTCCGAGAGGATTTCTTTTCTTGCATCAAGAATGTGATGATGTTGAATAAGAGCGTTAAGAGAAAGGACAATCTCTTCATCTACAATATACTTATTGAGGAATTTGTAGAACTCCGGTTTATCCTCAATATATTGCTTGCTTATTTCTATAAATGCAGGATAGGGAAGATTTCCCAATTTATTTCCTAGGTCATTTGGAGAGCGAGGCTTATAGGATTTGGGATTCCAGTTGTAATTATACGGAACACGTATCATCAAAGATCCCCAAAATGAATTGCCATAACAATTCGTCAATGAATAATTTTTGACTTCTTCTTTGAGAAATGAAAGTATTTCAGTTCTAGCTTTTTCGTTATGTTTCTGATAATAGTATAGTATTGGTTTCTTCTCCTGAATTTCAGTAGTATCATTCCTTTGAGTGATATCATCTAGTTCATTCTTTATATTCTCCAATGTATCATCGATCTCCTTTAAATCAGCAATAGCTTTTTCATATGCTTCTAATAACTCATATCTTGGCTCCTTTACAAGATCAAAATATGTTTTACAGATGTATCTGTGAAAGCTGTCTTCATTTTTAGTTGCTTCAAAAAGTTCCTTATCTTTCTCTCGAAGCATCTCGGCTATAACCTCAACTTGTTGATAATCTTTTTCTTCTTCAAATTCAATATGGGTTAAAAATGATGCCGTTAGAGTTTCAAAATCGACTGAAAAAGGGTTGAGAGGTAGAAACTCTTTAAGTAAATGTTTTGAGATCTGTGAAAAGTCGCAACGGAAAATTAGCTCTTTTTCCTTTAATTTTTTAAAGATGTATGAGATTTCTCCTGCGGTAACCTTGTTCAATTTTTTTTTTTCGTCAGTCATGGGTTTGATAGATTAATCGATTATTACAAAGGTATAATATAATTCTTCAGATGATGGTTCTGAACGCCAAATTAAACCTTCCAGGGCCAAACCCTACCACTTCTGTAAAGGTTCTTATCTACTACTATAATTTTAGGCTTCAAGTAAAATTCTAAACAAAATATTGTATGGATACACAGCAAAAAGACCTTTCGTATTTTAATTTACGATTACAGGAATTACTCAACATAAGTTTTCCTGAAAAGGCATACGATCAGAAATTTATAGACCAGCGTTCCTCTTGGGCTGCCAATGCCTATGAGGGTGCCTTCCAATCAGGAAACTCTATTGACCAATGCAATGAAATAGCCAATTACATTCTTTTTGAGGGCTTGCACTTCTCTAAATTCGATACGGTTTTCCAAGTTGTCTGCAATGAATTTGATACCCTTATGGCAGACGAAGAGCTGCGACCGTTCGCCTTTAAAATGTTTCCTGTTTGTGAGCCTGTTTTCTCGCGGTATGAACTAACCGATGACTTCGCATACGGTTATGAGTTTGATTTGCTCTATACCGAACTGACCGGAACCATTGCAATTTGGATTGAGGAAAATGGCCTTCAGTAAGAAGTTCCATCTCCAACAAAATATTTATGCCCTCAGAACAGCTTTTAAACTTGAAAAAGAGAAACGGACACCCACTACGGGCGAAAGACTGCTAATGATGCAATACAGCGGATTTGGCGGTCTAAAGTTCGTTTTAAATCCTGTAGCGAATGAAATAGACATCAACCACTGGAGAAAAACAGACCACCAGTTCTTTGAAGCTACAAAGGAATTGCACCAGCTTTTAAGAGAAAATTCCACAGACGAAAAAGAATACCGCCGCTATGTGGACAGTATGCGAAACTCAGTGCTTACTGCCTTTTACACGCCTCCACCACTGATCAAAGCATTGGCAGTTGTAATGAAAGAAAACGGTATTACCGTCAATAAAATGCTGGAACCTTCTGCCGGTGCAGGGGCATTTATAGAAATGTTCAGAGAATGCTTTGGAGGAATACGAGATATTTCTGCTTATGAAAAAGACCTGCTTACCGGAAAAATACTGAAACACATCTACTCGGATGTGAATGCACACGTTCGGGGTTTTGAGGACATACCTGAAGCAGATAAAGAAACTTATGATTTGGTTACCAGTAATATTCCTTTCGGTACGGCTTCTGTTTTCGACCTTTCCTATACAAGGGGAGACGATCCTACAAAAGCATTGGCCGCAAAAGCCATTCACAACTATTTCTTCTTAAAAGGAAGCGATATGTTGCGTGATGGCGGTATCCTGGCATTCATCACCTCGCAGGGCATGTTGGACAGCCCTGCCAACCAGCCTATACGGGAGGCATTGATGAAGGAAAACAATCTGGTATCGATAGTCAGATTGCCAAACAATCTCTTTACTGAACACGCCGGAACCGAAGTAGGCAGTGACCTGGTAATCTTACAAAAGAACAAGAACAAAAATGAACTCACCGAAAACGAAAAGGATTTCTGCGAATCTATTGATGCGAAAGACGACCGAAAGATAAATGCCTGGGTCATGTACTCAGCTTGTACCGTATTTGATGAGATTATCGCATCCACTGACCAGTACGGACGTAAGCAACCCATTTACCTACACAGTGGAGGTTCCCAAGGTATTGCGAACGATGTAGCAAAATTACTTAGGGAGGATTTTGGAAACTATCTGAACCTTGACTTATACAACGGTAAAAAAACTGACCCACCGGTACAACAAGCAAAGGTTCCGCTACCTAAACCCAAAATTGAACCCGTCATTCAACCGGTAGTTGCAACGCAATCTTTGAAGGAAAATGCTAAAACAGTTTCGTTAAAAGATGCAACGCTCCAGCAGGATATACAGCTGAACTTGTTCGACTTTTTTGAAAACCCACAAGTCGCAGCAACAGCTCCGTCGATACCAACAGTTAAAAGGAAAGCATCTGCCAAAAAGAAACCGGCAAATAAAAGCTATCGGGGTAACCTATTCAACGGAACTATACAGCAAACCGATACACCAAACCAAAACACTTCAAAAGCGGAAACATCCCAAAACGGGCAGAAAGTAGTCATTGGCGATCTGTTTTCAGGGTTGAATGAAAACGGTAAAACAGAACAAATCCCCATACAGGTTTTGCCGACAGAACCTGAACCCTACACCAAATCCTTACAGGATTTCCACAGAAACGATTGTTTGGTATCGTTCAAAGGAGCTGTTGGCTACCTGAAAAACATAAATGTTTACAGGGAAAACGCTGTTTTTCACCCTTTGGCTTTACCACAAAGCCAAAAGCTAAGAACCGAAGCCTACATCAACCTGCGCGATACTTATATTGATCTTTACCAAAAGGAAGCCGAAAAACAAACCGAGCATAAGGAAGAACGGGAAAAGCTGAACAGCCTATACGACGCTTTTGTGAAAAAGTACGGCAACCTGAACAGTGCCGATAATATCAAACTTATCAAAACAGATAGTGCCGGAAAGGAAATTCCTTACTTGGAACGTGTGGTTGGCGGTGTTGTGCATAAATCGGATATATTCCACCGTCCGGTAAGTTTCTCCACAACAACGCTTGCAACCGATAATCCCGATGAAGCCCTGTCCGCATCGCTCAACCGGTTTGGGGCAGTTGATTTAGATTATATGTCAGAGATCAGCGGAATGCCCGTTGATGAACTGAAGAATGCCCTGCATGGTCGTATCTATTACGATCCCTTGCAGAAAGGTTATGAAATAACCGAAAGATGGGTTGCCGGAAATGTGGTCGAAAAAGCGGATGATGTACGCAGCTATTTAGAGAACCACCCCCAAGATAAAGAAGCGAAAGAAAGCCTAACCGCTTTGGAAGAAGCTCGACCAAGACGTATTGAGTTTGAAGAACTGGATTTTAATCTTGGCGAACGTTGGATACCTACGGGAATTTATGCCCGTTTTGCTTCGCATCTGTTCGATACGGATGTACGTATTCATTACTCAGAAACCACGGATGATTTCAATATCAATTGCAATAGTAAGAACGTCCACATCTGGGATAAGTATGCCATCAAATCGCAAAGCCGAACCTATGACGGAATTGCTTTGTTAAAGCACGCTCTGGTCAATACAACGCCTGATATTACCAAAAAAGTCACGATAGATGACAAGGAAGTCAAGGTAAGGGATATGGGAGCCATACAGATGGCCAATTCCAAAATTGATGAAATCCGTACCGCTTTTACCGACTGGCTTCATGCCCAAAATGATGAGTTTAAAAAACGGCTAACCGACCAATACAATGACACTTTCAATTGCTTTGTACGTCCGCAATATGACGGAAGCCATCAGGATTTCCCTGGGCTGGATAGGAAAGGTTTAGGGATTAAAGACCTCTATTCAAGTCAGAAGGATGCCGTTTGGATGATAAAGCTCAACGGCGGAGCCATCTGCGACCACGAAGTCGGAGCCGGAAAAACTTTGATTATGTGTACGGCTTCTCAGGAAATGAAGCGGTTGGGTATGGTACATAAACCTATGATTTTAGGGTTAAAAGCCAATGTACACGAAATAGCGGAAACTTACCGCAAAGCCTACCCACATGCTAAAATCCTTTATCCCGGAAAAGAAGATTTTACCCCGCAAAAAAGACAACGAATTTTTGGCGACATCAAAAATAATGATTGGGATTGCGTGATATTGACGCATGACCAATTCGGAATGATCCCTCAATCACCCGAAATACAGAAAGAGATATTAGAGGGTGAGTTACAGAATGTGGAAGACAATCTTAACGCTCTGGAAGCACAAGGCAATGAGATTTCAAGAGGTATGCTCAAAGGTGTACAGATTCGCAAGCAGAATCTTGAAGTCCGGCTGAAAACACTGGAACACGATATTGAGAACCGGAAAGATGATGTAGTGGATTTCAAGATGATGGGCATCGATAATTTGCTGGTTGATGAAAGCCACCGCTTTAAAAACCTGATGTTCAATACCCGTCATGAGCGTGTTGCCGGATTGGGTAATATGGCAGGTAGCCAAAGGGCAATGAACCTATTGTTTGCCATCCGTACCATTCAGGAGCGTACAGGAAAGGATTTAGGAGCAACATTTCTATCGGGTACGACAATTAGTAATTCGCTCACTGAACTTTACCTGCTTTTTAAGTATTTACGTCCACAGGCATTGGAAAAACAGGGCATCAATTGCTTTGATGCCTGGGCAGCCATCTATGCACGAAAAACTACCGATTATGAATTTTCGGTAGCCAACAATATTGTATCAAAAGAGCGTTTCCGCTACTTTATCAAAGTACCGGAGCTTGCCCAGTTCTATTCTGAAATCACGGATTACCGTACTGCTAAAGATATTGGGATTGACCGCCCTGAAAAAAACGAGATACTATACAACATACCGCCAACACCGGAGCAGGAAGTATTCATCAAGAAGCTAATGGAATTTGCCAAAACAGGCAATGCGGAACTTTTGGGACGACCGCCTTTATCACCGAGTGAAGAAAAAGCGAAGATGCTCATCGCTACAGATTACGCCCGTAAGATGTCTTTGGATATGCGGATGATAAACCGTAAATACGAAGACCATCCTGACAATAAAGCTTCCCATTGTGCGGCAAACATTGCCAAATACTACAACAAGTTCAATGCACAGAAAGGAACGCAGTTCGTGTTCTCCGATCTGGGAACCTATAAGCCGGGCGAATGGAATGTGTATTCGGAAATTAAACGCAAATTGGTTGAAGACCACGGTATTCCTGAACATGAAGTACGGTTTATACAGGATGCCAAAAACGAAAAACAGCGTAAGCAGCTTATCAGCGATGTCAATGAGGGTAAAATCAGGGTGCTGTTTGGTTCTACGGAAATGTTGGGTACGGGCGTGAACGCACAGAAAAGAGCGGTTGCGGTACACCACCTCGATATTCCCTGGCGACCGTCAGACCTTGCCCAAAGAGACGGACGTGCTATCCGTAAAGGAAATGAAATTGCTAAATTTTTTGCAGATAACAAAGTGGATATTTTCATTTATGCAGTTGAAAAATCATTAGACAGTTACAAATTCAATACACTTTACAACAAACAGGTTTTCATTGGTCAGCTGAAAAGTAACAGCATGGGTAAGCGTACCATTGATGAAGGTGCGATGGATGAAAAAACCGGAATGAATTTCTCTGAATACGTTGCCATACTTTCAGGAAATACCGATTTACTTGAAAAGGCAAAACTCGAAAAGCAGATTGCAGGTCTGGAAAGCGAGAAGCAGGCATTCAACCGTTCCAAGTACAGCTCCAAACACAAATTGGAAGATGTTACCTCAATGCTAGGGGGCGCTCAATCGCTATTGGAGCGGATGAGCCTTGATTGGAGCAATCTCGAACAGCGGATACAAAAACTTTCGGACAGCACGATTGCCAATCCTGTTCAGTTGGATGGCTTATCGGCAAATGCTAATGTCAAACAGATTGGCGAAAAACTAAACCAGATAGCGGTCAAAGCTCGTACAGGTGGCGACTATCAGGAAATAGGCAGTTTGTATGGATTTCAGCTATTGGTCAAAACAGAAATGTCGCAAAAAGAGGGTGTGGATATTCGGATAAACCGTTTTCTGATACAGGGAGAGGGAAATATAAAGTACACGTATAACAACGGTATTATTGCCAAAGATGAAAAACTGGCATCTATGAATTTCCTCAACGCATTGGAGAAACTACCTGCCTACATTGAGCAGGAACAAAAGAAAATTGCCGAAATACAAAAGGACATACCCGTTCTTCAGGAAGTGCTGAACGGTACGTGGAGCAAAGAGAACCGATTGAGCGAATTGAAAACGGAGTTGGCTTCCGTTGAGCGAAAGATACAATTGTCTATCATGCCCGAATCAAGAGAGGAGAAGACAGAAGATATCAAGCAAAGGAAAATTTCAATATGAATTTTATAAAAAATATAGATTATTTTTTGAATACCAATTCAACAATACTGAGTTTAAATAAAATGTATACTTTGCAATTAAATTATCAGTTTCAACCTGAAGAAGATTGTTCTTAACTGTAAGATATTCATAAATGTTAATTACTCCGAATTCAAATTTATCATTTGTTTTCTCAAAAGATAGTCTATGCGCATTCAGGCTATTTTCTGTTGATTGCCATTGGTCGAATGTATTTTTTGTTCTTAGGTACGCCTCACTCAGTAAATTGTAATATTCTTGTTCCCTTTGTTTTACTTGCAGTTGCGAGCGTTCTAATTCAATTTTGGATTGTTCGACTGATTTTTTGGTTTGAAATTTATTAAATATCGGAATGTTTAATGACAGTCTAATAAAATGACTTTTATTGTCAATAATCTGATCGCTAAAAGCTCCAATTCTTGAATCAGTGTAAAAAGAGGAAAGAGAATAACCGGCTCTTAGTATTGGATAGTAAGAACTTCTTTGTTCATCGATTCTTTTAGTTGCAATCTTTTCATCTAACAGCGCCAAATTAATTTCAGGTCTTAAATTTTTTCCTTCATTATATAAATCTTTTAAAGGTTCAGGTGATTTAGATATAATTAATTCATCATCAAAAAGATAATTGCTACTATCTTTCCGATTAAGTAAATTTTGTAAAGTAAGGTACGCTTGCTGATAAGACGACTCAGCATTCGTTTTTCTTTGATAATCTGATGCTAGATTAGCATTCATTTCCAATAAGTCACTTTCAGATTTATTCCCCAAATTAACCTCCTCTTCAATTCTTGAAAGATGCGTTGTTGTGTTTTCAATTTGTAATTCAACAAGATTTAGCTGTTCTCTACTAAATTGTAATTGGTAAAAAGCTTGGACTACTTGAATCAATAATTCGTTTTTTATAATTTCTGTTCCTAATGCCACTCTTTCTTTTTCCAGTTTTGCAACCTTAATTCTAATAAAATTCTGCCAACTAAATAAATCAATATTTGAACCCAATGAAAGATTGCTTGATTGTACATCTATACTTGCTCTACTATTTGTGGAAGGGTCTATGACCGAGCCAAATTCAAAATTTTGACCTATATCTACTCCGAATGTTGGCAATAAATTCCAATAAGATTTCTCTACTTCTTTGTCTGATATTTCATTTTGTAAATTTTGGTCTTTGATGGAATAATTATTCTCCCAGGCGTAATCAATTGCTTGAGTTAATGTAAATGATCTTTCTTGAGCTATTGAGAATATTGAAATAAATGAAAATAAGATTATTAATTTATTCATTTTTCAGGTATTGTGGTTATAGAACTATTGGAATTGAAAAATGTCTCTAAATTGATAAAAGATTCGCTCAATCAATCTTAAATCTTCAGTAACTATTTCAGCAGAACCTCGCATTTCTTTATCAAAATTTAGAGTTTTTCCATATGATGTTTTTAACCCATTTGGTAATTCAACTTCAACATAATAATTACCTTCATTATCAGGAGATAAAGAAACATTTCTGACTTTCCCTTCAACTATGCCAAATTGTTGAAACAAATAATTATCAAGTTTAATTAACACTTTCTGTCCTGATTTTATTTTACCAGAATTTTGAGAAGGAACAACTAATTTTCCTAATAACTTATTTTTGTCATTTGGAAATACAGTAAAAATAACCTCTCCTGCTTTTACAAATTGGTTTTGTCCCCAATATTGCTGAAAGCTTACCTTCCCTTCAATAGAAGATTTGAATAAATAATTTTGTTCCCAATCTCGCAGAGCTCTATTGAGTTCATCATAAGTCTGCAAAACATTAACAAAATAATTTGTTTCATCTTGTTTTTGACTGATGTCTGCACTTTGTATTCCTTTTTTTGTTCCAACACGACTTTCGTAAAGTTGTGAGATTGACAAATTGGCATTTTCTAGGCCTTGCTGTGCCTGTAAATATGCCAATCTCGCTTGTTCCATTTGACTAGTCGAAATAATGCCTTTTTCAAACATTTTTTCATTTCTCTCATAATCAACTTTCGCTAACTGTACTTTGGATTCTTCAATTTTTTTTTGGTTTTCTAGATTTCTCACTCTGGTGTTAATTTCGGAGATCGTTTGTTGTCCTGATGTCCTTTCTATAGAGTAAGGTTGTAATTGCTTTTGTAAGATATAGTCTATATATGCTGTTTCAAATTGAATGTAGGTTGTCTCAATTTCTCCCAACGACAAGGTTCGTGTTTTTTCAATAGGAAAATCAAATGAATTAGATTGAGGTTTGAACGAATCTAAAATGCTTTTTAATATAATTATATCCTTATAATTTGCACTAGTTTCCAGGTAAGCTAAAACTTCTCCTGCTTTTACATTTTGGAGATTTTGAGCCAGAACCTGTTCGAGTTTTCCATTTGTTCTTGCTTCAATTTTTTCAGGTGGATTTTGTGTTGTGATGATTACTTGAGAAGTTATGAAATCAGGATATTTTATAAAGATTGAAATTGCAATCACAAATATTACAGCTATTAAAATTAAAGTATTGCCCCATCGAACTATCCATGATGGTGGATTACTTAGAACCTCCTGAACTGATTCTGATCTTAATTCTATATCTTTTAAATTTCCAGACATATAATTTATTATTTTTAAATGTATGATTTTAATGCATTTTTTTAATCCGACTATTAAGAACTTATTTTTTCCAAATCTAGTTGGTTCTTTACTAAGTTAAAATATGATCCTTTTAGTGCTACAAGCTCATTGTGATTTCCTACTTCTATTATTTTTCCACTATCCATAACAACAATTTGATCTGCGTTTTTAACGGTGCTAAGTCGATGAGCAATAATTATAGCTGTTTTACCTTCAAAGAATTTATTTAAATTTTCCATAATAATTTTTTCATTGTTAGCATCTAATGAGGATGTTGCCTCATCAAAAAAAATAAAATCAGGATTTTTATAAACAGCTCTGGCAATCATCAACCGTTGCTTTTGTCCTCCACTTACACCAACACCCTCATTCCCAATTTTTGTGTTATAACTTAATGGAAGACTTTCAATGAAGTCTTTAATATTAGCAATTTCAACAGCTCTTTCTAGTTTTATTTTATCAATATAGTCATCACCCACTGCTATATTGTGAGCTATAGTATCATTAAATATGTAACCC
>Ga0079224_100004192_pt1 | contig 18502 bp, 11 predicted proteins | sample Stecom2015_FD_80414 | JGI IMG/M metagenome (GOLD analysis project Ga0079224, IMG submission 80414) | Agricultural soil microbial communities from Utah to study Nitrogen management - Steer compost 2015 | ecosystem: Environmental > Terrestrial > Soil > Agricultural land | place: USA: Utah... | reverse complement strand
TTCCTGTTTCTTATCAGACAAACCATCATTGCCATGTCCAGGTTTATTGAGTATGACCTGAAAAACGACATCTTTGAGCATTACCAAAACCTGCCTTTAAGCTTTTACCGGAGAAACAGCACGGGAGACCTTATGGCCCGGATCACCGAGGATGTCAGCCGGGTCAGGATGTACCTCGGCCCTGCCATTATGTATGGCATGAACATATTGATTTTGTTTCCCCTGGTGATTGGATATATGTTTACCGTAAACGTTCCGCTTAGCCTTTACTCCCTGTTGCCCCTGCCCGTCCTGTCCCTGAGCATTTATATTGTCAACAACATGATCAATGAGCGCTCGGAAAAAATCCAAAGAAGCCTTTCGGGACTCAGTACCTTTGTGCAGGAAGCCTTTTCAGGAATACGGGTTCTGAAAGCCTTTGTAAGGGAAGCGGACAGTGTCAAGGATTTTCGCAAAGCCAGTGAGGATTACAAGAACAAATCCATCCGCCTTACGCTTGTGCAGTCGCTGTTTTACCCCCTCATCCTGGCGCTGATCGGGATCAGCACCATTATCACGGTGTACGTGGGAGGGCTGCAGGTGATGAGTGGCGCGATCGGTTACGGTGTGATTGCGGAGTTTATTTTATATGTGAACATGCTTACCTGGCCGGTTACTTCATTGGGCTGGGTGACAAGCATCGTACAACGGGCAGCCGCTTCACAGACGAGGATCAATGAGTTTTTGGACGTTGAAAACGATGTTCTCAGCACCCAAGACTTAGCCAGGGACCTGGAGGGAGAGATATCCGTAGAAAACCTTTCCTTTGTTTACCCGGATTCAGGGATAAAGGCTTTGGACCAGGTAAGTTTTGACGTGAATGCGGGCCAGTCGCTGGCTATCATTGGGACTACGGGTTCCGGCAAATCTACCATTGCCAACCTGCTCATGCGCATGTACGACGCCACTTCCGGGCGTATTCTGATGGACGGCCGGGACATCCGGGAATATGACATTAAGCACCTGAGAAAACAAATTGGTTATGTACCTCAGGATGTTTTCCTTTTTTCGGATACCATCAGCAACAATATCGGATTTGGACTGGACAAGGCGGATACGAAAACCGTCACCCGGGCGGCAAAAGATGCTGATGTCTACGATAATATCAGCAATTTCCCCAATGGTTTTGATACCCGGCTGGGGGAAAGAGGCATTACGTTGTCGGGAGGCCAGAAACAAAGGATCTCCATTGCCCGTGCCATCGCCAAAAATCCAAAAATACTCCTCCTGGACGACTGCCTGTCCGCCGTGGATACCAAGACTGAAAACTCCATTTTAAATGCGTTGGAGGAGATCATGGTCGACAGGACATCGATCATCATTTCCCACCGGGTATCTTCCACCATGCTGGCAGACAAGATCATTGTGCTGGATGATGGTAGCATCGTAGAACAAGGCACCCATGATCAGCTTCTGGAACGAAAAGGGGTATATTCAGAACTGTATGAAAAACAGACCCAGGGAAATGAGGCTCTGGAAGAATAAGGAATTTCCCTCGTAGGTTTGCGGTACAGGAAACGGCGAAGTACGCAATGGAGGCTAGTTCTGCTAGAAAATAATGTGGCCCCGTCACCAAAATTTGGCATCAATCATCATCATCAGGGCCATGCCCAACACCACGGCGGAGATTACCATGGTCCATTCTTTTCTGTTGGTACCAAAAATGCCCACCCATATGGAGGAAGCCAGCAGGAATAGCCCTACAATAACCAACTGTCCAACTTCAAGGCCCAGGTTAAAGGCCAGGAGCGGCTCGAACAGGGAACTTTCCCTCCCCAGCAGGGCCCGTAAATAGTTGGAAAAACCCAGGCCATGAATCAGGCCAAAAAACAGGGCAAAGAAATAATTGGTCTGAACGCCCCGGCTTTTGGAAGGCTTTGGCTTCAGAATGTTAACAAACGCGGTAAGTGCGATGGTCACGGGTATCAAAAACTCGATCACATCGCTGTTGACCCTGATCCAACCTATCGTGGCCAGGGCCAGGGTAAGGGAATGGCCGATGGTAAAAGCGGTCACCAGAATCAGCACCTTTTTCCAGTCCCGAAAAAGATAGATGGCACAAAGTGCAATAATAAAAAGGATGTGGTCAAAGCCATTCAGGTCAAGAATATGCTGAATGCCCAGTTTAAAATAAAGTTGAAACTGACTCATGCGAAGACGTATTATAAAAAAGAATATTTACGGCTTGTAATATTAATGTATAATTTGCAAAAAAGTACCTGAACCGAGAAAATCAGATGGCATTTCACTGCCTGCTCACCGTGTTATTCCTTTGGGCCCATCCCTTTTACCTCAGCATGACCGAAATCCGGTACAGTCCCGATAATTCAGGCATTGAAGTGGCGCAGAGGGTTTTTTGGGATGATTTGGAACTGGCCCTGGCCACAAAACACCGGAAAAAGGTTAGCCTCCTAAACCCCCGGGATCCGGGCATGCTGGACAAAATGATTGGGGACTACGTAATGGAAATGACTGAAATCTACGTGAATGGCCAAAAGGTACCGCTGACCTACCTAGGTTATGAAATTGAGGAGGGCACCGCCTGGATCCATATGAGCGGCAAAAACGGCGCACCTCCCCGGACCGTCAAAATCAAAAACGCCATGCTGATCCAACAGTTTGACACCCAGCAAAACATCATCAATTTCTATAATGGAGACAACTTAAAAAGCACCATTACCTATAAAGATAATGAATGGGGGGAATTGCGTTTTTAATCAGACGATATAATTAATTTCAACTTCTAGATTAAAACCCGTCGTTTTGGGTCAAGGCAGGATTGATGTCCCTTTCCCTTTGAGGAATTGGCAAAATTGTCTTGTTGGCCCCAGGTTGTGACTCGGCGTGTCTTGGATCTGAGGCGGGCCGCAGCGGCAGGCCGTTTCGCAAGAGGTCCATTCTCCTGTGCCCTTCAAACGCAAGCTCCTTTCTCCTTTCATCCAGGATAAAATCAATGAACGACTGCGCATTGGGAAAGTCACCGGCAGCAACAGACGGTAATCCCGCCCTGGTCCTTAGTCTATTGATTAAGCCCAACGATTCAACATTCACACCCTCAAGATGAGCAAGGGCTTCTGCCCGATTAAGTGCGACTTCCGTGGTTCTTATAATAGGTGAATTGTCAGAATGGGTGACGAAGTCAGGAAACTTGGTGGTATACAACATTCCATTGCTTCCGCGTTGCGTCAGTTGGACAAACCTCCTGTCGCCTGGTTCTTCCTCATAAGCCGCGATCAGATAAGTAGAAAAAGGAGCGTCTCCCCTTGCGCCGGCACTGGCCGGGTTGAAAAATTCTCCCCATCCTCCTGACCCTGTCCGGCCATTATCGATTTCGGAATTCTGGAGAGAAAAGACAGCTTCGACTCCATTTACTCCCCAGAAATTATAGTTCCCGGCGATATCATAGAGGTCATTGTCCAGCACCTCTCCCGCGAGATCTGCGGCTTGCTGCCACTCTCCCCTGTAGAGGTGAAGCCTGGACAGGAGTGCTTTAGCAGCTCCTATGGTTGCCCTTCCCCGGGTAAATTCCGGCGTATCATACCCGGGAGGAAGGTGTGGTATAGCCTCCTCCAGGTCCTGCCGGATCTGGGCATGCACTTCCCCCACACTCGAACGGGGATATGCCACGATTTCCCCCTCGTATGGCTCCAGTACAATAGGGATTCCCTCAGCGGATTCGCCACCAACCTGAATGGGGTGGGAAAATAAATTGACCATCTGGAACATAAGCAGCGCTCTCATGAACTTTGCCTCAGCCACAAACTGGTTCCTTTCCTCCTCCGAAAGGCTGGCATCCGGCGAGGTGGGCGCATAATGGATGACCGCATTGGCAGCTAAAATCGCACGGTAGTGGTAACGCCATAAGCCAGCGACATTGCTGTTGTCTGCCTGGGTGGAATATTCGTCAATGGATTGCAGTGTGGGAAAAGAGCCGATGAAATCTACATTATCAGCCTGAAATTCGGCAATCACCTGAGGCAGGGATCCAAAAACGTCGAACTCCTGCGTCAGGGAATAAACACCCAATAGTGATCCCTCAACGGCCTGCCTGTCAGAAAAAGCCGATTCTGTGGAAAGTGACTGTTCAGGTTGCGTTTCCAGGTCTTCGCAGGAAGAAAAGAAGACAAGCGCCATTGCCACTAAAATATTTATCCTTATAGTTTCCATAATGTTTTTTTGATTTAAAGGCCCAACGAAACACCAATTGTAAAAGTCTTGGCCTGGGCAGGGGTAAAGAACGATTCACCTTGCCTTTGATTGTTATCTCCGCCATCATTGACTTCAGGCTCCAGCCCTTTTTCCAATCCCGAAAAAGTCAGCCAGTTCTGCGCCATAGCGTAGATCCGGGCACTTCTGAATATCCTTGTCCCTTCCAACAAGTCGGTGGGAAGGTTATAGGTCAAGGACAGATTCCTTAGCCGGATATGGTCCCCGTTCCGCAGTTGGAGCGTGGACCTTTCCGCGAAAGTAGCCTGGGTGGATCCGTTCAGTTTTGGAGCGAAGGCATCTCTGTTGTCCTCAGTCCAGTAATCCAACAAACTCGGATCTAAATTAAACAAACCCATATTGGTGGGACTGTACATGAAAGTAAGGTCATCGTACATGATGTGGTTTCCTTTGACAAACGTGAACAACGCCGACAGTTCCAATCCCTTCCACGTAAAAGTATTGGTTAATCCGCCTGTAAGGTTAGGAATTGCGGAACCCACGATCACCCTATCATTTGAGCTATAGGAACTGGTGGGTTCACCATCCCCGTTCAACCATTCTGCCTCTCCTGTTTCCGGGTTGACCCCCTTATATCTTACCAGATAGAAGGTATTTACAGGATGGCCCACGATCGCCCTTTGACTGGATGAACCAGATACAAATGGCCGCCCCTCAGGGTCTTCGGACGCCCCGGGCAGGGAAATCACTTCGTTTTCCAAAAACCCGACATTCAAGGTGGTGTTCCATTGGAAATCTCCTGAATTCACATTGAGGGACCTGATCATCAAATCCACGCCCTGGTTTCTCATTTTTCCCGCGTTTTGGGTAAAAGAGGCAAAACCGGTGGTGTACGGGATAGGAACATCCAGCAACAGGCCTTTGGTTAGTTTGTTCCAATAGGAAGCTTCCACCTCTAATCTGCCGTCAAACATGATGGCATTGGCGGTAATGTCCAGTTGTGCTGATTCCTCCCAGCCCAGAGAAGGGTTGGCAGGTTGTTCGGGATATATACCCGGGCTCCCGGCATAGTCGCCCAGGGACCCTGCCGCATAGAGTCCCAACGATGCGAAATTGTCAATCCGGTCATTCCCGGCAGTACCATAGCTGGCGTTTAGCCTCAAAAACTCCAGCCATGGCGTATCCTGTATGAATTCCTCTTCGGACATGATCCATCCACCTGATACCGCCCAAAACGTTCCGTACCTATTGTCAATCCCAAACCTGGACGAACCGTCTCTTCTCACACTTCCCTCGAACAGGTACCTGTCCTGGTACCTGTAATTCAACCTGGAGAAATAAGAGGCCAGTTTCCAACCGGTACCGGTTGAACTGGTAATGGTCGGAGTAGCTGCCGACGCAAGATTGGGCAAAGCGTCGCTCACAAACCCGCTTCCCTCCACAGTTATACTGCTGTAGTCGGAGGCCTCGTAACTATAGCCCAGGAGTGCGCCAAAAAAATGATCCGAACCAAAATAAGTTTCATAATTCAGGGTATTGGTAGTCAGCCATTTCAGGTCCTGGATAATCCGTTTATATCCATAACCTGTAGCACTGACGATATCAGGTTCGCGAATGGCTTCTTCAGTCTGGATCTGGTCCATGCCCAAATCTGTCCTAAAGGTCAGTTCCGGTAAAATATCCACTTCAAAGAAGATATTTCCGGTCGTCCTCCTGGTGGTATAATGATTGGTCGCAAGATCCTCTATAGCCAGAATGTTGGGAATGAAACCGGGCCTTGAATAATTTCCGTCCTCATCATAGGGCAAGGTATAAGGCACGTGTAAAAATGCAGAAGTCAACGGGGCATAAGTACTGTTGTCCGAATTGATCCTGTCATTAAATGATTTGGAAATACCGATGTTGGCGCCAATCCTTGCTCTGTCGGAAAAATTGTGCGACATGTTCAACCTTCCGTTCAATCGGTCCAATTCATTTCCCAAGGCATATGTACTTTGTTTGAAGTAGGTACCGGAAAGAAAATACGTGGTAGACTCTGAACCGCCTGAGGCGCTCAGGCTGAGGTTAGAAATATTGCCCTGCTGTATCACGGCATCGGGCCAGTCAAATCCTTCCTGGGGAAAATCCCCAATGGGCGTACCCGTTCTGGCCGCCTGATATTCGTTGTATTGCTGCAGGCTCATATAAGGCCTGACCGTCGTAGGGTTTTGGATTCCCTGGTAATAGTCCGCAGTGATTCTGGACTGGCCGGCGACGCCCTTTTTGGTCTGTATCAAGACTACCCCGTTCGCACCCCTGGAACCATAAATGGCCACGGCGGAGGCATCTTTTAATATACTGATAGATTCGATTTCACTGGGGTTTAACTCCATCAAAGGATTGAGGGGAACGGCGCCCAAGTCGTTGGAATAGTCGCCGCTGCTCGCATCGTTCAGCGGGACCCCATCCACCACAAACAGCGGGGAACCTCCTGCGGTAATAGAAGCAACGCCCCGTATCCTTATATTCTGTTGAGCGCCTCCTACACCTGAGGTGCCTGTAAGCTGCACGCCGGCAGCCTGGCCTTGCAAGGCTTCCTGAGCGGTGAGGATCGGCATCCTGTCAAAGTCCGCATTGTCCAGGGAAGCTATGCTCTGCACACTGAACCGTTCAGACTGGGTCCCATAACCTACTACCACTACCTCTCCCAAGGTTTTGACATCAGGCACCAACACCACATCAATTACCGAGCGGTTACCGATCTGGATGGTTTGGGATTCAAAACCGACAAAACTGAAAACCAACTCGTCAGCGCCCGCCGGAACCGCAATGGAATAGCTCCCGTCCAGGTCTGTAATGGCACCCGTTGTCGTTCCGGGAATACTAATATTAACACCGGGTATTCCATCCGGCTCCTCTTCGGAGGTTACTGTTCCTGTAACGGTCCTGCTTTGTGCCATTGCCGAAAATACAAACAGCACTGAAAAAGCCAAACCTAGTAAAACTTGCATCATTAGAGCTATGTTTGAGTTTAAACAAATAATATATTACCTTACAAACATGCCACCTTCAAACGGTGGCCAATTGACAAGTGCTTATTCTCGCTCATCAAAGCACTATTGTACATTCTTTTTCTTAATTTTTCTTAATATTCAGCAATCTCAACAACAAATTTCATTCCAACCTATCATTCGTAATGGCTCAGGACCTAGGTGCAGCGGGGAATTGAATCATTTCCGTATTCGGTTTTTTAAACGAGATTGTAGAATTGTAGGAATTGTTTCAATAGCTCAAAGCCAAAAAAGCCGTTTCCTGGAAAACCGCTTTTTGGCATAAAATATCAAAAGGTTAGTTTACATCCCAAAACAGCTTAGTGGAGGACTGATCCCCACCAATGGCTGTAGCGGCGGCACGCCGGTTGGTGCCGTTTAGCGTCTGCTCGTTGATGGGATAAATCAAGCGGGTCGGAATGGTCAATGCACCGGTCCCCTCTACTACCGGCGGGACTAAGGTAGGGGCATCCAGTCTTCTCCATTCCAACCAGGCATCATACCCCCGATTGTACAACGCAATCCACTTTTGTACGCCGATTTTCTCTTTCCAATCCCCGGCGGCTGTATTATAATTCACGGCTACTTGGTCCAGGTATGTATCCACACCCTCAGCACCCCAGTAATTAAATGAAGCAGTGATCGCGTTGTTATAGTGATTTTGAGCAGTACCTCCTACATTAAATCCTCTTTCTACCGCCTCTGCGAGCAGAAACGCTACTTCAGAATAATCCAACAACAAAGCCTCAAAGTCAGGTTCTACGATGTCTTCGTGAACGGTAGAAAAGTCAGCATAGGTATTCGGGAAACCATACACCCCTCCAATAAATTCGCCGCCCACCTGGGTAAAATATTCCCCTCTTCTGGGATCTTCCAGTTCGTTCATAGCATCCACCAAAGTATTGGCCGCCACATAGTCCTGTCTTGACGTGAACCTCCAGTGAAGATTAGCGGAAACGGGATTGTTATTGGGCGGGGCACTCAAATATGGAAAGACTGCATTGTCCCCGTTGCTGGTAAAAACATGGGGAGCAGCCTCTTCTACCAGCGTTTGTGCCTGACTTGGATCAACATCCGCAATGACCATCGCCAGTTTTAATTTAAGGGAATTACCAAATTTAAACCACTTGTCCATGTCGCTGAGGTACAGCACATCCCCTTCTTCAAATCCCCCTCCTCCTGTTTCAATACGTTCCAGACTGGTGTCCAATCGATCAAGTATATCATTATAGATCGTTTGTGCATCATCATAAGCGGGCAGGGAATTTTCCCGATCCAAAGCCTGTGTATAAGGGACATCCCCAAAGGTGTTTACCAAAACTGACCAGGCATAAACTTCCATTATTCCTACCTGTGCCAGTTGGTTGTTCATTTCCACAGGATCTAAAAACTCATCTTCCTGAATCAGGATTCTTGCCTCTTTCAAATCCATTAACACATCCCGGTACAAATCTTCGAATACATTCTCCGGGATAAGGCGGGACGTCATGTTATATCTCGGCTCGTCCATGTATTGGGTCGGCGTCCAATGCTGTACATAAAACCTGTAGTTATTGACATTCACATTGGGCGTGGTCAATACATTCGTCAGGTTCTTTACCGCACCCGTAAACAAAGTGGATGGAGGAACTGTAGACGGAAGCTTCTTGTCGACGTTGTAATCATCTAAACTTTCTACGCATGATGCAAAAAGCAACACTGAGAATAAATATATACTAATCTTTTTCATCTTCTGATTTTTAGAAATTTAACCGAACATTAAATCCATAGTTTTTCACAGCAGGATAGGCACCGCTCTGGTAACCCCTTCCCGCGTTTCCTGCGCTCAGCCCCTCTTCTGGATCAGAATATTTCATATTCTTATGGATGATCCACAGGTTCCGGCCTATCAACTGTAAATCCACACTTCGGATGACGCCTAGATAGCCGACGACAGACGGGGGCAAAGAATAGGTCAAAGCCACTTCTCTCAATTTCACAAAACTCCCGTCATACACGTACATCGCACGTGGCGCCTCTCCATAATTATTGGCAGCATATCCAAAGGGTGTCTGACCGTCACCGTTCAGGTTTTCGGCATAGATATCATTGGGGCTTCCGTCTTCCTTTACTCCAGGCAGTAACACACCCCCACCCTCTTCAACCGGACTCCTGGACGGGTTCCCCTGGTCATTTAAACCCGCGGTTTCCGGGTAAAGACCTGTGGCCTCACCATACCATTGATCCAGAGAGAACACATCGCCTCCCTGGCGGATATCGATTAAGAAACCAAGTCTCACGCCTTTATAGGAAAAAGTATTGTTGATCCCGCCCATCCAGTCGGGATTGGGATCGCCAATGATTATATCGGCATCATCGGAAGTCATATAGTAACCATCCTCATTGACGACTTTTTTATTCTTATCATCATTATAATAAACGAAGTCTGTCCCTCTGATCACGCCATAAGGATGTCCTACAGCAGCATTGACGGATATATTGCCTTGATAGGATTGGATCGGCAGATTCAACACCCGGTTGTCACCTTCACCGTACAAGCTGATTACTTCGTTCCTGTTGCGGGCAAAGTTCAGGTTCATGGTCCAGGTGAAGTCTTGGGTCTGCACCGGAGTAACAAACGCGGAAACCTCTATTCCTTGGTTTTGGACTTCACCTGCATTGACATACCGCTCGGTGTATCCACTTGCTGATGAAGTAGTGACCGGCAGGATTTGGTTGATGGTATTGGACTTATACCAGGTCACATCAAACCCAAACAGGCTATTAAAAAAGTCCGCTTCAACACCTGCTTCAAAACTCTTCTGTCTTTCCGGCAACAATTCGTTATTGTTCTTAGTATCGGAAACTGACCGGATAGGAATGGATCCAAACCCGGTTTCCACATCATAAACATCATATAGACTTAAAGCCGGTGCATCATTGCCTACTTCGGCATAATTTGCTCTGATTTTACCATGAGAAAGCCAGGAGGTATTTAATACATCGGTGAAAATATAATTTGCCGCTACCGCAGGGTAGAAATAGGAGTTGTCTCCCTCCGGGAGGGTGGTAGACTTGTCCTGACGGGCCGAAACCTCTACAAACAATCTTTCTTTATATCCAAAGTTGGCATTGGCAAAAATCCCATCTACCCCTACTCGTTCAAAAACTTCTGTTGGTGGCTCGATAGGACTTCGGGTGTTGGATAGAGAGTAAATTTCAGGAACAACCAATCCCCCGTTTGTGCTGGCCCTAATAGAACTTAAGCGGCTTCTGCGCAAGTTGGAACCTAATAAACCTGTGAAACTGATATCCTCCGATATCGCCTTCTCAAAGTTTAACATCAGGTCAAAATTGGATTCGTTAAACGCCCTGTCAAACCTGCTGTATTCACTGACATCAGCACTTCCAATGGCAATACGTTCTTCCTGCATGTCGGCCGTGGTATTAAACGTAGCCCTACCCATGATGCTGAACCAGTCCGTTACTTCATAATTGGCCATGGCAAAACCGTAAAAATTGTCACGGCTGTCGTTGGAATAATTCTGATACCTGGTCCAGTAAACGTTGTCAGAATAAATCGGTCCTGTATTGGCCCCGTTCCAGTTCCATGTAATGTTCTGCTCATTTCTCCAATAGGCCGCTTCCTGTTGCCTTATGTCCACATTCGTTTGCCACCATTGCCTGAATTGTTGGTTAGGGTTTCGCCCTTGATAGCCGGTACCGTACCTTCCCATTCCTACGATACGGGAATAATTGGCAGACGCACTGACGGTCAGTTTTTCCGTAACATCGTAAGTTGCCGAGAAATTGAACAAATCCTTATCAATGGTACTGTTGGGTAGGTTGCCTTTAATATCGTTACGGGTATAGCCTAATTTAAAAGTGGTTTCATTCCCCCCACCACTCACGACGATACTATGGTTGGAATTAATCCCTGTCTCATAAAAAGTACTTGGATCATTCTCCGCGGCTACCCATGGTGTCATTCTACCATAAGTAGGTGAAGCCGGATCAATCGCATCCCATTGATAAACGTTCAGATTCGGATCAAAAGCGGGTCCATACGAGGCATCATCCTGAAAACGGACTACCGGCCCTACGCCGCTGCCCAAATCAGCAGGAGTGCGAAATGCATCAAAATACCCTGCCCCATACTCTTTCTGGTACCTTGCAAAGGTGCTTTTATCAATTTGGCTCCAGGTAACGCCACTGTTAACCGCGATGTTCATGCTGTTTTTCTGCCCCTTTTTGGTAGTGATCATGATCACACCGTTTGCTGCCCGCGATCCGTAGAGCGCGGTAGCCGCAGCACCTTTCAGTACATTCACCGCCTCAATGTTGTCGGGATTCAGATCCGCCGCAGCATTTCCGAAGTCCGTACCCACCGAACCCCTTTGCTGATCCTCGGTATTTGTATTGGCATTACTCACCGGTACACCATCAATTACGAAAAGCGCCTGGTTATTGCCGGTAATGGAAGAATATCCACGGATAATCACATTGGTGGATCCTCCCATAGTATTGTTGCTCCTGATATCAAGGCCTGCCACTTTCCCCGAAAGCGCATCCACAAAATTGGGGGTCCTGGTACGGGTAATCTGTTCCCCATCCACTTCCTGGGCAGAATACGCCAGTTCGTTCCGATTTCTCTCCACACCCAATGCAGTGACCACCACTTCCGACAATTCCCGAACATTGGGAACCATTACCACATCTACTACGCTGCGGTTACCTATGGTTACATTTTGTACGGAAAAACCCACGAAACTAAATGTCAAAACATCTGATTCCCCCGGTACCTCAATAGAATAATTTCCATCAATGTCCGTTACAGCACCAATCATAGTTCCCTGAACTTGGACATTGACCCCAGGTATTCCTTCTGGCTCATCGGCCGAAGTCACCGTTCCTGTGATCGTCCGGCTTTGCGCTATTACAGAAAAAACTGTAAATATGGTCAGCACAAAGCCAAGTAAAGTTTTCTTCATAATATATTAGGTTAATAAGTCTAACTAGGATAAATACAATGCCCCATTATTTTTTTCATAATAATGGAAACAAAAAAGGTTCCAAAACGGCCGGATTTATAAATAATCCCCCGATGGGATCAAGCCATAGGCATTCCAACCTCGTTTAAATCCAAATCATAGGTAAATAATGTATTACGATATTCTGCAGAAAAAAACCTGTTTAATTCCTTCAAAAATCTATTCAAGCCCTTTCTGCTCTCCTCATTAAAATAAGCGAAATAATATTTGGATGGATATTCTTGGTGGGATTTGTGGTATGAAATAGATTTTTTAAAAAAATTATAACTCTCCGTGAAAAGTTAGAAATCTAATATTTCTACATAAGGGATGAGTGTAAAATAATTGTTTGTATTTTCCTTACAGGAAAGATCAATCACGGAAAATTTGTAAAACACAGTCTTTCTGCCGGCTTGGGGACAATTAGGAAATGAAAAAAGTTATCTGGCCGCTAAAAAATATTAATGCATTTTATCATGTCGTATTATGTTCTTAAAACGGGGTGTTATGGCTACGATAGATTAATGGGCGAATCCTGAATGTCAGCTGCTAAAGCAAACCGGTGACAAACATACCATCTTCTATTTTCCCTCTTGAGCAAAGCAACGTCCCGTACGGCCATCGAAAATGCAGGAACTTTGCCTTTTATAAACCGGAGGTAATCTTCAAAAAATTTTTCCTTGGTGTCTTTGTAGGCCAGCGTCATGTGCGGCTGGTACCTATGGTCACTGAGTTCAGCGTCCAGTTGCAACCGGGTCCTGCAAAACAGGCCCAGGTTTTTTTGTAACTGACGCAGTTTTTCCTGATCGCAGACTTTAACGTAAATCACCTTTCTTCCAAATCTCCCTATTCCTGAAAGCGTAAGTTCAAACGGCAGCTCCTGGCTGAAGAAATGGCTGAGCCGCCCCAACAGGCGGCTTTCCCTGTTTTCATCCCAGGAAAACGGCATTTTCAGGGTAATATGAGCAGGGGATTTGAGCGCATACTTCAAGTTGAAGGTTTCCTTGAGCAAGTGTTTGATCTCCGTTACCTTCTCCTGTATTTCACCCTCAGGAACGATGGCGATAAAATATTTTTGAAAATCTCTTGGCATTTACGGGATTATTTTTCTTTTTGACTTCCTAAGGTCTGCCCAAAACCTTAAATTGTACATTTATTCTGATTCTTCAAACATGAAAAGATTTAAAAAAATTTTAGTTGGCCTGGATCTTACGGCCATGGACGAGATCCTGATCCAGAAGACCGTAAAAATTGCGCAGGTACTTGAAATAGAAAAGATCTATTTTGTGCATGTCGCAAAAGATCTGGCTTTGTCCGAGGAGGTCGCCAGCAATTATCCGGATTTGATGGCACCTCTGGATGAAACCATTGAACAGGATATTACCAACGCTGTTGAGAAAGCAGGCTTACCCGAGAATATAACTTTTGAAGTGGAAGCCAAGGAAGGCAATCCCATGGAAACCGTGTTGAAGTGGGCAAGGGTCAAGGATGTGGACTTGATCATCATGGGGAGAAAGCGTGAGAAAAGAGGAAGCGGCTCTTTGTCCAAAGGCACCGCCCAAAAATCCCCTTGTTCGGTCTTATTTGTGTCGGAGGACCACGACGATAAGAATTTTGATCACATTATGGTCCCCATAGATTTTTCCTCCTATTCCGTTCTTTCCCTTGAATTTGCCCAAGCAATTTCAAATGATCCTGACAAGATAAAATGCTACCATATATATGAAGTCCCTGCCGGCTATACCAAGACGGGAAAAACCTTTCAGGAATTTTCTGAAATCATGCTTCAGAATGCAAAAAAGGACTACCAGACATTTATCAAAAAGCATAGACTTCCGGCGTATGAATGTGTTTTTATTCGAAAAAGTGACAGAAATAGGGCAAAAATACTGATGAAAGCCGCCAAAAAAGACGGTGTTGATTTCATCATCATAGGAAGCCGGGGCCGGACCAATTCCGCTTCCCTGCTTATAGGCAGCGTGGCCGAAAAATTGATCAACCTGAACAACAAGGTCCCCATGCTTGTCTTGAAGGAAAAAGGAGAAAATATGCGTTTCCTGGAGGCCCTGTTTAGGGTGTGATCAACTGCCCAGCCCCTGGAGGGTTATGGAGCCCTCCGGGAGGTTTATCATCAATAGGCGTTTTCCCGGTCAAAGACCAATTTGAAAAGCGTGTTGAAAACAATGGTGATGTCCAACCAAAAAGACCAGTTCTGGATGTAGAAATAATCCAGCCTTACCCGGGACCGGATCTGGAAGGGGCGGACGATTTCCCCGCGATAACCCATTACCTGTGCCAGCCCGGTGATTCCCGGTTTGATTTTATGCCGGGAATTATATTTTTCGATCAGCTTCTTAAAGACCTGGTTCATCGGGACCGGATGTGGCCTTGGTCCCACGATGGACATCTCCCCTAACAGTACATTGATAAACTGGGGCATTTCGTCCAGGGAAAAATTCCGCAGGAATGCTCCTATCCGGGTTACCCTGGGATCATTTTTCTTAGCCTGGTGTGTATCTGAATAATCATTGGGAGTCATCGTGCGGAATTTAATGCACTTGAACACCCTGTTGTTTTCCCCGTTTCGCTCCTGGATAAAGAACACGGGGCCTTTGGATTCCAGTTTAATCAAAAAACCCACCAATGGAATCATCCAACTCAGGATAAAGACAGTCACCAACGCGGAAAAAATTACATCAAAAGCCCGTTTGGCTATGCGGTTAAAGGCGTTGTCCAGCGGGATATGGTTGACATTGATCACCAAAAACTCGCCGTACTTTGAAAAAGAAAGGTTTTTTTCCAGTTGAAGGGCATCGCTGGGGATTACCTTTACCTTTATGTAATGCTCATCCGCAAAATTGATAAACCGGCGGATAGTCGCCGTGCCCAGATTTTCGTTGAGATAAATGACATCCAACTCCATGGAATCCGCCTCTTCAAAAAACTTGTTGAAGTCTCCCCTGGTCTCATCACACGAGGATCTTTCATCATAGTATCCAAGAAACCTGATCCCAAAATCCTTTCTAAAATGGAACATGTTCACCAGCTTCTGGCTCACGCCTCCTTTGCCGATGACGACGGCGTTGCTGTAATTGCCCCCCCTCATCCGATACCGTTTGACCGCCATATGCACAGCCACCCGATAGAGGCTTAAAATTAGCAGCATCAGGCTGCTTACACTTACCAGCAGTAAAAACCTGTTTAGATGATAGTTTTGGAAATGAAACAAAAACCATATAAAGGAAATTATCGACAGAAACCAGAACAACGATCCCATCAAGGTCTGTAGCGTATGGATATAGCTGGACGTGCGGCCGAGCTTATAGTCCTTCCTGCTTACCGTCACAAGCAGCCATACGGCCACGATGGTGAGGTAAAAAAAACTGTTGGATTGGTTAACTTCAATAATTTGGCCCACCAGTTTCTTGGAAATAAAGAGCGAAAAAACGATCACAAGCAAATCCCCAAAAATAAAAAGCCAGGGAAAGTATTTATAAAACCGTTTGGCCATGAGGTAAATTAATGTTTTCGATAATTTGAGCTTAAATAATAATGGTGCAAAAATACTTGGATTTTCTTTTTAAACTATCCCAATTTGGCTTTAAATTAATAAAATTATAATTTACTTAACCGAAACCTTTACTAAAGCCCTCTGCCCTCCACGAAACAGAATATCTTCCCATGCCATACGGATGAATAAATTAAAACGCCTTTTAGCTACTTCAAACGATCCCGGTTCCATGGGAAGCAAGTTCAGGTCCAGGCGGTTTGATTTTTTTGAGCGGATTTTTTGGGAGGCTTTTGGCAAAAACAAAACCATCAGAATTTTGGATATCGGGGGCACGGAAGCGTTTTGGAAGGGCAGAAGGCTTTTGCAAAACCCAAACGTCAGCATCAGCCTGCTGAACCTGGGTGCAGAACCCGTCAGCCACCCTTCCCTGCAAAGCCTGTCGGGCAACGCCACCGATTTGTCATGTTTTGAAGACAAATCTTTCGATCTGGTATTCTCCAATTCTGTGATTGAACACCTGTACACCTTTGAAAACCAGCAAAAAATGGCTGCTGAAGTCAGAAGGGTGGGCCAAAAATATTTTGTCCAGACGCCCAACAAGTATTTTTTTGTCGAACCTCACTATGCCCTGCCCTTTTTCCAGTTCCTCCCCTCCCGCTTTGTGTATTTTATCCTGACCGAAACGAGACTTAGCAGAATGCAAAAATGGGAACCCCAACACGCACGCGCGTATCTGGATGAGATCAGGTTGTTGTCCCTCCGGGAGATGAAGTCACTTTTTCCGGACGGCAGGGTTTATTATGAAAAATTCCTGGGAATGAACAAATCGTTCACCCTTTATAATTTATGAATATTTTCCGGCCAGCGCACTTTATTTTTAGAAGAAAGGTTTACTTTTGTGATTAATTTAGATCAATTCTAATTTGATATGACGGCGGACAAAATAGGAAAAGGAAGCCAGGCGCTTATAGAGGTTTTACTGCCCTCCGAACTCACGCTTCACCTGATGGAAATGGGATTTATCCCGGGCAAGAAAATAAAAATGTTGCAGCAGGCACCCCTGGAAGGGCCTATCGCTTTTAAATTGGAAAATTCTGTAATCGCGCTGCGAAAGTCTGAAGCAGCGCTTATTCAGGTATTACCGGTTCAATAATTTATGTCAGTTACCGCTCCCAGCAAAACTTCCACATTTACAGTTGCCCTGGTGGGTAATCCCAATGTAGGAAAGTCCACGATTTTTAACCTGCTAACAGGCCTGCGTCAGAAAGTCGGCAACTATCCCGGCGTGACGGTGGACAAGAAATTTGGCCAGATCCTTTTAAACAAGGAAACCGTAAACATCATTGATCTCCCGGGCACATACAGCATCTACCCCAATACAGAGGACGAAATCATCGTCCACAGGGTGCTCAACGGACTGGGTAAGGAAAATCCGGTTGATTTTGTTCTGGCCATTGTGGATATGTCCAGTATGGAAAGGGGATTGTTTTTGGTAAGCCAGGTCATGGATCTGGGAATACCCATGGCCATAATCCTGAACATGGAGGATATGGCGGAAGAACAGGGAATTGAAATCAAGATTAACCGGCTCTATAAATCCCTGGGCATCCCCATCGTCCAAACCAACGCAAGAAACAACAAGGGAATAGAAAGCATTGTCGGCTTAATCCGCGACAAAGGTTTTGCCCGGCCAAAGCCGTTTCTGGATCCCGGGGAACTGTTGCCCGCCTCCCTGGCGGACACCATCTGCAAGGAATTCAACCTTAAAAACCGTTATCAAGCCTTTCAGTTGATCCGGTTTCATGAAAAAGAATCACTCCTTCGGCCATACCAAAGAGAATTTATTAAGGAAAAAGTAGCCGAAAGCGGCTATGACCTGGAAATCGCCCAGGTAAAGGAAACGAAACTCCGCTATGCGGCCATTCAGGATATACTGGCGCAAAGTGTCCAAAAAAAGGATGTAAAGACAAAAAGACTTACCCAGAAGCTGGACCGGATTTTTCTTCACAAGATTTTTGGTTACGCAGTATTTCTGGGCATCCTGTTACTGATCTTCCAGACTATTTTTGCCTGGTCCAGTGTCCCGATGGACCTCATCGACGGATTTTTTGCCAGCCTAAGCGCCTGGGTATACAGTGTCCTTCCGTCGGGAGTGCTTACCGATTTAATTGCCGAAGGGATCATACCGGGCATAGGCGGGGTATTGATCTTCATTCCGCAGATTGCCCTCTTGTTTGGCTTCCTGGCTATTCTTGAGGACTCGGGATATATGTCGCGGGTGGTGTTTCTTATGGACAGACTGATGCGCCCTTTTGGCCTCAACGGAAAAAGTATGGTGCCGCTGATTTCCAGCGTTGCCTGTGCCATACCGGGGATTATGGCGGCAAGGAATATCGGCAACTGGAAGGACCGGATCACTACCATCATGGTGGCGCCGCTGATGAGTTGTTCCGCCCGGCTGCCTGTGTATGTCATCCTGATCGGACTTGCGGTGCCGGAGGATTATATCGGACCCTTCAACCTCCAGGCCATTGCCCTGCTTGGCATGTACCTCCTGGGCGTGGTGGCGGTGTTGTTGGTTTCCATTGTTTTTAAACTGGTTTTAAAATCCAGGGAAAAAAGTTTTTTGATGCTGGAGATGCCCCTTTACAGGCTGCCAAAGGGTAAAGATGTGCTGATCACCATGTATTCCAAATCCAGAACCTTCGTTTTGTCTGCCGGTAAAATCATTCTGGCCATTTCGGTGA
>Ga0079224_100004191_pt1 | contig 18507 bp, 19 predicted proteins | sample Stecom2015_FD_80414 | JGI IMG/M metagenome (GOLD analysis project Ga0079224, IMG submission 80414) | Agricultural soil microbial communities from Utah to study Nitrogen management - Steer compost 2015 | ecosystem: Environmental > Terrestrial > Soil > Agricultural land | place: USA: Utah... | reverse complement strand
CCCAAATCCTTTTGCAGGTCGCGGATCAGCCGCAGTATCTGGGCCTGGATGGTCACGTCGAGGGCCGTGGTAGGCTCGTCGGCGATCAGCAACCTGGGCCGGCAGGAAAGGGCGATGGCGATCATGACCCGCTGGCGCATCCCCCCCGACAATTCGAAGGGGTAGGCGCGCACGCGGCGCTCGGGGTCGGGAATACCCATCCGCTCCAGCAGGGCTATGGATTCGGTCCTGGCTTCGGCCCTGCCTTTGCCCTGGTGCAGGCGGATGGCCTCGGCGATCTGCTCGCCGCAGCGCATCAGCGGATTCAGGCTGGTCATGGGGTCCTGGAACACCATGGCGATTTCCTTGCCGCGCATGCCCCGCCATTCCCGCGGGGAAAGCGTCAGCAAATCCCGGCCCTCGAAGGCGAGCTTGTCGGCGGTGACCCGGGCGGAACGCCGGGGCAACAGGCCCATCAGGGCCATGGAGGTGACCGACTTCCCGCTGCCGGACTCTCCCACAAGGCCCAAGGTCGCGCCGGCCTCCAGGGAAAAGTCCATTCCCGAGGTTACGGGAACGAAGCCGGCGTCGGATTTGAACGCCACGGACAGGTTGGAAACCTCTAGCATGGCGGCCTTTCCCCAGTCGCGGCTGCCAGCCCGGCGGCGGCAAGGCGGGGGGCGGACAGGTTTCCCGGCAACTCGTTCATGAATCCCCTTTTCTCCGCCTCCAAGGCCGCGGCCAGGGCGGACTCCGCGGCGGTAAGGCCGCCGGGGGCGGTAAGGCCGGCGGGAAATGAGCTCGAATCTCCGGATGCGTCTGCGCCAGAGCCAACCTCCACCCCCAAGGCCTCCGCCAGGCGTAGGCCGAAGCCCTGCGCCAAGGCGGTCCAGGCCATTGGCCTTCCCAGGGCTTCCTCAAGGGACACTGCGTTGCGATCGAGTATCTCCAGGTAACTGGCGCGTTTACCCGCCTCCAGGTTGAGGCAATCCACGATCGCCCGGTGGGCCTTCGAAACCAGGATGGAACCGTGCTGGATGAAGGCGTTGCGCAAGCGCCGCTGCGCCGATCCCACCAGCTTCCGGTCGCCCCACACCACTTCGGATCGCGCCGTGGAGGAAAAGCACGGAGTCATGGCCCGGAGGGCCTGGGGCTTTTCCACGGGATAGCCGCGGTCCAGGGTCACGCCGAAACCGTCTTGCGCCAGGGCCCGGGCCACCGCCTGGGAAATGGTCTTGTAGGATAGCGCCTGGGAGGCGCACCAGGCTTCCGAATCCGGGCGCGCGATTACGGAATAGGTCAGCTCGTCTATATGCAGAACGGCCCGGCCGCCCGTGCAGCGCCTGACCACATCGTATCCAAGCTCCCGAATCCGGTCCAAATCCAATTCATGCCCGGCGATTTGCGAATGCCCCAGGCTGACACAGGCAGGAGACCAACCGTAAACGCGGATGGTCGGCCGCGAACGTCCGGCTTCGACCTCGGCGAGCACGGCTTCATCGACTGCCATGTTCATGGCGCCTGGGCGGGATCCGGTTTCAAGAATGCGCCAATGCATGTTCCCTGAGTCCGCGCCGGGGGTATGAGCCCCTGGCATAATGGTGGCTCGGCGTTAGGGATATAATATCCCAAAGCGAGGCCTTCAGGCGGGGTCGACGGCCGTTCCGCCCGTTTCACGTACCGGGGCTTTCGATCGGGCCGCTTTTTTTTCCCCGGCGTTTTTTTTATCCGGAGTGGATGGACCGCGATCCGAACCCACCGCGCCTTTGTCCTTGTCCGCGTTCATATTGGTCAGGGCCGCCCGCGCACCCGCCTGCTCGGCGCTTTTCTTGGAATTGCCGCGGCCCTGGCCCCATTCCTGGTTCTGCACATAGACCCCGACCACGAAGCTTTTCTGATGTTCGGGACCCGCCTCTTCCAACACATCGTAGGAAGGAATGCCCATGCCGCGGGATTGGGTGTATTCGAGCAGCTTGCTTTTGTAATTGGCCAACTCCTCGTCGTCCAGCACTTCGTCCATGATGACCATGAGGGAGCTATGGATGAGTTTCCGGGCCGACTCCAAACCTCCATCCAGGTAAACGGCGCCTATCACGGCCTCGTAGGCGTCGGCCAGGATGCTGAGGCGCTTGCGCCCGCCGGATTTCTCCTCGGAGCGGCTTAGGAGAATGTATTCCCCCAGGTTCCAGGCATCCGCGCAAAGGCCCAGCACGCGCGAACTGACCACCAGGGACTTCATCTTGGACATCCGGCCTTCTTCCTTGTCCGGGTATTCCCGGAACAAGTAGTCGGTGACCACGATGTTCAATACCGCATCCCCGAGGAATTCCAATCTTTCATTGGACTCGACCTTTTTGTCGGTGCGCTGGCTGTTGACGTAGGATCGATGGGAAAGGGAGGTGATCAGAAGCGCATTATTCTGGAACCGGTAGCCCAGAATGCGTTCCAATTCGGACAAGGGAGGCTCTTGCCTCTTTGCCTTGAAAAACTTGCGAAGGAATCCGAATAGCATCAAATAGGTAAGGCGCCATTCACGGGAAACAGCGCCTTATTCCCAAGTATGGGGTCCTGATCAGGCCTTCGAGTTAACGTATGCGATGACGTCGCTTACTTTCTTCAGCTTCTCGGCTTCTTCGTCGGGGATTTCGATATCGAATTCATCTTCCAACGCCATCACCAATTCGACCTGATCGAGAGAATCCGCTCCCAAATCATCGATAAAAGCAGCCTCGGGTTTCACCTGATCTTCGGAGACGCCCAATTTCTCCACGATTACCTTGGTGATTTTCTGGTTGATATCCTCTGACATTCAATTCTCCTTAAAAAGGTAGGGGTAAATATAATCTAAACACGTTCCGGTCAGGTGCAAACGCCGGCGGGAAAGGCCAAAATTCCCCTAAAAACCGGCTTTCCTCAGATGCCCATTCCGCCGTCGATTCCGAAAACCTGGCCCGTCAAATAGCCGGAATCCCCCGCCGCGAGAAAGGCGACCAGAGATGCGACTTCCGAAGCCGATCCCATGCGGCCCATGCGGATATTACGGAGGATTTCCGTTTTCTGATCTTCGGTCAATACCTTGGTCATGTCCGAATCGATGAACCCCGGAGCCACGGCATTGCAGGTGATGGAACGGGAGGCCACTTCCTTGGCCGTGCTCTTGGTAAATCCGATGATGCCGGCCTTGGAGGCCGCGTAATTCGCCTGGCCGGCCTGGCCATGCACGCCGACTATGGACGTGAGGTTGATGATGCGCCCGTATTTCTGCTTGATCATGGTGCGCAGAACGGCGCGGGTGCCGAGAAAAACCGACCTGAGATTGATGCGCACCACTTCGTCGAAGTCCTCGTCCTTCATGCGCATGAGCAGGCCATCGCGGGTGATGCCGGCATTGTTGACCAGGATTTCCACCGCAGGCGATTCCTTGAGGATTTCCCCGAAGACCTTGCTTACGGATTCCGAATCCCCGACGTCGGCGGACCAGCCTTTGGCGGAGGCGCCGGTAGCAGCGGAGATACGTTGGGCCGCGGCCTGGACGCCCTCTGGATTGCGCGCCACCAGATGCACGGCGGCGCCGGCGGAGGCCAGCCTCTCGGCGATGGAGTATCCCAGGCCCCGGCTGGCGCCGGTCACTATGGCGGTTTGTCCTTTTAAATCCGTCATCGGCTACCTCAAATCTTCGGGGTTTTCCACCGGGGTTACTTTCATGTCACGGCTGATGCCGCGCGCCAGGCCCATCAGCACCTTGCCGGGGCCCACTTCCAACGCCTCCGTGCAGCCAAGCCCCAGGGCTTTCCGCATCGACTCCACCCAGCGCACCGGCGAGGTGAGCTGGCGCAGCAGCAGGGTGCGGATGGCCTCGGGATCGGAAACCGCCTCCGCCTCCACATTGCTGATCAACGGAACCGACGGCGCTTTGATCGAGGCCTTGGCCAGCCCTTGCCTCAATCCTTCCACGGCGAACTCCATCAGAGGAGAATGGAAAGCGCCGCTTACCGCGAGCATGACCACTTTTTTCGCTCCCGCGGATTCCGCCAGCCCGGCCGCGGCCCGGACTCCGGCCACGGATCCGGAAATGACGATTTGCGAAGGGGTGTTGAAGTTCGCGGCCACGACCTGTCCGACCGCGGAAGCTTCCTTGAGAACCGTTTCCAGCAAGGCGGATTCCAACCCCAGGACGGCGGCCATGGCGCCCGGGCTCTTGTCGCCCGCCTCGGCCATCAATTGCCCGCGCAGCCGCACCAGGGAAAGCCCTTCCGCGAAGTCCAATGCGCCGGCCGCGCAAAGCGCGGAATACTCTCCCAGGGAATGCCCGGCGACGAAGTCGAAGGCTTTTCCTTCCCGCTTTACGGCCTCCATCGCCATCATGGAAACGGTGAAAATCGCGGGCTGGGTGATCTCGGTCCGGGTCAGCTTGTCCTCGGGTCCGTTGAACAGGATATCGCCCAGGTCGAAGCCGAGCACGCTATCGGCCTTTTCCAGCAAGGTCTTGGCGGAATCCGAGGACTCGGCGAGTTTCTTGCCCATGCCCACGTATTGCGAGCCTTGGCCGGGAAAAAGCAGGATTCTTTTCGACATCGTTTCCGCCTTGCGGTTATCCGCGGATTGGGTTCCTATGGCTTGAGGTCGGGACGAACGCGGCCGCCGCGCGACCCGGAAAATAGGACACGCTCACCACCGCATGAGGTTGCAGCCCCACGACATGCCCCCGCCCACGGCGGCCAAGGCGACCAGCATGCCGGGTTTGAGGCGGCCTTGGCCGTCGGCCTCGTGCAGGGCCAGGGGGATGGATGCGGAGGAGGTGTTCCCGTACCGCTCCACATTGATGATGACTTTTTCCGGCGGGAGGCCGAGCTTTTCCGCGATGGCGTTCAGGATCCGGACATTGGCCTGATGCAATACCAGCAGGTCCAGATCCGAAGGCGCGAAGCCGGCATCGGCCAAGGTGGATCGCACCATGGCCGAGACCTCGGTTACGGCCGCCTTGAAAACCTGTTTGCCGTCCATGAACATGCCACGCGGACCGCCCACCGCTTCGGGGCCGTTCAGGTAAAGCACCTCGGATTGGGTCCCATCGCTCTTGAGCCGGGAAAGCAGGATTCCGCGGTCCTTGGGACCCTGCCCCATCACAACCGCGCCTGCCGCATCGCCGAAGAGGATGCAGGTATTGCGGTCGGTCCAGTCGAGCACCCGCGAGAGAATCTCGGATCCGATGACGAGCACGTTCCGGCATTGGCCGGAATCGATGAGCAGGGAGGCCATGTTGGCTGCATAGACGAAACCGGCGCAGGCCGCCGTCACGTCGAAGGCGAAGGCATTGCGCGCGCCGATTTTGGCTTGTATGAAGCAGGCGGTGGCGGGAAACTGCTTATCCGGATTGATATTGGCGCAGATGATGCCGTCGATGTCTTCGGGAACCACTCCGGCCCGCTCCATCGCCGCTATGGCCGCGAAAGCGCCGAAGTCCGAGGACTTCAAGGCCGAATCCTTGGGAAGGATATGCCGCTGGCGGATGCCAGTGCGGGAGGTGATCCACTCGTCCGTGGTATCCACCATTTTCTCAAGGTCGGAATTGGTCAGGATGTTTTCGGGATGGTAAATCCCTATGCCGCGGATGACCGCGCCCATCAGGCTACCTGGCTCAACTTGGCGGCGATTTTCTCGGCTACCTTGCTGTTGGCCAGCTTGTATGCGGTTTCCAGCCCGTTCTTGATGACCTTGGCGTTTGCGCGGCCGTGGGTGATGAGGCCGGTTCCGTTCAAGCCGAGCAGCATGGCCGCGCCGAAATTGGCGTAATCCCAATCCCGATGGAACTGGTCGCCCGCCGCGCCTTCGATTTTCCCGAAGGTGCGCAAGTGGTATTCGTAAAAACCTTCCATCAGCTTGAGAACGACATTGCCCGTGTACCCGGGAGTAACGATGACGTCCACTTCGCCTTTCATGATATCGCGGCCTTCCACGTTCCCCACGAAATTGATCGGCGCCTTTTTGAGAAGTTGATGGGCTTCCTGGAGGATTTCCGTGCCCTTCTTCTCTTCCTCGCCCATGTTAAGCAGGCCCACCTTGGGGTTGGAGCGGCCGAGCATCTCCTCGGAATAAATGCTTCCGCAAATCCCGAAATAGACCAGGGTCGAGGCCTTTTCATCGACATTGGCCCCGCAATCGAGCAAGGTGATTTTCTTACCGAAGGAAGGCACGTCGCAGGCGATGGCCGGGCGGGGTATGGAACCGATGCGGCCCAGTACCATGAGGCATGCCGCCATCATCGCCCCGGAATTCCCGGCGCTTATGCTGGCCTGGGCCTTGCCCGCTTTTTGCAGGCCCACGCAGGCCATCAGGCCCGAATTCTGCTTGGTCTTGAGAACCACGGTAGGAGAGTCGTCCATGTCGACGATATCCGGAGCATGGAAGATTTCCAGCCCTTCGCCGTTGTATCCGAACGCGGATAATTGGGCCCGGATCGCTTCCTCGGGACCCGCGAGCAAGATGCCGAATTTCCCCTGGCTTTCCTTGGCCGCCAGGATGGCGCCTTCAATAATCGCCGCGGGAGCGTTGTCGCCCCCCATGGCGTCCAGCGCCACCTTGATCATGTATCGGCCTATTCGGCCGGCTGGCGCACTTCTACACCAGCGTAGTAGCCGCAGTTATTGCAGACCCGGTGGGAGATTTTGATCTGACCGCAATGCGAGCATTTGGTGGTGGCCGGAGCCGTCAGCTTATAATGGGTCTTGCGCTTGTCGCGCCGGGTAGTTGATGTTTTTCGTTTAGGTACTGCCATGATCGACTCCAGTAAGAAATTCGTGCTTAATGCTTGGCTACTCGCCCTTGGGCTGGTCCGGCTTCGGCTTTTTCAAAGCCTGGAGCTTTTCCCACCGGGGGTCCACCTTGTCCCTGCGGACGGCTTCCGCCTGGAAAGCCTGACGGCCGCATTGAATGCAGCGGTCCTTTTCGTCCAGAGTGGGCAAGGGGTGCAGATTATAATTGAGAATGATCTGCTCGGCAATGGGGTGCTCCAGGGGAATTTCCTGGATATCCGGGCCTATTTTGACCAGGTATTCCTCTACTCCAAGCCCTTCGTTCTCGTCCCACTCCAATCCTTGCGAATCTTTCTTCTCCACCAGCAGTCGCAGCTTGACCGCGAACGCACCCGTAAGCTTGTCCAGGCACCGGCCGCAATCCAGGGTGATGGTTCCCCGCACCCCGATTTCCATCATAAGATGGGTAAGGGTAGGCACGGACTTGACCATCGCGGTCAATTCGCCACTGCAGCCAAGCTCCGCTAATTCGGGGAGGTCTTCGCTCCGGCCCTGGAGAGTGATCTCCGATGGCTCGTTACCTGTAGAACTGAGAGAAAGTATCAAAACGTGGTCTAAAATAAGAAGAAATAGGGAAAAGTGTCAAATATTCAACAGCTCTTTCCTATATATTTAACGGGCCTAGCGGCTCTTCATCCCCCATAAGGCCAAGTAAATGCTCTTTTCTCCCGTTTTGGTTTTTCTGGGGCTGGCCAACCTCGTTTACGCCTACCTCAATGCCCAGCTTTTGAAAGGGCTCGGAAACCTGAAAAGGGATTCCGTCCCTCCGCCCGACCGTTTTCCGATGGTTACGATCCTGATCGCGGCCCGCAATGAAGAATCCCGCATCCGGAAATGCCTCGATTGCCTGGTGGCCCAGGATTACGCTCCGGATAAACTGCAATTCATAGTGGTCGACGATCGCTCCCAGGACGGCACGGCCGGAATTCTGCGGGAGTACGCGGACAGGTGGCCGGACCGTTTCCTTCCCCTTTTCATTTCCGAAACCGCTCCGGGCTACAGTCCCAAAAAATACGCCTTGAGCCGGGGCCTGGAGAAAGCCGCCGGGGAGATCATCGTCACTACCGATGCGGATTGCATCATGTCGGCCGATTGGATTTCGACCTTGGTCGCCGAATTCTCGGAAGACACCGGGCTGGTGCTGGGAATGACCAGCTACTATCCGGTAGGGCGCGAAAGCCGGGCCTGGGGGGTCGGCGCCCTCGAGTTCCTTTCCTACGGCGTCGTGGCCGCCGCCTTGATCGGATTGCGGTTCCCGGTACACGGCAACGCCAACAATATCGCCTATCGCCGCAAGGTGTACGATCTTTCGGCCGGGTTCGCCGGCCACGGGGAAATCGTCAGCGGAGACGATGATTTCCTGATCCAATCCATCCACAAACTGGGCCGATGGCGAATCCGCTATTCGGTGCATCCGGGCAGTCAGGTGCGAACCGAGCCTCCGCTCAGCCTGGGCCAATTCTGGGAGCAGAGGAAACGCTGGGCCAGCAAATGCAGTCTGTACCAGCCCAAACAGGTGGCCTTTCTGGGAGCCATTTTTTCCTATTACGCGCTCATTCTCATTTGTCTGGTGGCGGGCCTGTTCCGAAAGGATTTCCTGGTTTTGGGAGCCCTCAGTTGGTGCGTAAAGACGGGGTCGGATTATCTGGTCATGGACAAGGGTACCCGCATTTTCGCCAAGCGCGGACTGATGCGGTTCTTCCCGCTGGCGGGCCTTATCCACATACCCCTGATCATAGCGGCCGTGGCGGCGGGCAGCTTCGGCGGGTTCACATGGAAGGGCCAGAAGCACCGGCGCAAGGTGAGGGCTTGATCGGCCCAGGCGGCGGGTCCCGCCCGGGCGAGGCCTAGCGGACCACCACCCGGGCCTTGACCGTGCCCTTTTGAATCATGCCTATCGCCCGCGCTGCGGCGGGAGACAGATCCAGGATCCGGTTGTGGGAATAAGGACCGCGGTCATTGACCTCGACCACGACGGATTTGCCGTTTTCGAGATTGGTCACCTCCACCATGGTTCGGAACGGCAGGGATCGATGGGCCGCCGTGAGGGCGTTCTTGTCGAACAGGACGCCGCTGGCGGTTTTGCGGCCATGGAATTTGTCGGCGTAAAAAGAAATCATCCCGGTTTCCGAATATCCCGCCTCACGCGAGCGCGTCTCTTCGGGAAACTGGCCCATGTCCCGGTCGTAACCGGGCCTGGAGGTTCCGGGATGGAAGGCGCAGGCGGCCAAAAGGAAGGACGCGCATACCGCTCCCGCCCTTCTCATCGCTTTCTTCCCGCCGAACGCATATCAGTATTGTTCGACGTCATCGTAATCGGTTTCCAGGGTTTCCTTTTGCTTTCCGGGAGGCTGATAGACGGCCGAATCGGTTTCGGTCCCGGATTCCAAAACCTCTTTTTCGGCCGTTGCGGGCTGGGAGGAGGCGGCATCGACGCCGGCCGGGGTGGAACGATCTACCGGGGTGGAACGATCTACCGGGGTGGAACGATCTACCGGGGTGGAACGATCTACCGCGGGGCTTCCGGAAGATGCGGCGGCAGGCGGGACGGCTCCGGGATTGGCCCCATGGGAGGCCGAAGCCGGGGACGCGCCGGCGGGTGTTCCGCCTGCCGGAGCGGCGGGTGAAGAGGCGGAAGAGGGAGCCGCAGGTGCGGATGGTCCCGGAGCCGCGCGAGGCTTGACGCCGGCCGCCGACAATTTCGCATCCGCCACTCCATGGTAGGGCGTGCCGGGGTACCGCTCGCGCACCCCGGCATAGGCCGCGATGGCCGAGTCCAGGCTGCCCGCGATCTTCTCCTCCCCCGTGGCCAGCCCCTCGTAAAGCATGGCGATGGCGAATTGGGCCTTGGCCGCCTCGCGGGTTTCCCCGAATTCGGTGACCACTCTGGCATAAGCGGGAATGACCGTGGCCTGCAAGTCTCCGCCCCCGAACCGGGCCGCTTCGGCTTCCAGGAAAAGCTTGTGCGCCATATCCTCCCGGGTCTGCACCGATGGCGCCAGGCCCAGATTCCGCTCGGCCTGCTTGGCGTATTCCGTGTTCGGATATTTTTCCAGAACATAGCGGTACAAAGAGTCGCTTACCGGTTTCGATCCCTTGAACTCGTCCTGTATGAAAGCGCGCGCATAGGCCGCGCGCATGCTGTGGTTGGAGTCCTGGCGCGGATCCCGGACGATGCGGTCGAGATGCCCCAGGGCGCTGTCCACCGATTCCAGGCGGAACAGGAACAGCTCCGCGATCATGAAGTCGCGGTAATGCGATTCCCCGGCGGCGGTATCCGACTGGGGCTTGCGCAATTCGGCCAGGCGGGACAGGGCGGCCGACCGCTCCGCGGCCAAAGCGCCGTATTCGAATTGGATTCCCGCGGCCGCGGAAGAATCGAAGAAGTCCTTGGCCCGGGTTTCATTCTTGAGGATAAGCAGTTGATGGTCTCCCAGCCGGTAGAAAGCCTCCGCCGACTGGGAAGTCTTTGGCGCCAGCTTGGGCACGCCGGCGAGCAGTTCCAGGGCCTTGGCGGGATTGCCGATCATGAAATATCCCTGCGCCCGCTGCAAATCGATTTCGGGAATGAAAGCCGCGTACAGGCGGTTCTTGAGCATTATCTCCAACTCGTCCAGGCCCAGCCGCGCCTTTCCAAGATGGTATAGGCAAGCGGCGGCCAGCATATCGCAACGATACCGCAGCATGGAAGGCAGGGTCCGGATCTCCCCGGCCTTGGCGTGGCCGCGGGCCCGCTCCCATTGCTTGAGGTCGAAGGCGATCTTGGCGGCCTCGAAATGGGCGTGCGCCCGGGCGCCCGGAGTACGCGCCTGCTCCTTAAGAAGCTTTTCGTAAAGTTCCAGGGCCGCCAGAGGGGAGTCGCTTTGCATTTCCAGTTGGGCCAGATAGGACATGGCTTCCTGGCGATGGGCAGGGTCGGCGGCCTGATTCATCACTTTTTCCAGAGCGGGCCGGGCCGCCAGGTATTGGCCGTTAAGGAACAGGCATTTGGCGCGGTGGAACTCGGCGGTCGGGATTTCCCCGGCCTGGGGATAGAAGCGCGCGAGTTCCTCGTATTTGAGTATGGCCTTGGAATATTCGCCCAGAGCCATATAGCTTTCCCCGATCAGGAACAGTGCCTTGGGCTGGTATTTCTTCTTGTCCGGATAGAGCTCAAGGACCTTTGAGGACTTGGCTATGCTCCTCTCGAACTTCAGTTTTTCTTCCGGCGTGGCCAGCACCGAATCCTCGGGATTCTTTTCCATGCGCTTGGCATGCATGCGCGTGGCCTGCGCGTAGGCCTTTTCGGCATTGTAGAAGGTGTTGAAATAGACGCAGCCGCTCAGGAAAAAGGCCGTCATGGAAAGCGCGAAAAGCTTTGCTTGCGCCGGCACGGTCCATCGGGATTTCGCGGGCGGAACTGGGAGGTGTCGATCGGGAGGGCTCACGGTAGAGTATTGTACGAACTTCACCGCGCGGCGTCACCGCGAAGGGCTGAATATCCTGGAATTCGGCGTCCCGCCATACCTCCAAATAAAGGGAAACGCCCTTAAAGCAGCCGGAAAGTCCGCCTTAGGAGGCTGCATCCGGACCTTCGAAATCTTTCCCTCCGGGCGCCTTGATTTCCGGGAATGGCGATTGCCAGGGACAGAGCCGGTGGACCCGGAGGTGCCGATCAGGTCCTCTTTGCCGACGACGGCAATCGGGAGTCGGTCGCGCGCTACCCGATCCTCGCGCCCAGTGTACATGAAAGGTGGAAGTTTCTACCTCCTCGCCCGGGGATCCGCCGTGGACGGAAAAACCGTTTTGTTTAAGGAAAGGGCCTGATTGTTGCAGATTGCCGTAGCCGCAGGTTTCTTCTTCGGGGCTCTGGCACCCTGGATCGCGCGGGGGTACGGCCGCCGTCTTCCGGCCATCGTTCCCTTCGGCCTGGCCATCTACTTCTCATCGTACATCCTGGACATCAGCGGCTTAACTTCCCTGGAGTTCCGCTTCCCTTGGATCCCCTCCCTGGGAATCGCCTTCGATTTCCGCCTGGACGGGCTCAGCCTCATTTTCGCCCTCATTATCACATGGGTGGGAGGCTTCATCCTGCTCTATGCCGCGGAATACTACCGGGACAACCCGCGGGCGGGGTTGTTCCAAGGATACCTCCTGGCCTTCATGGCTTCCATGCTGGGTCTGGTCCTTTCCGCGAACCTGCTGCTCATCTTCGTCTTCTGGGAACTCACGAGCATCTTTTCCTATCTCCTCATCGGTTTCGAACACCGTAGGGATAAGGCCCGCAAGTCGGCCCTCCAGGCTCTCCTGGTCACCGGCGGCGGCGGCCTCGCCCTGTTGGCGGGATTCATACTGGTAGGAAAGATGGCCGGGACCTACGACGTGGCCGCCTTGCTGGAGTCGGGCGACTCGCTGCGCACGCACGAGCTCTACGTTCCCGCCGTAGCGCTCATTCTGCTGGGAGCGTTCACCAAGTCGGCCCAGTTCCCCTTCCACTTCTGGCTTCCCAACGCCATGGAGGCGCCTACCCCGGCGAGCGCCTACCTGCATTCCTCTACCATGGTGAAGGCCGGAGTCTACCTCCTGGCCCTGCTCGCACCGGTCCTGGGAGGGACGCCCCTGTGGGAGAACGCACTCATGACGGCCGGCGGGTTTACCATGCTCACGGCGGCCTGGCTCGCCCTGTCCCAGGTCCACCTCAAGGCCCTGCTGGCCTACGGCACGGTCTGGGCCCTGGGGGTCCTCGTCCTGCTCCTGGGCCTCGGGACTCCGCATTCAGTCGAGGTGGCCATGGTCCTGCTGGTAGCCCATTCCCTGTATAAAGCCTGCCTGTTCATGGTCGCAGGTATCATCGATAGCGCGACCGGCGAGAAAAACGTGGAGAAACTGGGCGGGCTCCGCCGTACCATGCCCGTCACCGCCCTGGTGGCGTTTTCGGGCGGCCTTTCCATGGCCGGCCTTCCTCCTTCATTGGGGTTCATCGCCAAGGAATTGCTCCTGGAGGTCAAGCTGCGGGCCCACGGGACCACGCCGGTCCTGCTGGTCCTGGCGCTCTTCACGGGCATGGTCATGGTTTACATCGCGGTCCAGGTGAGTTGGCGGCCCTTCTTCGGAAAGCCGAAGCCGACTCCGAAACCTTCCGCCGAACCGGGAAGGGTTTTCCTGCTCGGGCCCGTGGTAATGGCCTTGATGGGCGTCGTCTTCGGTGCGGTCTCCTGGCCGCTGGCCCAGGAACTTCTCGCGCCCGCGATAGCCAGCATCCTCCGTCAGCCGGTGACCGTGGAACTGTCGTTATGGCATGGATTCAACCAGGCGCTGCTCTACAGCGCGATCACATTCGCCGGAGGCCTGGCCATGGTACGGATGCGCGGGCGCATCCGGAAAATCGCGCATGCCCCGGCGCTGAGGTTCATGGGCAGGTACGGTCCGGAGGGAGCTTACCGGGGGGCCCTGGCGGGAATGCTGGCTTTCGCGCGGTATCAGACCCGCCTCCTGCAGGGCGGGTCCCTGGGCGTTTATCTCGCAGTCACGGTGTCGACGGGGACGGCGGCGGCCGGATACGGCCTTCTCACGCGTTACGGGTTGCAGGCGGTCCGGCCGCCGGCCGATGTCCGTTGGTACGAGGCTTGCCTTTTCCTCTTCATGATGATTTCGGCCCTGGCGGTTCCCCTCGCGCGAACCCGAATGCTGTCCATCGCGGCGTTGGGGGCCGTGGGGTTCGGCACCGTACTTCTTTTCCTCCTCTTCGGCGGCCCGGACCTCGCCATGACCCAGTTCATCATCGAGATCATCACGGTGATCCTGCTCCTCTTCGCTTTCTATCACCTGCCCGACTTTTCCTCACTTTCCTCCAAGGCGTCCCGCCTGGCCCATGCGGGCCTGGCCGCCGCCTCGGGAGCCTGCATGTTCCTGATGATGTCCGTCGTGACCCTGGAGCCGCATTCCCGGATCACCGCCGACTTTTACGCGGCCCGGAGCCTCGCCGAAGCGCATGGCCGGAACATCGTGAACGTGATTCTCGTTGATTTCCGCGCCCTCGACACCTTGGGCGAAATCAGCGTGCTGGCGGCCGCCGCCTTGGGAGTGACCGCCCTGCTCAGATACCCGCGCCGAAAAGATCACACCGAATGAACGACGATATCTTCCGGACCGCGGCGCGTTTCATCAGGCCCCTGCTTCTTCTCTTCTCGCTTTTCCTCCTTCTGCTGGGCCATAACGAACCGGGCGGCGGATTCGTGGGCGGCCTGATGGCGGCCTCGGCCTTTATCCTCCAGGCGATGGCGGAAGGGACCGAGGCGGCGCGCCGCTCCCTGCACGTCGATCCGTTCGCGCTCATGGCCGCCGGCCTGGGAACCGCCATCACGGCCGGGGCCGTCGCGACCGTCATGGGCCGGCCCTTCCTCACGGGAACCTGGATGGAGATTCACATCCCCCCCTACGGGACCCTGCATCTGGGTACCCCCCTCCTGTTCGACTTGGGGGTCTATTTCGTGGTGGCCGGGACCGCACTGGCCATCGTCCTTGGTTTCGCGGAAAAGTAAGATGGATTTCCTCATCGCCATCCTTACGGGGACCTTCTTCGCGACCGGCATTTACTGCATCCTGCGGCGCAGCCTCATAAAGGTCCTCCTGGGGTTCGCATTGTTGAGCCATGCCACCAACGTTCTCCTTTTCACTTCCGGCGGTTTCGTCCGGGATGTCCCTCCCTTAATCCCCCCCGGCCAGGACTTGCCGCCCGAAGTCTTCGCGGATCCCATTCCCCAAGCCCTGGTCCTCACCGCCATCGTCATCAGTTTCGGCGTCACCGCCTTCCTGGTCACCCTGATTTTCCACGCGAACCGGAAGCTGGGAACCGATGACGTCGCGACCTTTCGGGAGGACGGGCCGTGAACGCCGCGCATATCCTGCCCTTGCTGCCCTTTCTCATTCCCCTGACCGGCGCGGCCATGGCCCTGGCCGCCTGGCGACGCCTCCCCGCCCAGCGGGTCATTTCCCTGGCCGCGAGCGCCCTCGCCCTCGCAGTCTCGATCATCCTGCTGGCCCGGGTGCGCGGTCATGGCATCCAGACCCTTCCGCTCGGCGATTGGCCCGCGCCTTTCGGAATCATCCTCACTGTCGATCTCCTCGCGGCCATCATGACCTTGATGGCCGCGCTGATGGGCCTTTGCGTGAACATCTACTCCCTGGGAGGCCTCGATCGGGACCGCGAAACGGCCGGCTTCCATCCTTTGTACCAGATGCTCCTGGCCGGAGTGAGCGGTTCCTTCCTGACGGGAGACCTCTTCACCCTTTACGTCATGTTCGAAGTGATGCTGATCTCTTCCTTCGCCCTCATAGCCTTGGGAGCCGGGAGGAGGCAGACCGGCGGCGCCATCAAATACGTCGCCCTCAACCTGTTCTCCTCGGTCCTGTTCCTGATGTCCACGGGGCTACTTTACAGGATTACCGGGACGCTCAACATGGCCCAACTCGCCGTAACCCTCGGAGAGGGCTCGGCCTCCGGCGCCGCGACCATCTTATCCCTGGTCTTCATGGTCGCCTTCGGAATCAAGGCCGCCCTGTTCCCGGTCTTTTTCTGGCTGCCGGATTCCTACCATACCCTGCCGGTGCCCGTCTCGGCCATTTTCGCGGGCCTCCTCACCAAGGTCGGGGTATACGCCCTGATCCGGATGTTCACCTTGGTGTTCGTCCAGGATCCGGGTCTGACCCATTCCCTGCTTCTCACCGTGGCGGGCCTGACCATGGTAACCGGCGTGCTGGGCGCGGCGGCCCACATGGAGGTGCGGCGCATCCTTTCCTTCCACATCATCAGCCAGGTGGGATACATGGTCATGGGCCTCGGGTTGTACACGCCCCTGGCGCTGGCAGGCTCGGTTTTCTACCTGTTCCACCACATCATCGTGAAGACCAATCTCTTCCTGGTCAGCGGCCTCATTTACCGGCTGGGCGGCAGCTTCGCGCTGGCCGAACTGGGGGGGATGCTCCGACGTTCCCCCGGAGCCGCCGTGCTGTTCCTGATTCCCGCCCTTTCCCTGGCCGGCCTTCCTCCCCTTTCCGGATTCATGGCGAAGTTCCTGCTCATCAAGGCGGGCCTGGATGCGGGCCGGCCCTTCATCGTCGTCGTCAGCCTGGCGGTGGGGCTCCTCACCCTCTTCTCGATGACCAAAATCTGGAGCGAGGTTTTCTGGAAGGGCGCTCCTGTCTCGGCCGCCGGGCCCGTGCTCGCCAATCCCATGCCCAAGTCATGGCGGTCCCTGGCGCTTTGGCTCCCCTGCTTGCTGCTCTCCGCGCTCACCATCTCCATCGGAGTGGGCTCTGAATGGGCCTTCGGACTGGCCCAGGATACCGCCCGGCAACTCCTGGACCGGCAAGAATACATCGACGCGGTCCTGGGGAGGGATTGAAATGCGTCTCCTTTGGAACATCCTCCTGGCGTTCGTCTGGTGCCTACTGTACGGGAAACTCACCTTGCCCACCCTTACCGTGGGCCTGATACTCGGCTTCCTGATCCTGTGGTTGAGTATGGGGCCCGGGGCCGCGCAGGCCTACCTGGCTTATCCCCTTCGCTTGGTGGAGTTCCTCGCCTATTTCACCAAGGAAATGATTATCGCACAGTTCCGGGTCGCCTACGACGTCGTCACCCCCGTGCCCAAGAGCTCGCCGGGCATAGTGGGAATCCCCCTGGATGCGCGCACGGACGCGGAGATCGCCATCCTGGCCTGCTTCATCTCCCTGACGCCCGGCACCTTGATCCTCGCCCTGTCGCCGGATCGCAGCATCCTATACGTGCATGCGATGTTCATTTCCGGCGGCGATCCCGAGACCGTGCGCAAGGACATCAAGCAGAACCTGGAACGCCGCATCCTGGAGCTGCTGCGATGACCGGGCCCGCCGCCGGATTCCTCGCGGGCTCCGTGACCCTGGCCATGGCGCTCCTGGTCGCCGCGCTCTTCGCGGCCCTGCTGCGGCTGCTCAAGGGACCCACCCTGCCCGACCGGGTGCTCGCCCTCGACCTCATCACCTCTCTCGTGGTCGGCATCATCGCGGTGCGATCGATCTCCACCGGCCAGACCGCGCTGCTCAGGGTTTGCGTCGCCATCGCCCTCCTGGCCTTCCTGGGAACCGCGGCTTGGGCGCAATACATCAAAAAGGAGAGCGAGTCGTGATGGACGTGCTGGTAGGCGTGCTGCTGGTCACCGGAGCGGCCTTCATGCTCCTCTCCGCCGTGGGCATACTCCGGCTGCCGGACATCTTTATCCGCATGCATGCCCTCACCAAAGCGGGTACCTTCGGCGTCACGGGCGTCATCCTCGCCGTCATCCTCCATTTCCGCAATCTGGAAGTGCTGGGGCCGGGTCTGATGGTGATTCTCTTCTTCTTCATCACATTCCCGGTATCGGGCCACCTGATCGGGCGCGCCGCCTACCTTATCGGCATCCGCGATTCGGAGCGCACCCGGCCGGACGAACTGGCGGAGGCCCTGGCCAAAGAGAAGGGCGAAAAACCCGAACGGGGCGGTTGATCGGATCAGCCCTGGAAGCCGCCTCGGCGCGGCTTTGGTCGAACCTGCCGGGAAATCCCGCGCCGGCGCCTGCCCTCAGCCCCGTATGGGCTGGGGAGCCTCGGCGGCCGGGATCCCGTTCAGCCGGTAATACTCCTGCAAAGAGCATACGTCCAGCTTCCCCTCCCCCAGCGCCCGGATGGCTTCGACTACGGCTTCGGCCGCGGCCATGGTGGTAGTGTAGGGAATCTGCGCCAGCAGGGCCGCCTTGCGGATGACGCCGTCGTCGTCCTTGGAGGCTTTGCCCAAAGGCGTGTTGATGAGCAGGGAGATCTCCTTGCGGGCGATGAGCTCGACCACGTTCGGGTGCCCTTCCGAAACCTTTTTGACCACTCCGCTGGGAATGCCCTGCTTTTCCAGGAATCGGGCCGTGCCGGATGTGGCCACGATCTCGAAACCCAGATCAAGCAATGTCCGCGCCATGGGGGCGACTTCGTCTTTGTCGCGGTCGCTCACGGAAATGAAAACCTTGCCCTTGTCCGGCAGGGAATTACCCGCGCCCATCTGGGCCTTGGCGAAAGCCAGTCCGAAGTAGCGGTCGATGCCCATCACCTCGCCGGTGGATTTCATTTCCGGGCTCAGGAGGGTGTCCACGCCGTGGAACTTGGCGAAAGGAAAAACGCTTTCTTTCACGGCCACGTAACCGGGCATGACGCTTTCGGTGAAACCCAGGTCCTTGAGGGTGCGGCCCACCATGACCTTGGTGGCGAGTTTGGTAAGGGGAACCCCGATGGTCTTGCTCACGAAGGGGACGGTGCGGCTGCCGCGGGGGTTCACCTCCAGTATATAGACGAGATCGTCCTTGATGGCGTATTGCACGTTCATAAGGCCGATGACTTTAAGCTCCCTGGCCATGGCGGCGGTCTGGCGCTCCAGCTCCCGCAACAGGCGCGGGGAAAGATCCTGGGGCGGCAGGATGCAGGCGGAATCGCCGGAATGGATGCCGGCCTCTTCGATATGCTGCATGATGCCGGCCACGACCACGGTTTCGCCGTCGGAAATGCAGTCCACGTCCACTTCCATGGCCGAATCCAGGAACTTGTCGACCAGCACGGGACGCTCCGCCGAAGCCTCGACGGCGCTGCTCATGTATTTCTCCAGCTCTTCCCGGCCATAGACGATCATCATGGCCCGGCCGCCCAGGACGAAGGAGGGGCGGATGAGAACCGGATAGGT
>Ga0079224_100004190_pt1 | contig 18509 bp, 14 predicted proteins | sample Stecom2015_FD_80414 | JGI IMG/M metagenome (GOLD analysis project Ga0079224, IMG submission 80414) | Agricultural soil microbial communities from Utah to study Nitrogen management - Steer compost 2015 | ecosystem: Environmental > Terrestrial > Soil > Agricultural land | place: USA: Utah... | reverse complement strand
GCTTCACTATGACAAGGGCAAGTCTATAGCAACTTATCATGGTCCTGAACCGCGGGCTTCGATACGCTATATGCTCGGAAAGGATGCGTCGGTGAAGCTCAGCTATCAGCGCATGCGTCAGTATATTCACATGTTGTCGAATACCACTGCGATTTCTCCCACAGATACCTGGAAGCTTAGTGATTCCTATGTTAGACCACAGGTGGGCGATCAGTTTTCCATTGGATATTACCGGAATTTCAAAGCCAATACCATTGAGACATCCATCGAAGCGTACTACAAAACATTGCAAGACTTCCTTGATTTCCGCGGAGGCGCGCTGCTGACGATGAACCACAACATCGAGACCGACGTCATCGGGACACAGGGACGCGCCTACGGTGTTGAGCTTATGCTGAAGAAGGTAACAGGAAAACTCAACGGATGGATCAGCTACACGTACTCGCGCTCATTCCTGAAGACCGTAGGCACCGAAACAGGGGAGACGATCAATGACGGTCTGGAGTATCCCAGCAACTATGACAAACCGCACGATGTGACAGTAATCAGTAATTATCGCTTCAGCAGAAGGTTCAGTGTCTCACTCAACTTCACTTACAGTACCGGACGCCCTATAACCGTTCCCGTGCAGCGGTATGTGCTTGATGGCGCCGAGCGGCTGCTGTATACGAACCGGAATCAGGCCCGTATTCCCGACTACTACCGCTTTGACCTTGGGATGAATATTGAAGGGAACCATAAGATTCGCAAGCTGGCGCACAGCTCCTGGACGCTTTCTGTGTATAACATTACCGGAAGGAAAAATGCATACTCAGTCTTCTTCAGGTCTGAGGACGGTGAGATCAGAGGATACAGACTGTCCATCTTTGCACAGCCCATCCCTACAATAACATACAACTTTAGATTCTGAGCGAATGATCCGCACCCTCTCCATCTTATTGTGTTTCGTGCTGTATGTCGCGCTGAGTTGTGTCGACCCATTCAACCCACCTCAGGCTGAGTCGACTACCCAGTATCTTGTTGTCGATGGAATCGTGGATTTGGCTGATCCTGAGTCAAGGATCAGGCTGAGCCGATCCATGCCGCTGAATCAACGTGAAGCGCCGGTGCCCGTGTCGGGTGCGGAGGTAAGAATAGAACTTGAAGATGGCACATTATTTTTTCTTCCCGAAGTTGCCTTTGGAGAATACAGTGCCACCGGCGTCACCCTTAACGATGGCCAGACGTGCAAGCTGAATATTCTGATAAACTCAGTCGAGCAATACGTTTCGGATCCCGTCACGTTCAGGGAATCTCCTCCCATTGACAGCATAACATGGAGTTCCGACGGACGTGAAGTGAGTTTTGAGGTGACGACCCATGACGGCGAGGGCGATTCCCGATATTACCGCTGGAAGACGGTCGAGACTACGATGTACAACTCCACACACAACTCGGTTCTTATCTGGGACCCCGTTTTGGAGCAAGTAAGAAACCGGCTACCGGAAGAATGGATTTATTATTGCTGGAAAACCACGCCGTTCTCAGATATCGATATATTCAGTACAAAAGGGTTGGCGGAAGACAAGGTGATAAAGCATCGCATATTCTCAATACCTGCCAACAGCTGGAAGTTGGGTGTGAAATACAGTCTTCAGGTAAAGCAGTTCGTCATTGACCAGGACGAATTCAACTTCTGGACTGAACTGCGGAAAAACACAGAAAGCATCGGAACCATTTTCGACCCTCAGCCCACACAGGTGACCGGAAATATTAACTCGATTGATCCGGATATGCCAAAAGCCCTGGGGTATTTCAGCATAGGCCGATCAGCCGAAGACAGGATTTTTGTCTCAGTTACCGAATTGCCGCATCCCGACGGTGGCTACGAGCGCGCTCTGCCTATCTGCGATCCGTTTGATGTCGACACGATATTTGTGAGCGACTACCTCGCCAGCGACAAGTCGATGCTAATCATCAATGGTGTTACCCTGGGTGCTCCGTTTATTATTGCATACCTGAGCGCTCCGACATACTGTATCGACTGCAGGATTATTCACGGAGGTACTAACCGCAGACCCGAATTTTGGGAATAATCATTAAAGAAAATGACCTTGCTCCGTCTCTTCCTGATACTCCTCACATCTTCGCCCATAGCGCTGGGGCTCGCGCAGGGTATCACAGATCCTGGCAATAAACTTGACGCGTATCGCAAACAAAACCTCCAGGAGAAGGTATTCATTCATACCGACAGGACAACCTACATCACGGGAGATTACATCTGGCTTCGCGCCTACGTCGTTGACGGTTCCCTGCATCGTCCCCTGGGAATGAGCCGTGTTGTGTATGTAGAAATTCTCGACGCGGCGAATCAGGCAGTTCTTCAGGCTAAAGTACCGGTGAAAGACGGTGCGGGCCACACGTCGATGTTCCTTCCTGCAAGTCTTAATTCGGGAAACTACACGTTGAGAGCCTATACGCGCTGGATGAGAAATTATAGTCCGGACTTTTTCTTCCACCGCCCCATCACGATTGTAAATCCATTCAAGCCTTTGGGTTTGCAACAACAGGTTGTCAGTCAGGACCTCGACATACAGTTCTTTGCGGAAGGTGGAAACATGGTCGCTGGTATCGAAGGGAAAGTTGCCTTTCGTGTAGTGGACGCCACAGGCAAAGGCCTATCCTCCTTCAGAGGTTATGTGCTGACGGGCGACGAAGATACTGTCGCGATGTTTACTCCCGTTCGGTTTGGGCTGGGAAATTTCACAATCACACCTCAGGCGGGTGTTGAGTACAGCGCGGTCATTACCGATGGGCGCGGACGTGTGCTCGGACGTAAGAGTCTTCCTGTTGTCATGGAAAAAGGGTATGCGTTGTCAGTGTACGAGCAGGACGGCCGCGTTTCTATTGCTGTGCGTTCCAACGATCCGAATTCCACGCTGCAGCCGCAGGTGACGGTGATCGTTCACAACCGCCTTGCAGCAATGCAGGTGCTGCGCGGGCAGCTGTCTTCGGGAAGGACGGTCTTCAGGGTCGACAAAGCAAGGCTCCGCGACGGCATTACCCACATCACCGTGTTCGACTACGAGGGTCGACCTGTTTGCGAGCGACTGATCTTCAAGCGTCCCGAGAATTTGCTCAGCATTGAAGCGGTTGCCGACAGGAAGGTTGTGCAGACTCGCGACGCAATCAAAACCAGACTGTCAACCACTGATGCTCAGGGCCAGCGTAAACCCGCATCCCTGTCCGTTTCCGTATTTCGACTTGATTCGCTGCAATACGAAGAGCGCGTAAACATAGCCGCATATCTTCTCCTGACCTCCGATCTTCCGGGCACGATCGAATCGCCTGAATACTATTTCAGCGCAGCCGAAGATGCAGCCGTTTGTGCCGATAACCTGATGCTGACGCACGGATGGCGTAGGTTTACATGGCAGCAACTTAACGAGGAAACTGAGCACAAGTTCGAACCCGAGTATAGAGGCCATCTCATAACAGGTAGGTTGGTGAACGCGGAAGATGGCACCCCGGCACCGACGATTCCGGTTTACCTGTCCGTCCCGGGGAAGAGATTCCATTTTAGAGGAACGCAGAGCAAAATCGACGGAAGGGTTGTTCATGAGTTGGCCGACTTTTATGGTCCGGGGCAGCTCATCATTCAAACGGACTGGAGCAAGGACTCAACATACCGCTATACATTGGATAATCCGTTCGACAGCCGCATGAGTGATCGTTTCCCCGTGCGGCATTTCAGCCTGGATCCGTCGTTTGAGTCGACCGTCCTTGCGAGGAGCGTCAACATGCAGCTTCACAACGCCTATCGTGAAGAAGAAAAGAACAAGATCATTCCTCCGCATAACGATACCCTTGTTTTCTACAGGATCCCTGATCAGCAGTATTACCTTGACGACTACACGCGCTTCCCCGTGATGGAGGAAGTCATGCGTGAATATGTATCAGCGATCATGGTCAGAAAACGACAAGGAAAGTACTACTTCCACGTGCTGAACAACAAAACCAAGGAAATGTTCAGGGAGAACCCTCTCGTACTGCTCGACGGTGTACCATTGTTCAACGTTAATTCGATTATCGAATTCGATCCGTTGAAAGTGAAGCGACTTGACGTTGTGTCGACAAGGTATTTTTATGGCAGGACGTCCTATATGGGTATCACAAGCTACGCCACCTACACAGGTGATCTCGCAGGCTTTCAAATTGACAGACGCGCGTTGGTGGTGCCGTATGACGGCCTGAGCTGGCAGCGCGAATTTTACTCGCCTGTGTACGAAACGGAGGATCAGATCAAAAGCAGGCTGCCCGACCACCGTACGCTATTGTACTGGGCGCCGGATATCAAGACTAGCAAAGATGCGCCGACAGAACTGGTCTTTTATGCGGGTGATCTGCCAGGGACCTACCTCATGTTTGTTCAAGGCCTGACGCCGGATGGTATGCCGGGAACGGCGCAGCTTACGTTTGAAGTTGAAGAAAGAGATGTAGACTGATCAGACGAATTTCAGCCCTTCGTGAGACAGCTGTTCATAGCGTTTCCTGTCGAAGACATACAGAAACGCGCCCTTCTTTGAGCTTCCCTTTTCCTTTTCATCGAGTTTCTTGAGGATACCCAGGGACAGGATTTTTCGGCTGAAGTTGCGCCTGTCGAGTTTGGCCTGGTAAATTGCCTCATACAGGTTTTGCAGTTGAGGGAGCGTGAATTTCCTCGGCAGCAGTTCAAAGCCCACGGGATGGGTGGCGATCTTTTGCTGGAGACGCTCCACGGCCAGCTTTACCATTTGACCGTGATCGAAGATCAGGTCTGGCAGATTCTTTAGCGAACACCAATGGGGTTCGTGTTCCAGGTTCAGCTGCCGGCTATAGTCGGCAATGTTGATCAGTGCAAAATAGGCGATGGAGATAACACGCGCTGCCGGATCACGATTCACGTCACCGAAGCAGTGAAGTTGCTCCATATAGATGTTATCGAGCCCGGTGAGCCTTTTCAGGATACGCGCCGCGGCGTCGTTTACGCTTTCCCTGGCATCAACAAAACCGCCGACCAGCGACCAGCGACCGGCCTCAGGTTCAAAGCTGCGTTTAACGATGAGTACCTTGAGCTCGCGCCCATCAAATCCAAAGATGATACAGTCTGCTGCCACGAGCAGCCGGTCAGCTTTTCGGTAATGCTGTGGGGTCATTCACGCGTCGTTTGATCGAAGTCGGATAAGGCGTACTGTAATGACGGCTGACGCATCAACCGGTGAAGTACAGGTACGCGATCATGATAAACACAAGGAGCAGTGCGGAAGTGACCACATCCTTGGCAGTCCATGACGCTCTCGTCCTGCGGCGATCTTCTTCCGTCATAGTTGAGAATGTAAGTCCTGAAATCTTGTCGTACGCTGGTGCTGGTGAAGCATAGCTGACACCGATCATCACAAGGATACATACGATAGTGATCAGGAGGCTGTAGTACTGGAAGAAGGTATTGTTAACGATCCACAGGAACGAGCCCGGTTCGTAATTGAAGTTCTCCAAAAGTTTAACGGGCGTGTCGACAGCGAGGCGGAACAGACCCATGGCAAAGCCTACGATGAGCGCTGCAAGACATCCCTTGGCGTTTAGCCGCTTCATGAAAATGCCAAAGAAGAAGACGACGAAGATAGGAGGGGCAAGGTATGCCTGAACGCCCTGCAGGTAATCGTACAACCCCTTACCGCCCTGGATCACCGGGATCCACAGGAGGCCAACGACTACCATTACGGTTGTAGCTACACGGCCAATCCACACGAGGCGATCCTGCGACGCGTTCGGCCGCAGTCGTGAGTAAAAGTCCATCGTAAACAGGGTGGAAGACGCGTTGAATACACCGGCGAGCGAGCTCATCAGTGCCGCAAGGAGTCCGGCCACTACAATTCCGCGAACGCCAATAGGCAATACGTGAACAACCATCATCGGGAAAGCCTGCTGCGCATTGTCGCGGATGAGTTCACCGTTGGCGTCAAAGAGCGTTTCCTGAAGTACTGGGATAGAACCGCTCTTGGCGAGCGCGAAGCAGATCATGCCGGGGATGATAAAGATGAACACAGGCGAAAGCTTGAGATAGGCTGCCCAGATAGAGCCGCGCCGTGCTTGTGTTTCATCACGCGCGCCAAGCGTGCGTTGTACAATGTATTGGTCGGTACACCAATACCACAGACCAATGATGGGAGCGCAAAAGAGCATTCCCAGCCATGGATAATTATCATTGAAGTACCAGGCCATCCGACCGGGCTCTTTCACCGGCGCCCAGGTCGACTCTACGCCTGCAGGTACCAGCGGCTTCCACAGGTTGAACATTTCAGTGCCGCATATCTCGCGAAGCTTGTCCCATCCGCCAAGCGCTTCCAGGCCGTAAATGGTCACCATGAACGATCCAAAAATCAGGATAATGGTTTGCAAGGCTTCCGTGTATGCCACGGCGCGAAATCCACCTACCACGGTGTATAAACCGGTTAGAACGATCACGAGGATCGAACCAAACCAGAAGCTATCGAGTCCAAAAAAATCGAGGTCGGGGAGCAGTACGGCAAACACTACGCCGCCGGCAAATATGCCAACGGCGATCTTAGTCAACACGTACGCCACAAGCGAAATCACAGAAAGGAATGTGCGCGCCTGGGGCGAGAACCGACGCTCAAGAAACTCGGGCATCGTGTACACTCCCGATCGCATATAGAAAGGTACCATCACCCATCCTAACACCAGCAAACACCAGGCGTGCAGTTCGTAGTGCGCGAGTGCAACACCGTCAGTGGCTCCTGATCCTGCGAGTCCAACAAGGTGTTCTGATCCAATATTAGAGGCAAATATGGATGCACCCACAATGAACCAGCCAAGATGCCTTCCCGCCAGGAAGTAATCTTCTGCTGAGTCCTTTCTGCGCGCCATTGCCCAAATGGATACACCTGCGACAATCGCGAAATAGAGAAACACAATGATCCAATCGAGGGTACCGAGTAGCATAGTCTTAGGTTTACGTGGTGGTAGGTTGCGTAAAAGTTGTGTTGGTAATTATTAGCTGGCGAATATGTCCAAATATATAGAAAATTCAGAATACGTGTAAAAATGACAATTATTTTCCTGATGGCAATATTTTTTTTGACGCAATGTACTGGTATTATTGTCGGCGTTAATGTACGATCGCGGTCATCACATTGGGCAAAAGTTTAAAGAACGCTTTGGCGTCCAGCCACTTTTGGTCCGCGCCCCTGGCAGAATAAACCTGATCGGGGAGCATACCGATTATAACGACGGATTTGTGATGCCAGCTGCCATCGACCGGGAGATCGTCTTTGCGTTTGGTCCATCAACGGACGGGCGTACAATAATATATGCAGACGATGTTGGCGAAGCCGTCGAGATTGACTTACACTCAATCCGCCCCGATAAACGTGGGGGATGGATTAACTATCTTCTTGGCGTCATCGACCGCTTTCAGGATCGAAACATAGACGTCGCGCCCTTCTGGTGCTTGTTCGGTGGCAATATCCCTGTCGGTTCCGGACTATCATCTTCGGCCGCGCTGGAATGTGGATTTGCTTACGGCCTGCGTGCGTTGAGCTATGCAGAACTATCCGACGAGGAATTGATTCGGATGGCGCAATGGTCCGAACACAATTACGCAGGCGTGAAATGCGGCATCATGGATCAGTTCGCATCGGTAATGGGCAGGAAGGACCAGGTGTTGATGCTCGATTGCAGAGACCTGTCTTATCGCCATCTTCCTTTTGCGCCGCGCGACTTCAAAGTGGTGTTGTTCGACAGCAATGTCAAGCACGCACTGGCCACCTCCGGATATAACACGCGACGAAGTGAATGCGAGGAAGGGTTGAGCATACTGCAACGCGATAATCCTGCGATTCGAAGCCTGCGCGATGTCTCGCAAGAGGAAGTAGAGGTCCGAAAGAACTTTTTTCCGGACAATGTATTCAAACGACTCCGGTATGTTACGGGAGAAATAGCGCGGGTTCAGGCGGCAGCCAGAGATTTGGAACGGAATGATTTGATTGCGTTTGGCGCGAAAATGACGGAAACGCATCGAGGGCTTTCAGAATTGTACGAGGTGAGCTGCGCAGAATTGGATTTCCTCGTTGAACGCCTGACTACAAGCCCCCATGTTGCCGGTGCGCGCATGATGGGTGGTGGATTTGGCGGATGCGCGATAGCACTCGTTCGCCCTGATGCCGTCAGCGCGATCGCCGAATCCCTTGGTGATGCGTACCGCAGTACCTTTGGACTTGAACTGACGGTCCACCAGGTAAATCTGGTCGACGGCACAGGACTGGTGCCAGCGCCGAATCCGAGACAGCATAATACAAACTAATAGATGAGCAAAATTATCGTTACCGGAGGCTTAGGGTATATCGGATCTCACACTGTAGTGAACCTGTTGGAAGATGGTTTCGACGTTGTCATCGTCGATGATCTCTCCAACTCACAGCATGACATCCTTCGACGAATTGAAACAATTACGGGCAAGCAGCCGGAATTTCTGCAGCTCGACATAAGTGTACGCGACAACGTCATGTCGGTATTGCGTCGTCATTCCGATGCAGACGCGATCATTCACTTCGCAGCGAGCAAGGCGGTCGGGGAGTCCGTGGAAAACCCATTGCTGTACTATCGCAATAACCTCAACTCCATGATATTCCTCCTGGAGGGAATGCAGGAGACGGGTATCCCCAACATGGTTTTCTCTTCTTCCTGTACAGTATATGGACAGCCAGATAAATTGCCGGTAACAGAGTCAACGCCGTTCAGACCGGCTGAATCTCCGTACGGAAATACGAAACAGATATGTGAAGAAATCATTCGCGACGTCTGCAACGCAAACAAGAATATACAGGCGATTGCACTGAGATACTTCAACCCCGTAGGGGCGCACGACAGCCATCTCATCGGAGAACTGCCTCGGGGTGTTCCCAATAACCTGGTTCCGTATATTACTCAAACTGCCGCCGGTATTCTCCCTGAGTTAAGGATATTCGGAGACGACTATGATACACCTGACGGGACGCCGGTTCGCGATTACATCCATGTAGTCGACTTAGCCATCGCGCATCGCGTGGCACTGCGGCGTCTTCTAGATCGTCGGCAAAAGAACAATTACGAATACTTCAACCTGGGCACTGGCAATGGGTATACTGTGCTTGAGGTTGTGAAAGCATTCGAGAAAGCCACAGGAGTACAGCTTCGATATCGCATCGTGGCGCGCCGACCGGGCGATGTAGAGAAAATCTGGGCTGACACGACGCTCGCCAACCGCGAGTTGGGCTGGAAGGCTGAGCGATCGCTGCACGACATGATGAAGTCCGCGTGGGAGTGGCAGTTACACCTTCGCGATCATCCCGAATTGTTGGGGAGCTGAGGCAGATTTGTTATATTTATAACAATCTCCGGCGTAACCATGCCCGTTCTGTTAGCTCTTGCGTTTTTAGTCACCCTCCAGCAGGATGTAAAGTTCAAACCTTCCGATGAGTTCGAACTGAAGGTGGATTACAACTTTCGGACACGCCCGGTACAAGTCAACTCCGTGAATTTGGAGAATGGGAGACAAAAACCTGGACCGCTTCCGTTCGTCGGTGTTACGCTCAAATTGGTGAAGCTCCTGCCGGAGGAACAACGGATTCGTATTGTTGACAATCGGGGTGAAGTGATCATAAGCAAAAAAATCCGGGAAGGGCAGGAGGTTAGCTTCGATCTGGGATTTACAGCGGATATGAAAGATCGTGTGGGGGCCCACGAATTTGTGATAAACTTTCACGGGTCGGACCGCAAAGACGTCATCAGTCAAATATTGATCCACATAGCTCAGGACGGTACCTTTCTCGTCAACGGCGAAGTCAGAGGAAAATTCTAGCACGGCTGCCATTCATACCTCAATACAACAGGTTATAAAACCCTCTGTTATATCGCCTTTCATTCAGGGAATTATGTGTTAATTCGCGTAATATGGAATATCGTGTGAAACGCATTTTCCTGATTCTTCTCTTTGTTCCGGCCCTGGTCTGCGGACAACCACCAACGCAGCCGGATGCTGCCCGCATCCGACTCAACATGATGAAACTAAACTTTCTTGGGTCGGTCTTGTACGTAGCGGCGCACCCCGATGATGAAAATACACGGGTCATCACGTTGATGGCTAACGATCGACTCGCCGCCACAGCATACTTGTCAATGACTCGCGGCGATGGCGGACAAAATCTCATCGGCCCGGAAATACGCGATGAACTGGGACTCATCCGTACTCATGAGCTTCTCGCGGCTCGTCGCATCGATGGCGGCAAGCAATTCTTCACCCGCGCTGTAGATTTTGGCTATTCGAAATCTGCTGATGAAACCTTTCAGATCTGGGGTAAGGATGAAATTCTCTCAGACGTTGTCAGGGTGTATCGCATGTTCAAGCCCGACGTCATACTCACCCGTTTTCCGGCAGATGAACGCGCAGGTCATGGCCATCACACGGCGTCAGCTGTGCTTGCAGCGGAGGCATTCGACCTTTCCTCGCGTCAGGACTTCCTCCCGGATCAGGTCCGCGAATTCGGAGTGGCAAATCCCGTCCGCCTGTATACCAACACAGGACGATGGTGGAACACAACGATCAATAAGGAGACGCCGGGCGTTATCACGCTAGACGTTGGCAAATACAACCCCTTGCTCGGCGCATCATATTCCGAAATTGCGGCAGTAAGCCGCAGCCAGCACAAAAGCCAGGGATTTGGATCGGCCGGCTCGCGTGGCGAGGAATTGGAGTTCTTTGAATATGTCAAAGGTGAGCGATGTGAAAAAGACTTCTTCGAAGGCATCAATACCACGTGGACACGGGTAGAGGGCGCTGGCCACATTCAACGTCTTGTCGAGGAAATGATCGCGGCCTATGATATGACAAATCCTGCCGCATCAGTTCCCGCTCTGTTGAACATCAGAAAGGAAATCGAGGCGCTGAAGCCCAACGTGTGGAAGGATCGCAAGCTCGCTGAGGTCAACCAATTGATACAGGACTGTCTCGGTTTGTATTGCGGTGCCACCGCAAGAAGATACTATGCCGCACCCGGTGAGCCGATAACGGTACAGTTCGAATTTGTGAACAGGTCGAATCGTCCGGTGACTGTTGAAGCAATCCGTTCGGAAGCCCTTGGTCTCGACACGCTTGTTCACGCTGTGCTGGATGAAAATGTTGCTTTGAAATTTGCAACATCTCACCCAATTGACGGTAGTATTGGCTACTCCGATCCTTATTGGTTGCAGGAACCACACGGCATTGGAAGGTTTACCGTGCGTGATGAATCATTGATCGGAATGCCAGAGAATCCGCCGGCGATAAGTTTCGTCGCGTCATTGCGCGTACACGGAGAGTCGCTTACCATTGACATGCCGCTCAACTATCGATGGGTTGATCCGGTCAAAGGGGAACAGATTCGTCCGGTTGAAGTGGTGCCACCCGTTGACATCAAGCTTCAGCAGGATGTTGTGATTTTTGAAGACCGTGGTGCGCGCGAAATCCAGGTCACGGTACGTTCAAACAGCGTGGGCGAGGTCACAGGCGAACTGAAACTCGAACTTCCGGATGGCTGGAAGTACACGCCCTCGTCGATGACCTTTACCATGGTGGGGCCGGATGCCACAGTCGTTGGGACGTTTACGGTGATGCCTCCCCGAACCGAATCTGTAGGCAAGCTCCTTGCGGTCGCCCGCATTGGTGATCGTGCCGTATCACGATCGCTGGAGACCATCGCCTATGATCATTTTCCCATTCAAACCCTGTTGCCCGAGGCTTCTGCCCGGGTTGTGCGTTTGGATATTGCAAAGGAAGGACAGACGATCGGTTACATAGAAGGTGCCGGTGATGAGATCCCGCAGGCGCTGAGAAGCATTGGCTACGATGTGCGGGTGCTTAAGAATGAAGACATCACGCCTGAATCGCTGGCGCGCCTCGATGCGGTAGTCGTCGGCGTCCGCGCTTTGAATACCAGAAATAACATCGAACGCATAATGCGTGATGTGTTGAAATACGTTGAAGGTGGAGGAACGGCAATTGTTCAATATAACAACGACGTGAGTCTGGACTACAAGATGTTTGCGCCCTATCCTTTAAAGTTATCGCGCAGCCGTGTTTCGGAGGAAGATGCGGAAGTTCGCATTCTCTTGCCTGATCATCCTGTGCTCAACACACCGAACAAGATTACGAAGCGTGACTTTGATGGATGGGTTCAGGAGCGTGGGTTGTACTTTCCATCGTCATGGGACTCGCGTTACGCCGCCTTGCTGTCCATGAACGATGAAGGTGAAGACCCTCTCGACGGGAGTCTGCTGGTTGCATCTTATGGCAAGGGGTACTATGTGTACACCAGTTTGTCTTTTTTCAGAGAACTCCCCGAGGGAGTCCCTGGGGCGTACAGGCTTTTCGCCAACCTGGTTTCCCTGGGAAAAGGCAACCACTCCGGAACTTCTTCAAGAAGAAACCGATAAGTATCTAACTAATTCGGCAGGACATGCATGAATCAGATGAGGGTAGACCCCCGGTTTTCAAGTCGTGGAATACCTGGTACGGGCTGGTGCTGGGGATATTCGTTTTGCAAGTAATAATCTTCTACCTAATTACAAGCGCGTTCCTATGAGCAGTGTCGACTGGATCGTTCTGTTCGGAACGCTACTGGCTATTGTTGCCTATGGAGCCTGGAAGACAAGAGGCAGCAAGACTATCGAAGGCTACCTCAAGGGCGACAACCGAATGAAGTGGTGGATGATCGGCATCTCCATCATGGCCACCCAGGCGAGTGCGATCACCTTCCTTTCCACACCCGGCCAGGCCATCGAAGATGGAATGCGTTTCATCCAGATCTATTTCGGGCTGCCCATAGCCATGGTCATCCTGTCTGTGACACTCGTGCCGATCTACTATCGCCTGAAAGTTTACACCGCATACGAATATCTCGAGGGTAGATTCGATCTCAAGACAAGAACACTTGCAGCGACATACTTTCTCTTGCTGCGCGGACTTTCTGCCGGCATTACGTTATATGCACCCGCCATCGTACTTGCAACAATCCTCAACTGGAGCCTGTATTTTACGACGGTGATGATTGGCGTTCTCGTGATCATCTACGTTACAACCGGTGGTACGAGGGCTGTGAGCCTGACGCAACGTTACCAGATGGCGGTGATTATGACCGGAATGCTGACAGCGGGATTTATCGCCTACAGTCTGATTCCTGATCACGTGTCTTTCGGTGACACGGTAGCACTCGCGGGTGAGTTGGGGAAGCTGAACCTGGTGAACATTGAGTTTAACCTGGAGGACAGGTACAATATCTGGTCGGGTATTATCGGTGGTACCTTTCTTTCGCTGGCTTACTTTGGCACGGACCATTCGCAGGTAGCCCGTTACCTGGGTGGGGTGTCCCTGGCTGAGTCGCGAATGGGACTGATGTTCAACGGGCTGTTGAAGATCCCGATGCAATTCATCATTCTTTTCATCGGTGTAATGGTCTTCGTGTTCTTTCTGTTTAACAAGCCCCCGGTGTACTTCAACCAGCATCTCATGGAGCGTGCCCGCGATATCTCGCCGGAAGCGATCGCCGAACTGGAAGCGTCATACGACGCGCTCTACAACGAGAAGTCCACGGTTGTTGAGAATTTGGTTAAGGCCATTCAACAGGAGGATGCGGGCGCTGTAAGCGCAGTAAAGTCCGGATACTTTGAGATCGCTGAAAAAGAGAGAAGCATTCGTGACAGTGTGAAGGTAGTCATAGCTGAAGTGATTCCGGGAGCCAAAACACAGGACCGTGATTTCATCTTTCTGAACTTCGTTATCAACAATCTTCCCCGGGGTTTGGTTGGGTTGTTGATTGCCGTAATGTTTTCTGCGGCGATGTCGTCAATGGCTTCCGAACTGAATGCGCTGGCCTCCGCTACTACGGTCGACCTCTACAAACGTTCCTTCCGCAAGGAAGCGAGTCCCGGTCACTACGTTCTTGCGTCCCGGCTGTTTACGGTTATGTGGGCGTTGCTCGCGATGCTCTTTGCCATCCTGGCCAGCTTCGAAGAAAACCTTATCCAGTTTGTCAACATTGTAGGTTCACTTTTTTACGGAACTCTTCTCGGCATTTTCGTAACGGCATTCTACCTGAAGTGGGTCCGCGGCACTGCCGTATTCATCGCCGCCATCATAGCCGAAGTGCTTGTATTCTACTGCCACTATTTCACCGATATCGCGTTCTTGTGGTACATTTTCGTTGGCTGCTTCTCTGTGATTATTGGTAGTATCGTCATCCAGGCCTTCCTCAGGAAAACCTAAAAAAATAAGGGACGTTGCATTCAACGTCCCCTAACTTTCTCTAATGCACGCGGGCCCACTGCCCACTGCCCACTACCACTTCTTCGGTACCTCCACCTTCATCTTCACCGCGGTATTTTCCCACGAGATGATGATATTCGCATTGGTGTTGTCTGCGGCGATGTCCCCAACCCCAACGGTGAAGGTTTCAACTTTTTCAGTAAGCTTTTGCGGCTTGACCTTGAAGTTGACAACCTCGTTGGCCTTGTCATAACGGTTGGTGTATCCGCCGATGGACAAGTCTTTGTAGAGGCTCACCGTCCACTCGTTGGCACCGGGCCAGGTGAAGATGAGGTACTCGCCCTTCGGGACTGAGTGGCCTTCAACCTTTACGTCATCGGAGAACGAGATACGGGTTCCGGCATTCGCACCGGTGCGCCAAATCTTGCCGTACGGTACGAGGAAATCGGAACCATCTCCGAAGATTTTCCGGCCTTTGATGCTGGGCCGCGAGTAGTTGATGGAAATTTTTGTAAGCCCGACATCGCAGGACACAGAACTCGCCGGGCTGGCAGCCGGGCCGTTTTGCGCGAAGACTGCGCACACGCCGGACATCAACAACAAAAACACAAAGATCTTTTTCATGATTGGTATTTTGGTGGAAGTTTCAAGTTTTGCGTAAAATAAGCAACGGGATCAGAATCGGAAACTGGCTACTATGAAATTGGATCGGGATTTCTACCAGCGGGACGATGTGGTGGAAATAAGCAGGGATTTGCTGGGGAAAGTTCTCGTAACACATGTCGGAGGTGTCATCACCAGCGGCATCATTGTGGAGACGGAAGCGTACTCCTGGAAGGAGCGGGGATGTCATGCTTACGGAGCAAAACATACGCCCCGCACTTCCGTGATGTTCAAACCCGGAGGGCGGGCGTATGTGTACCTTTGCTATGGAATGCACCACCTGTTTAATGTTGTGACGAACCGGGAAGGTGTGGCTGATGCCGTGCTGATTCGGGCGCTTGAACCTCTGGAAGGAATTGATGCAATGATGGCACGCCGTGGAGATAAGGTCAAGTTCCATCATTTGACGTCAGGCCCCGGCAAATTGACCAGATCTTTGGGCATTGACCGAAGTTTGAATGGAAAACTGCTGTCGGATAACGAGATTTGGATCGAAGAGGGAAAGCGGATTCCGGCAAGTCAGGTGGAGGTGAGCAAGCGAATCGGTATCGACTATGCCGGAGAGGATGCCCTGCTGCCGTGGCGCTTCACGATCAAGGGAAACCCATGGGTGAGCAAGGCATAGAATTTGAACCCATATTCCAAACCATACAACCCATTTGTCCATGAGATTTTTTGTCTTATGCATTTGTCTGACTCTTTCTATTCTGGTCTTCGCGCAGAATAGCCTTCAGACAGTCAACAGCCCCTTCGATGAGCAGAACGCCGTGTTGAGTCCCGACGGACGCACGCTGTACCTCACCATCGCCAACCATCCGCAGAATGTTGGCGGCAAACGTGACCCCGGTGACATTTGGATATCGACCTGGGTCGATGGTCAATGGTCTGCACCGACGCATGGCGGATCAGTGATCAACGATCGTGGCTACAACGGTGTTGCCGGCTTCAGTGCCGATGGTTCGCAGATGTTCCTGCTGAGTCATTACGGAGCAAAGACTCAGGGTATTTCGGTCTCACGAAAGTCCGGGTCAGGATGGTCGCGACCTGAAAACATTTCGATTCCTTACTTCCAAAACAAGTCCAACGTGGTTGGCGGATACCTCTCTTCAGATGGGAAGGTGTTTGTGTTCTCCGCGGAGACATACGGCTCGTATGGTGTGGAGGACATCTTCGTTTCACTGAAAGGTGATGATGGCCGCTGGTCGCCGCCAAAGAACCTGGGGAGTGGCATTAACACCCAGTTCCAGGAACTGTGCCCATCCCTTAGCGACGATGGAATGACACTGTACTTTTCAACCAACGGACGGGGCGGTCATGGAAGCTTTGACGTTTTCAAGGCTACACGTCTTGACGATTCATGGACAAACTGGAGCGCACCTGTCAACCTTGGTCCACAGGTCAACACCACCGGTAGGGAATTGTACTATCGCTTCTATGAAAACAATGGAACGGCCTTCTTCACCAGCACGCTGAACAGCGATGGTTACGGCGATGTGCGAATGATTGCACCCGGCGACTACACGCCGCCCGTACAGGTGCCGGTCGTTGAAGAACAGGAGGAACAAGTTGTTGAACCTATTGCCACTGCATCTGATGCCGTGCGCGTCTTTGGATCTGTAACCGACACGCGGACGGGTGAAGCAATACCGGCGACGTTGACATTTACCGGCGACGCTGGTGAACGTTCTATAACAGCTGACGGCAATGGATACGAGTTCCTGGCAACGCCACCTGCAAGTTACCGGGTAGTGATAACAGCGCCAGGCTATATAAGCACAATGGAAAAGCTCGATGTCACCGACTTGTCTCAGCGTTCACTCGAGATGAACTTCAGCATGCAGCCGGTGGAAAGAGGGACGACGGTAAATCTCAAGAACGTCTTGTTTGAGCAGTCGAAGACCGACCTCCTGCCTGAGTCCTACGCCGAGTTGGATGTCGTTGTAGAGTTTCTCAAGAATAACCCAACCGTTGCCATTGAACTGGCTGGCCACACCGACAACCGCGGTGTGCCAAGCGCCAACATAGAGTTGTCGCGCGCCCGCGTGGAAAAAGTAAAGGCGTACCTGGTGTCGAAGGGTATCAGTGAGAAGCGCATTACGGGTAAGGGGTACGGTGGCAGCCGGCCAATAGCCAGCAACGACACCGAAGAGACACGCAAGCTTAACCGCCGGGTAGAGTTCACAATTAAAAGATTCTGATTTGTTGTATATATTGCGGCTTCGCCCCAACCTACGAAGCCGCTATGAGTATCCGGAAGGAGAAGGCCGCCCGACTTAAGATTCAAATACTGGAGAATACGCTCAAGCTCATCGGGAAGAAGTCGTTCGCCGACTTGTTCGTTGATGAGATATGTGTGCGGGTGAAGATCTCAAAGGTTACGTTGTTCAAGTACTTCCCGAAAAAGGAAGACTTGCTTCTTTACTACCACCGGCTTTGGTGTCTTGCCCGAACCGTAGAACTGCATGAGAAGAAGAAGGAGGGACTGCAGGGCATTTACTTTCTGTTCGATCGAATCAGCGAAGAGTATGAACAATATCCGGGAATGTTGCTTGGGTTGATCGGTTATCTTACTGATTCCCGCCGTCCACCCAAGCCCTATCCGGTGAAGCGCGAAGAGAAGAAGTTGTTGTATCCGAACGTGCAGGATGTTCAGGCGCTGGAGATTCTTTCGGTCAGCCAGATGCTGGAGCGGTTCACGCTTGAGGCGATCATGAAGCGGGAGATCACCCGAAGCAGTTCGACGGCCGATATCACACACTCGTTGATCACTATGCTATACGGGTCGATCGTGGTGAGCCACATGAATCAACAGCCGGCGAGGCCTTTCTTCCGGAAAAATCTGGATAGCGTGTTGCGTGGGTTGGTTTAGGCGACGGATTAGTTCTTCATACGCACCACTTTTGTCCTCTTTTTCTTCTTGTCTTTTTTCTTGTCGAACCACGTCCGGTGGTATTTCGGTTTAACAACGGCAGTGGTGCCAGCGGTGTTCTTGCTACAGGAGGGAGTTATCAGCAGGAGGAGGAAAAAAATGTAAAGGGTGAGTTTTCTCATGCTATGGTAACGGCAAAAATAGCACTTTTTGCATAGTCACCGTTTCCGGAGGGGGAAGGCGAAGTGCCGGCGGTGGAAATTAAATAGGCCAATAATTTGCAGTTCCAAGCCGGAGACCTAAATTTGCACACCTTTTTGAAGCACTTCTGGTCCGGTAGTTCAGCTGGTTAGAATGCCTGCCTGTCACGCAGGAGGTCGCGGGTTCGAGTCCCGTCCGGACCGCTTCTCACACCCTCAATTCTTTCTGTGTAATACAGTGACTCTGTGCCTTTGCGGTACAATAAAGCCACTGATATTCAGCCTTTTGAAAGCCTGCCTTTTTCGTCGGAATTCTCCTCAGGAATTACCGATATTACCCATTCCTTATAACTTTGCACGACTAAGTTGACGCTATGCTGCTGGATTTCGAAAAACCCATTGCTGAACTTGAAGCGAAGCTGGAGGACATGAAACGCATCGCTCAGAACAGCGACGCGGACGT
>Ga0079224_100004189_pt1 | contig 18512 bp, 13 predicted proteins | sample Stecom2015_FD_80414 | JGI IMG/M metagenome (GOLD analysis project Ga0079224, IMG submission 80414) | Agricultural soil microbial communities from Utah to study Nitrogen management - Steer compost 2015 | ecosystem: Environmental > Terrestrial > Soil > Agricultural land | place: USA: Utah... | reverse complement strand
TGGACAACGGCCGGCTCGAGCCACGTCCGACGGCCTGCAGCCGCTGGGGCGCTACGCCGCGCTCGATCAGGTACCGCCGCACTTCGTTGGCGCGCTGCTGGCTGAGCCGCTCGTTCACTGCGTCCGGGCCGGTCTTGTCCGTGTGGCCTTCGACGCGCACCCGGGTGAGCCCTCGGTTCGCCTTGATGACGAGGGCGACCTGGTCGAGGACCTTGCGCCCACCGGGCGTGATCTCCGCGGAGCCGTGCTCGAACTGCACGGGCTCGATGATCTGGAACTCACCGTCTTCGTAGATGACCGCGGGCTGGCCTTCGTCCGGACAGCCATCGTGGTCATCGACGCCGTTGATCGTCTCGGGCTCGTTCGGGCACAGATCGTCCCGATCCGGCACGCCGTCTCCGTCCCGATCCGGATCTTCCTCGGGGCACCCGTCGTGATCCTCGTAGCCATCCCGATCCTCGGGGATGTCGGGGCACAGGTCGTGGCTGTCGCCGATGCCGTCGCCGTCGCGGTCGTTGTTCGTGGGCGCGTAGCGAACCCCCACGAAGCCGCGCACCGTCGGCACGCCGTACCCCGCCACCAACCCCATCGCCGGGCCCCCGAGGATCTGCCACTCCTGGCTCAAGGCGTGGCGCCCGTAGAGGAAGCCTTCCAAGGGCAGGTGTTCGCGGTTCGTCTCCTGGAGACCGACCGCCCCGACCAGCTCCGCCCCCACCTCCGTCTTGCCGTCCATGCCCCCGAAGCGATACCCGAGCGCAGCGGCATAGGCCGCCTCCGAACCCGCCTCCAGGTTCCCGAGGGTCTGCGTCTCTCGCAGGAGCACACCGGCGTTCACGCCGATGCGCAGGCCGCTCCGGAACAGATGATCGGCGATGATCTTCGGGAAGACGGTCACCCCCGAACCGCCGGTGAAATCCGCGCTGGCCGTGGGCACGCGCAGCTCGACGGCGAGGGCCAACCCGAACGAGCGCCGATCGTCGAGCAGCCGCACCTTGGGCACGACGCGCAGGTCCCCGAGCCCGCCACCGTTCGGGTCCGCGTCACCGGTCTGGGCGAAGTGCACCGGCAACCCCACGCCGAGAGAGAGCGGCCCCACGAGGGTCGCGGACCCGACCAGATCGAGCCCGGCGCGCCCGTCCACGATGGAGCTCACGATGTTGCCGTCCGCGTCCGTGATGACCAGGGGGTTGCGCTGATAGTTCAGGTAAGCGCCGAACTCGAAGCGATCGTCCGTGTCCCGCACCGCCGAGCTCTCCGCGTTCACGAACCCGTCATGGGTGACGGCCGGCCGAAAGCGCTCCGCGTCCACCTGCGCGCCGGCGACGCCCGCCCAGAGGGCACCCGCGAGCGACGCCGTCGTCCACCGCATCCGTCCTCTCCGCATCACTGCCGATCCCTCCGGAAGTCATCATCCGCTGGCGAGCCGTCCGCGCGACGCCGCCCCTTGCGTCGTCGCCAGGCGACGAGCGCTCCGAGTCCCCCGAGGGAGGTTCCGAGCCCCACGGGCCAGCCAGCGACGGGCGCGGCCCAACCGCAGGTGAACGCGCCGCCTTGAATCTTCTCGCCTTCGCCGAGTTCGAGGTCGTCCACGCCGCCGCTGCCCGGCGGGGCCACGTCCGCCCCATCGACGCAGCGCCCCGTCGAAGCGCAACGCCTGCCCGCGCCGCAGCTCGCGTCGTCCACGCAGGCGCTGCAGCGCCCCGCGTCCTCGTCACACACCAGATCTCCGCACGCCGCGTCGTCGTCGCAGGTCACGTCGCTCGAGTCGAAGACGCAGATCCCTTCGTCGCAGCGCTCGTCGTCCTCGCAGTCGGAGTCTTCGCGGCACAGGGGCGGGAGCACGCACTCGCCCTCCACGCACAGCCCGCCCCCGGGGCACTCCTCGTCGGCGCTGCACGGATCCCGAGGCACGACCTCGGTGGGCCAGCGGGCGCCGTCGGCTCCATGGGGGACGCAGCGGAACCGCCGCCCCACGTCCAGGTCCCCCGCGCCGAGGTTCTCCGACTCGTTCAGGGAGCGCACGAACAGCTCTGCGTCGCAGGCGGACGTCAACCCGAGCGCCTCCAAAGGCACCTGGAGCTGCAGGTAGCCCCTGCGCGCGTCACCGATTCGGATCGGGTCCACGTCGACCCCGACCTCTCCGACGCCGGGCGGATCCGTCACCGGCTCGTAGTCCGACGCGTCCTCCGACCACTGCCAGATCCCCTCGAGGGAGCCATCGCCGCGGACGGCGACCACGACGTCGTAGCCGCCGTCCGTCGGGTCGCCGTCGAAGCGCTCGTCGAGGGAGGTCGCCTCGGCGGAGCCACCGGTGGTCTCGTCGCGATCACTGTCGACGAAGACGAAGAGCCGGACGTCGCCCACGGTCGACGTCGACGCGACGTAGGCCCGGAGCCAGAGGTCCTCCTCCCCCGCGACCGCGTAAACCGTCCTGAAATCGATGGCACGCTCGGGCGCACGGAAGGTGTCGAGCCCGTCTCCGGCGACGTCCTCGGCGCCGAACGGCCAGCGGGGCTCACCCGTCCGATCGACCGCGCCGACCTCCAACAAGAGCGGGCGCTCCCGCGGCGGCTCCCAGCTCTGCGCCCACGCTCCCGGCGCGTAGCCCAGGCACGTCGCCCCTCCCACCAAGATCCCAACCGAGCGCACCCAACCCCAAGGGCCCCGCGCCAACGCGCCAACGCGACGCAACACCGCGGGACGTCCGACGGTGGCAGCTATCAGTCCTCTCAGCATGGCCGAGCCTCCATCCAAGTCCGGTTCACCAGTATCGTCGTCGAGTTCGACGATGGCCAGCCCTTCGCCGGACGCTCCGTCGTGTTCGAGGCGCACCTTGGGGGCCGGGTGACTCCGTTGTGTGCGAACCGTGAAGCAGCTCGCACCTCGACACCACGCGTTCCGTGCGCGATCGCGGACTGGGAGACGATCGTGAGGGCACCGTGAGACATGGGGTCACGCGCACAAAGGCCCCTCACGCCTCCCTACGACTTCGTCACGGGCACGGAGGCCACCCGACGCGCATCGACCACCTCACGGGCGCAGGCGCCCTCACGCACATCGACGACGTCATCTCGGGCACGGAGGTCGCCGCGCGCTTCTTCGTCGAAGCCTCGATCGACTTCACTGCGCCCCATGAACCGCCGCCCCCTCCGCACGGAGGGCGTAAGGGGGCGATGAGAAGCGCTTCAGGGAAGCGCCCTGCGACCGACGTCATCCTGGGGGCCCCTCACGGGTGAGCCCCCAGGAGCGAGCGTCGTGTCAGGGAGCGGGGGAGGACGTCCCCGGAGCGGGAGCAGGCGCGGGGCTCCCTTGCGGAGCAGCACCCTGGGGCGCAGCACCCTGAGGCGCAGCATTCTGGGGAGCGGCCCCCTGGGGCGCGGCACGGTGCGGAGCCGCGCCGTGGGGAGAAGCCCCGTGTGCCATCCCGGGCATGCGAGGCCCTTGCTCCATCATGCGGAGCTGCCCGACCACCTGGTCGTAGTTGTCGAGCATCGCCTGGCAGCGATCGGGCGGGAAGCTGTCGGACTTCGTGCGCACCATCTCGCAGGTCTGCGTCTCGCTGCCCAGGTCCGTGCAGAGCTTGTTCACGAGGTCATCGCAGGACTTTCGGGCCGCCTTGACCTTCTCGAGGGTGTCCGGGACGGCGTCGAGGGCTTCGTCACAGGCCGCGGCCGGCAGCAACCCCGCCGCCGCCTTCGCCTCCAAACAGGAGAACGCGTCGGCCCCCAACGACTCACAGATGCGGCTCTCCCAAGCCGCGCAGGAACCTCCGGCGTCGGGGGTGTTGCCGCGCAGCAGCGTGTGCGCTCGGGCTTCACGGGCCGCCCAGCCCCCCGTCGCCCCGATGACGAGACCGATCGCGACGAGCAGCGCTGCCCGCGAGCCGCCTCCCCCCGCGGGCTTCGCCGCCACGGCGCCCGGCGCGGGATCACGCCGACTGCGCTCCTCTCGTCGCGCGGGGCGCTCGGAGGGCTCGTCCTTCGCGGCCGCCGTGGGCTCGTCCTCGTCCTCGTCCTTTGCGGCCGCTGCGTCCTCAGACTCGTCGCTCTCGTCTGCGGAAGCCGCCGCGGACCCTTCCGCTGCGTCCGCTGCGGTAGCGTCTGCCGCGCCCGCCTCGGTTGCCTCCACGGGCTCCTTCAATTCCGACCCCTCTCCCGCGGAAGGACGTCCCTCCGTCGAGGGCTGCTCGTCGTCCAGATCGTCTCTCCGCGTTTCTCCGTCGCTCATGGGCGCACCCTAACCGCATTTCACCCGCGCGTGCGACCCCCGACCCGCGACTCGCCTGCAGTTTCCGTCCAAGTCACCCCTTTTCAGCCACGCCAGGGCACCCCCGCGGGCCGAGCGTGAGGGTCAGGCGTACTGGGAGCTCAACCAGGACGCGAGGGGATTGCTCGATCCGGCCACCGAGGCACGCAGCGCCGCTCGATCGAGCTCGACCCGGTGCAGGCTGACGGACACGCGCCCTCGCTCCGCCTCGACGCACGCCCACTCGGCGTAGGGCAAGAGCTTGGGCACCTTGCCAAAGACGTACTCCTCGAACGGCATCCCCACGCTGCCTGGGTTGACGAGCAGGATGCCCCGGTGCTGACGCAACATCTGGATGTGGGTGTGCCCGGCGGCGATGACCGTCGCTTCGCAGCCAGCGAGCATGGCGTCGACGGCCTCGGGCGGTGTCGTGCTCAGCAAATCCTCCATGTGCGAGCGCGGCGTGCCGTGACAGAGCACCAACCGGCCAGCGCCATCGAGGGGCAGCTCCCAGGTCGCCACGAAGGTCCCGACGAAATCGAGCTCCTCCGCGGTCAGCCGATCGCGGCACCAGAGGACCGCCTCCGTGATGACGGGAGCCTCGTTGTAGGAGCGGACGAGATCGGGATCGTGCAGGAAGGCGTCGTGGTTGCCGACGATGCACGGGCAACTCAGGTCGCGGAGCCGCGCGAGCACCTCACGAGGGTGCGGCCCCAGCGTCGCCGTGTCCCCGAGGCAGGCGATCTGCTCCACCCCGCGGCGTCGGACGTCCGCGAGGACCGCCTCCAGCGCGAGATCGTTCCCGTGGAGATCGGAGATCAGAGCCACCCGCATGGCGCCATCGTACCGCCGCTTCCGGCGTAGGGGACAAATCGCCGTCGACTCCAATGTCGGGGGCGCGCCGGGGGAGCGGGCTTCTGGCGCGGCGATCCTGGGTGGGGCCCGTCGTCAAGGGTCGGAGGCGCGCGCCGTTGTCCATGGGGGACCGCCGCCATGACCGACCTGCACCGGATCATCGAGGACCTCGGTCCCTGGTTTCACAACCTGCACCTGCCTGGGGGGCTCGCGACCCGTCCCGACCACCCCCTCGGGGACTTCCCGCGCTCGAACTGGGAGCTCCTCGCTCCCCACCTGCCCTCGGATCTCTCCGGGCGCACCGTGTTGGACATCGGCTGCAACGCAGGATTCTACTCGGTCGAGCTGGCTCGACGGGGCGCCCGGGTGACCGCCCTCGACGTGGACGCCCGCTATTTGCGCCAGGCCCGCTGGGCCGCGGATCTCTGGGGCGTCGCCGACCGCATCGAGTTCGAACACGCGCCGGTCTATGCCCTCGGGCGCCGCCGACGGACCTGGGACATCGTGCTCTTCCTCGGAGTGCTCTATCACCTCCGCTACCCGATGCTGGGGCTCGACGTCGTCTCGCGCTGCACCCGAGAGCTGCTCGTCGTGCAGACCCTGAGCGCTCCGGGAGCCCCCGACTTCGACGCCCCCCGGGATCTGGACCTCCGGGACCGCGCTCCCCTCGGGGCCCCCGCCTGGCCCAAGCTGTCGTTCATCGAGCACCGACTCGCCGACGACCCCACGAACTGGTGGGCCCCGAACCCCACGTGCGTCGAGGCGATGTTGCGCACGAGCGGGCTCCGCGTCCTCGCCCGCCCCGCCCAGGAGTTCTTCCTGTGCACCCCGGATCCCGATCTGGAGTCGAACATGTGGCGTTGGAACGAGGAGGAGTACTGGGCTGCGCTCGGGGCCCCATTCAGACCTTGACTTCGGGCGCTCCCAGGTTCAGAGCCCCGGCCAGCAGGCGCACCTCCGACGATGGCCATTCATACCTTGACTTCACGCGTCACCAGATCGGGGGCAGACGCCCAGTCGGCAAGCGCGCACGCGGAAGCGGATGAATGTCGCACGATCCGGCTCAGGGGCGGATTCTGTGACGAGCGCATGGCGATCCGGTCATGGACCGTGCTAGCCGGAGGCCCGACTTCCCCCCGGAGGTGATCCATTTCCGCCGTTCTGATCGCACTGCAGCTCCTGGGTTCCCTCGGAGTCTTCCTCTTCGGCATGAAGTTCATGTCGGAGGGACTCCAGCGCGTAGCGGGCTCTGGACTCAAGACGCTGCTTGCGAAGATCACGAGCAACCGCATCTCCGCCGTGGGCTCGGGCATGGCGCTCACCGTGCTCGTCCAGTCCAGCTCCGCCACGACGGTGATGATCGTGAGCTTCGTCACCGCGGAGCTGATGACCCTCACTCAAGCCATCGGCATGGTGATGGGCGCCAACATCGGCACCACCGTGACGGCGTGGATGGTGTCGCTCCTGGGCTTCAAGGTGAACATCGCCCATTTCGCCTTGCCAGCGGTCGGCGTAGGCCTCGCCCTCACCTTCACGCGAGGAGAGCGCAAGCGAGACAGCGGCGAAGTGTTGATTGGCTTCGGTCTGCTGTTCTTGGGCCTCCAGCTCCTGAAGGAATCCATTCCTCCGATCTCCGGGCCCGAGGAGCTCGCCTGGCTGGCAGGCCTGACTGGCTATGGCTTCGGCTCGGTGCTCATCTTCGTGGTGGTCGGCGGGATCGTCACGCTCGTCCTCCAGTCGAGCTCCGCCACCAGCGCCCTCACCATGACCCTCGCGGCCATGGGCTGGCTCCCCTACGAGATGGCCGTCGCGATGATCCTCGGGGAGAACGTCGGCACGACGATCACCGCCAACCTGGCGGCCATCGGCACCTCGGCGAACGCCAAGCGCGCTGCGCGGGTGCACTTTCTGTTCAACCTCATCGGCGTGATGTGGGCCCTCGTGCTCCTGAAGGTCTACCTGCTGCCCTTGGTGGACTTCCTGGTGCCGGGCGATCCGCGCATCGACTTCGGCGCGATCCAGGACGACCCCGAGAGGATGCTGATCGCCACCGGGATCGTCACCACGCACCTGGCCGCGCTGCACACCCTCTTCAACGTCACGAACACGGCCGTCATGCTGCCCTTCGTCAAGCAGCTGGAGTCGCTCGTGTTGCGCCTCGTCCCCGACAAGACGAACGGTCAGACGCAGCTCCACTACCTGCACCCTGGGCTCGTCGAGACCCCCGAGCTGCTCCTCGTGCAGGCCGGCAGGGAGATGCAGCACATGACCGAGGTCGTGCGCGAGATGTTCGCCGCCTCGATGAAGATCCTGACGCACCCCAAGGAGCGCCTGGGACGCCTCGTCGAAGACACCCTCGAGCGGGAGGAGCTCGTCGACAAACTCGAGAAGGAGATCATCGAGCTCCTCGCGATGACGGCGCGGGCCGCCACCTCCGAGGTGACCGGAGCCCGGGTCGGCGAGATGATCCAGAACGCACACCGCCTCGAGCGGATCGGCGACCACTGCGCGGCCCTGGTCCGCATCGCGCGGCGCTCCCACGAGTCCGGCGCGATCCTCAAGGACCAGGACATCGAGGAGCTCGCCTACCTCGGCAACCTCGTGAGCTCCGCTCTGGAGAACCTCGGAAAGTACCTGGCCGGAGACTCCACGGCCTCGGACGGCGAAGCCATCGAGGCCCAGATCGACCAGACCCGACGGCAGCTCCGCGCGCACCACACGGAGAAGCTCCATGACTCGCGCGAGAGCGTGGCCGCGGAGCTCGCCTTCCTCGACACGATCAGCCACCTCGAAGAGATCGGCGATCGCGCCCTCGGCATCATCCGCCTGGCGGAGGAGACGCGTCAGCTCAGCCGGCGAGAGTTAGGGTCCACCCGAGAGAAGGCCGAGCTCGATCCCTCGCGGCAGCCCGCCTGAGCCCTGGACCTCACCTGAGCTGGGCTCGCTCCCAAAGGGGGATCGAGGCTCCTGCTCGCGGCGAGACCCGCTTTCGTAGAGGCTCGCGCGATACGCCCGCGCGCGCAGGGGAGCCCCCCTGGAGGAGCTCGCGCGGTCGGCCCGCTCGCGCAGTGAACCCTACTCCCGCGTTGGGTTCTCCTCTCGAGCAGAGTTTCTCGAAAGGGGCAACGCGAGCAGGGGCGTCGAGGGGCCCTCGATGGGGCGCGCAGCGGGCGCGCCCCCAACGACCTTACTTCTTCAGACCGTTCCGGCGACGGCGGTTCTTCGCCCGGTGCTTGGCGTTCTTGCGCACGCAGCGGCTGCGGTCGGTCTTCTTCGAACCCTTGATGCGGATGTTGGGCAGGTACATGGGACGGCGTCCTATAGATGGGGCCTCGCCCCCACGCAAGCCCGCGATCGAGGTCACTCCTTCCGGATGCGGATCGAGCCCGACAGGGCGTCCTCCGCCACCCGCACGAACTTCCGGAAGTCCGGGTAGCGCTCCGGCTGCACGCGCCCCGCCTCGAGCCGCATGCGCCGGCTCAGGGTCAGGGTGTTCCCCTCGAGGGCGTCCTTCACCTCCACCTCGAGATCGCCGAACTTGGGAGACAGCTGGGGGCTGAGGTTCTCCACCCGGGCGCCCGCGGGCAGCTCGAGGGTCAGCTCCAGGCTCTGGGCGCTGCCCTCCCGGAACAGCAGGGGCGTGGAGCGCCGCGCCAGGGCCGCATAACCCGCCAAGCTGGGCGTGAACGGCACGTTCAGCACCAGCCCCTTCGCTCCCACCCGGGTGGCCAGGTGGGGTACGGAGACGCGCACGTGCAGGGCGAGCGGGCGATCCAGCTCGTCGAGGGCCTCCACCCGGTGGCTCTCGAGACGAGCGCCCTGCAGGGCCGGTCCGAGCAGGCGCGACTCGATGATGTTCACCAGCTGGTTCTCGGGGACCTGCGCGAGCCCGTTGCGGAGCCCCGTGGCGAAACGACCGTGGAAGCGCAGGACGAGGTCGAGCTTCGCCGAGCCGTCCGCCGCCAGGGCGCCGCTGCCGACGTAGTGAATCGCGTCCTCCGCGCCCTCCGCCGGGACAGCGACGACCTCGGGGGCGTCACCGACCATCACGTAGGCGCGCTGCCCCCGCACCTGGGACGGGATGTACCCGAAGGGCGCATAGCGATCCCCGACGGTGAGCCACAGGAAGTCCTTCTCCGTGGTGAGCCGCAGCAAGGGGACGAGCTCCCGCTGAGCCTCCGACAGCGGGCCCGTGGGCGCCGCGGACAGCCGGCTCTCCGCAAGAGCGTACTCGGCGCGGATGCCGAGGGCGTTGCACAGGGTCATGAAGCCCCGCCAGCGGTTCCCGTTGCGGCTGACGACGACCCGACGCCCGTCGGTCTCCTCCCCCTCCTCGACGTTCTCGAGGACCCAGCGGTACAGCGCGCGCGCCCGCTCGGTCGTCTTTCCGGGGTCGATGCCCTCCACGATGCCCCGAGCGATGCGCCGGATCCGCGGATCCACCGGGGTGAGGTCCACCAGGTTCCCGGCGGTGATGCGCAGGCGCTGCTCGAGGGTCTGTCCCCAGCCCACGCTCACCCGCGGCAGGTACTCGGAGACGGGCGCCGCGAAGGGCTCCACGGGGGCCGCGGGGCTCCGATCGACACGCCAGCGGCGCTGCACCAGGGGGCCGTTCTGGGTGATCTCGGGCTCGGGCACCCCCGTGGTATGATCGATCTGAAGGGGTCGACTCGCCGGGGAGATCACCAGGAACTCACTCCTCGCGTACGCGATGTTCTCCTCCCGGAAGAACCACGTCAGCCCGGACCAGCGCGTCCCCGAGCCGTCGCCCCACTGGCTCAGGATGCGCTCCGTCTCGAGGTAATCGCCCACCTCCAGGTGCGGCATCGTCACCGTGGGCTTCTCGGCGAGGAACTCGGGCTCGAGGATGCGCCCATCCTTCTTGATCACCCGCTGGTGGAGCACCAGACCGCCCATGCGCTCCATCTCCGCGAACTGGCTGATGGCCTCCTCGCTCTGGATGCGGATCACCTCGTGCTCGAGCAGGCGGCTCGAGCCGTCCGCGCGCACCCAGACGGCGCCGTAGTCCAGCACCCGCACCGCGGTGCCCTCGAGGTGCTCTCCGCGGGCCTCGTAGTCGCGGATCACCTCGAGCGCGTCGAGGCGGTAGGGCTGGAGGGCGGTCATGCCCTCGATCAGATCGACCGCCTCCTCGATCAACGTCGGATCTCCGCCCGCCTGGACCGCGTCCGCCAGGGTCCGCGCCAGCACGTCCTTCTCGCCCCCCGCGATGCGCGCGTCCGCCAGAGCGAGGCGCGAGTGCACGTCTCGAGGCTCCTTGGCGATGGCCGCCTCGAGCTTCTTCCAGACGTCGTGATCGTTGCCCGCGCGCACCATCACGTCGTACACGCGCTCGGCGATGTCCTTGCGATCGGGCCGCCGCGCCCCGAGGCGACGGAGCTCCCGGAGGGCCTCCTCGTAGTCCCGCCGCGCCAGGGCCCGGGCCAGGGGGACCTCCGTGTCCGGGAAACGCTCGACGAGACGCTGGAGCAGCTGCTGCGCCTTCGCGTCGTCGCCCTCCCCCTCGTACAGGTCGATGCCGACCTTCAGGGCGTCCTCGTTCTCCGGGTACTCCTCCACGAGCTCCCGCACCGCGCGCCGCAGCTCGGGCTTCCAACCGAGCTGACCGTACATCCGCACGAGCGCGTACCGCAGCGCCGGGACCGCCGGGAACTCCCGCACCAGCTCCTCCAAGGACTGGACCGCGGCGGCCGGGCCCTTCTGCCCCGCGTCCCACAGGACGAGGCTGAGCCGCACCTGCCAGAGCCGCGGGTCGCGCTCGGCGGCGAGCACCTGCAGCTCGTGCACGAGATCGCGGGTCTGCGCCCGATCGAAGATGGGGTCCCCTTCGACGAAGCGCGCCGACATGGCCAGGCTCAACCCCGTGGCGCGCTCGGGATCGCGCACCAGCGGCTCCATGAGCACGCTCGCCACGTCGGGCTCCCCCTCCAGGTTGGCCAGGAACGCGGCCAGGAACCGGGTGAGATCGTCTCCGAGATCCTCCACCACGTCCCCGTCCTTCACGTAGCGCATCAGCACGTTCGGGTCGTCGAGCACCCGCGGCGCGCTCATGCCGTAACCGCGGCTCGCGTCCGTGTCGGAGGTGACCTGCAGGGGGCGCCCGTCCGCCGTCAGCACGCGGATGGCGGTGTTCGTGGCGCCCATCTTGGCGAGGATGCGGTGTCGCCCCGGCTCCAGCTCGAGGGCGACCCCGTAGCGGGGCCAGATCCCCCAGGTGCGCACGTCGCGGTCGAGCACCTGGCGATCGTCGACCCACACGCGCCAGGCGCCGCTCACCGCGAGGATGACCCGCTGCGCGCGCGGGAGCTCGATGTAGCTCTCCGCATAGGTGACGCCGCTGGCGGCGGGCTCCTCGACGGAGACGTCACAGCCGATCTGCTCCGTCTCCAGGACGCGAGGCGCTTCGACCGCGCCCGGGCGCGGCTCCCACCGCTGAGGCCAGGGGCCGGGCGCCTCCGCGGCGAAGTCGCGATCGATGTCCGCGGGGTTGTCGTCACCGAAGGGACCCGCCACGCGCACCGCGGTGAGGCACCCCAGCTTGCGGGCGATCTCGTCGTTCAAATCCGCGCGGGCCTTGGACCACGCGTGCGCCGACCACAGATCGACGACGACCCCGTAGGCGCGCCACCCGATGTTCCCCGGCTGATCCAGGAGCCCCTCCAGGGCCTCGTGCCAGCGCTCGCCGAAGCCGGGCCGGCTGCTGCGGTGGTCGTTGGCCTGCTGCGCCGCGAACCACGCCAGGAGGGGGGCCCGCGGGTCCTGCGACGAGCGAGCCGCGAGCAGCGCGCCCACGAACTCGTCGGCGGCGCGATCCGGTCGCCCATGGGCCGCGTCGTCGAGCGCGCGAGCGAAGTGGGAGAGCATCCCCTTGCCGCCCAGTCGATCGAGCCGCGCTCGCGCCCGCTGCGCCTGCTCCGCCTGCCCGTCGGGAGAAATCAGCTCCGCCAGGAGCCACTCCGCCACGACCTCCGCCTCGTCGGACTCCGCTCCCCGCTCCCGGAGCAGCGTCACTCCGTCCCGGGGCGACTCGGCGCGACCGCACCCGGGCAACGCGCTCCCCGCGAGGGCGAACAGCAGCAGCCAACGGGCCCAAGGGCGCCCCCAAGGCGCGGAGGAGGCCAGGGAGGAACGGTGCGGGGAGCGGCGCGCGGAGCAGGACGGAGACATGGACGCAGGGGCAGAGGTCGGCCGGCGGACGCGCCGGTCGACGTTCTGGGCGCCCAGACTACACCAGCCCCGCTGGCGCGCGACCGTCGGGGGACCAGAAAACCACCCTCGGCTCGCCTCCCCGCATCCCCGAGCCTCCGGAGAGGGACCCTCCCGCGGATCAGGGGACGAGCGGGGCAAAAGCGCGCCCCGCTCGTCTCCCCCTCGCTCCCTGGGCATGGCCTGGGGAGCGGCTCGCGGGGACCGCTCCCGTGCGGCTCACCCATCGCCCCGCTCCCGCGGCCTCCGCCCCTCAGTCCTCGGGCGGCAGCAGCACCGCGTCGACGACGTGGATGACACCGTTCGATGCCTCGACGTCGGCCTCGGTGATGGTCGCGTCTTCCGTGTCGTCGCTGCCGTCCGTGATGGTCACGTCGCCGTTGGCGTTCACGGTGAACGTGGCGTCGTCATCGGCGAGGGTCTCCACCTCGTCGCCGTCCGACAGATCGGCGACGAGCACGGTGCCGTCCACGACGTGGTACCGGAGCACGTTGGACAGCTCCTCGTCGGACAGCCCTTCGAGCACGCCGGGGTTGTCGGCTTCGAACTGATCGAAGGCGTCGTCCGTGGGCGCGAACACGGTGAAGGGGCCGGTGCCGCGCAGGGTGTCCGTCAGCTCCGCCTGCTCGAGCAGGGCCAGGAGGGTGGTGAAGTTCCCCGCGGCGGTGGCGGCGTCGATGATGTCCTGCTGCGTCATGCCGCCCATGCCACCCATGCCACCACTGGGAGCGCCACCCGTCGCACCGCCCGTGCCGCCGGAGCCACCCGTGCCGCCGGTCGCGGCGCCGCCCATGCCTCCGGTGCCGCCGTTGTTGTTGTCGTCGTCATCGCCGCAGCCGAAGAGCGACAGCGAAGTCACAGCGAGCACCGCGCCCGCCCGCCAGAGATGGTTCTTGATCATCGATCCTCGTTTCTGGCCCCCCTGGAGGTGGCCCTGGTGAAAAGCTGACAACTCTCGATCGACTGGCCGGGTCGAGCGCCTCGGACGACGCACCCCCTTCCAGCCGTTCCCGACGTTTCAGACGGCAGACATGCGGCACTCCCTGAGTGGGGTCGCTCAGCGAGACACCCCGCAGGGCGTTTGCTCCACTTCCGGTGACGTCGAACGACCAGCGGAGGCTCGCCCCGAGGCTCCACCACGGCCCCGAGACGACGGATCCTCTCAATCGGTGGACCAACCCGCGTCACCGCGCCGACGCAGGCCCGCAGGGCGACCACCACCGAGGTCGTCGTCGACGTGACCTTCGAAAGCAGCCGCTGGCGTGACGGAGGACACCGACAAACCCGCCGCGGGCCCGGAACGTCGGCGCGTCTCCCGGAGTGCGAGGCGGCGCCTCGACGATCTCCTCGTCGCCCTTCACGGCGGGCGCGCAGACGGTCCTCGCGAGGCAATCGTCGAACCACGACGGAAGTCCGCGACGGTGACGTCGAGCGAGCACGGGTTGCCTCCGACGACGCCAGCGGGTTAGCCACGGGGCATGTCACGGAACGAACCCTCGACCACATCACACTCCGCCAACGACACGCCGGCGGCGACCGGAGCCCTGGCTTCCCTCACCCTGCTCGGCCGCGTGGTGCTGCTCGTGCGTGACTACGACGAAGCCCTCGCCTTCTATCGAGCCGCTCTGGGCGCCGAACCCATCTTCGACCAGACCACACCGCAGGGGCAGCGCTACCTGCACGTCGCGCTCCCCGCGCAGCCGACGCCGCAGGGATTGCCCGAGGCTCCCGCGAAGTCGAGCGAGCGGGTCGCCCTGTGGTTCCTGCAAGCGACGGACGACGCAAACGCTCCAGTGGGCCGACAAGCGGGCCCTCATCCCTTCCTGGTCCTGTACACGCGCGACTGCGCCGCCGCCGTGGAGCGCTTCGTGGGCGCTGGCGGCGAGCTCCGCCGCGCGCTCCAAGAAGAAGGCGGCGCGCGCTTCGCCCACGTCGCCGATCTCTACGGCAACGAGCTGATCATCGTGGAGCTCACCTAGAGCTCTCAGAGACCGCAGAACGCAGAACGCAGTCATGTAGGGCCTCGAGCTCGCGGAGGACCGGGGGCGGAGACTCACCAGCGCGCACATCCTCGCCCACTTCTCGCCAGTCTCAGGTCGCTCACGGTCGACCCGTCGCGGCGGCGCTGGTAGTGTGAGAAGGATCGGAGGAGTCGATCGGTTGGACGGGCAGAGACACAGGGTTCCCTCCATGCGCCCAGGTGCCACGACGTTGGTCATCGTCGCGTCGGCGCTCGCGATCCTGAGCCCCGGCAGCGCCTCTGCTCGACAGGACAACACCACGCAGCCGACGGAACCCCAGGGAGCGGACTCCACGACGCCACCCGCGACGCCCGAGGACCCCACGGCACCAGCAGATCCTACGCCCCCAGCGGCAGGTCCGACATCGACGGACGTCCCCCCAGCGGAATCCACGCCGGCGACGGATTCCACGTCGACAGAGGTCCCCACGCAGTCAGCGGAGTCCGCGCAATCAGCGGAGTCCACGCAGTCAGCGGAGTCCGCGCAATCAGCGGAGCACACGCAATCAGCGGAGCCCACACAACCTGCCGAACTCCAGCCACCAGCGGAGCCCCGAGCAGCGGCGGAGCCGCCACCACCGCCCGCGAACACGGGCTTTCAGGGCGCACTCCGCCTGGGGGTGATGTTCCCCGCGGGCCGCGCCTCGGGTGCGCCCGGCGACCACCTGGCGACGCGCTACAGCTGGCAGGTGCCGCTCACCGTGGACCTCGGTTACAAACCCATCCCGCAGCTCTACCTCGGGGCTTACTTCGGCTTCAGCCTCGGCGCGGAGGGCAACCAGGCGCAAGTCGAGAGCTGGTGCGTCGACGACGACAACGACCTCGAGAACGACATCACCTGCAGCTCCCACACGCTCCGCGCGGGCCTCGCCGTGCAGTACCACCTGGCTCCGGGGGCGCACTGGAACCCCTGGGTGGGCTACGGCATCGGCGTCGAGGCCGCCTCCCAGTCCATCTCCGACCGCCCCCGCGGGCGCTCCGAGTCGACGACGAGCAGGGGCGTCACCTTCGCCGCCCTGTCCGCAGGAGCGGATCTGCGCCACGTGCTCGGCTTCGGACCCTACGGGCAGGTCGCCATCGGGCGCTTCAACTCGACACGCACGGAGATCAACGACGTGGAGCGCTTCGACGGATCCATCGACGACCGGGCGCTCCACTACTGGCTCGAGCTCGGCCTGCGCATGGTGTTACGCCCATGACCTGCTGCCCCTCGCCGCCTCCGATCCCGCCTTCGAAGTCGCGCCCCCGCGTCCGCGGCGCCCTGCGAGCAGCTGGGCTGAGCGTCCTCCTCGCCGCCTGCTCGACGTCGCCCGGCGGCCCCCCAGCGACCTACCTGTCCGTCACCCTCGTGAACAGGGTGGACGGGACGGACGGGACGGACGGGACGGGCACGGCGCATCCGTCCCTCTGCACCCAGTTCCCGGTGCTGGTGGGCAGCCGCGTGACGGATCGCCTCGAGATCCCGGGAGATCTGATCGTGCACACGGACCTCGACCGTTCCACCGCCCAGATCACCTTCGTCGGAGCCGAGACGATCACCGTCACCTACTCGGTGGAGCAGATCCGGGCGGGGGTGTCCGGCGATCCCTTCGAGATCGCCGGACGACGGCAGGACTACGGCGCCACGGTCCGCTCGGGCTGTCCCTGAGCGGCCTTGGCCCCCAGCTCGCTGCGCAGCACCCGCGCGGCGTCCACCATCACGGCCAGCGCGAGGCGCACCTCGGGCCAGCCCCGCGTCTTGAGGCCGCAGTCGGGGTTCACCCAGAGCCGCTCGGCGGGGATCACCTCCAGCGCCTGGCGCAGCAAGGTCAACACCTCCTCGCTGCGAGGCACCCGCGGCGAGTGGATGTCGTAGACACCGGGCCCCACCTCTCGAGGATAGGCGTGCCGCGCGAAGTCACGGATCGTCTCCATGTGCGAGCGCGCCGTCTCCAGGGAGATCACGTCCGCGTCCATGGCGTGGATGGCCTCCACGATGTCCCCGAAATCCGCGTAGCACATGTGCGTGTGGATCTGGGTGGAGTCCGCCACGCCGCACGTCGCCAGCCGGAAGGCCTCCACGGCCCAGGTCAGGTAGGCGTCGCGATCCGCCCGCTTCAAGGGCAATCCCTCCCGCAGCGCGGGCTCGTCCACCTGGATCGCCTGGATCCCCGCCCGCTCCAGATCCTGCGCCTCGTCGCGGATCGCCAAGGCGATCTGCCGCGCCGTCTCGGCGCGAGGCTGGTCGTCACGAACGAACGACCACTGCAGGATGGTCACGGGCCCCGTCAACATGCCCTTCACCGGGCGTCGCGTGAAATCTTGCGCGACGCAGGCCTCCCGCAAGGTCATGGGGCGGGGGCGCCGCACGTCCCCGTAGACGATGGGCGGCTTGACGCAGCGGGAGCCGTAGCTCTGCACCCAGCCCTCCTCGGTGACCGCGAAGCCCTCGAGGAGCTCCCCGAAGAACTCCACCATGTCCGTGCGCTCGGGCTCGCCGTGCACGAGTAGATCGAGCCCCAGCACCTCCTGCTGCCGGATCACCTGACGGATCTCCGCGTCGATGAAGCCCTCGTAGGTGGCCGTGTCGATCTGCCCCTTCCGCCACGCCGCGCGCCGGGAGCGGATCTCCGGCGTCTGCGGGAAGCTCCCGATGGTGGTGGTGGGCAAGAGCGGCAAGCCCAGCCGCTCCCGCTGCACCGGCGCGCGCCGGGGATAGGGGCTCTGACGTCGCAGCTGCTCCGGGGTGACGGCCGCCAGGCGGGCGCGCACCTCCTCCCGATGCACACGCGGGCTCGCGGCACGTCCACGCCGGACCGCGTCGCTCTGCTCGAGCTCCTCCCGGATGCTCTCCCGCCCCTCCGTGAGACCCCGGGCGAGCACGCTCACCTCGCGGGCCTTCTGCTTGGCGAAGGCGAGCCAGGAGCGCAGCTCCCCATCGAGCGCCTGCTCCGCGTCGAGGTCGAGGGGGCAGTGCAACAACGAGCACGAGGTGGCGACCCACACCCGCGCCTGACCCAACGCGTCTCGCGCCTGCTCGAGCATCCGCAGCTGCGCCGACAGATCGGCGCGCCACACGTTGCGCCCGTCGATCACGCCGAGCTCGAGCACCTGCTCCGGACGCACGCGCTCCAGCGCCGCACTCAGCTGCTCCGGGGCGCGCACCAGATCGAGATGAACTCCCGCGACGGGCAGCTCGAACGCCACGGCCGCGTTGTCGCCGAGACCAGCGAAGTAACTCGCCAGCAGCAGGCGGGGCAGCGCGTCGCCCCGTGCCCCCAGCGTGTCGTAGGCCTGACGCAGCGCCGCGTGCTCCGCCGCGCTCAGATCGAGGGCCAGGCAGGGCTCGTCGATCTGCACCCAGCGGGCCCCCGCGGCCTTCAGCCGACGCAGCACCTCTCCGTACACCGCGAGCAGCTCCGGCAGGCGCCCGAGGGCGTCCGCGCCGCCCACGTCCTTGCTCAGCAACAAAAAGCTCACGGGCCCGAGCAAGGTCGGCCGCGTCTCGATGCCCAGCTCGAGGGCCTCTCGAAACTCCCGCACGGGCTTGTCGCTGGTCAGCGCGAAGGGGACGGCGGAGTCGAGCTCCGGGACCAGATAGTGATAGTTCGTGTCCAGCCACTTGGTGAGCTCCAAGGCCTCGCACTCGTGGCCCGCGCGATCCCGCCCCCGCGCCATGAGGAAATAGCGATCGAGCTCCACCTCCGAGAGGCGCCGCACGCGCTCGGGGATCGCCCCCACCAGGCACGCGGTGTCGAGCACGTGATCGTAAAGCGAGAAATCATTGCTCGGCACGTCCGTGATCCCCTGCGCGGCCTGAACCTGCCAGGCTTCTCGCCGCACACGCCGAGCCACCGCCTCGAGCTCCTGCTCGGTCGAGGCTCCTCGCCAGTAGCTCTCCAGCGCCCGCTTGAGCTCCCGCCGGCTCCCGATGCGTGGGTAGCCGAGTGTTGCAGTCCGTACCATCTCTCCTCCAGCGCGCCTGCGCGTCGTCCCAACGACGTTCCGGCCGACCGCCCCCATGGCGGCCACGGGCGAACGAGGCGCGTCCAAGGTTTGTGCGGCACCCGGCGGCTCCGGACAATCGCAGCTTCTTCAACTCGAGTTGAGGGAAACTCAGCACCGCCAAGCGCGTGACGGCCCGGAACGATCCCCCGTTCGATACCGCGACACCGCGAAGCCGCGA
>Ga0079224_100004188_pt1 | contig 18513 bp, 13 predicted proteins | sample Stecom2015_FD_80414 | JGI IMG/M metagenome (GOLD analysis project Ga0079224, IMG submission 80414) | Agricultural soil microbial communities from Utah to study Nitrogen management - Steer compost 2015 | ecosystem: Environmental > Terrestrial > Soil > Agricultural land | place: USA: Utah... | reverse complement strand
TGCGACCCAGCTACCCCTGTGCGCAGCCTGACCGACGAAGAACGGATGCTCCTCGTGAAGGAGGGGGACGTCGACGTGTTCGCCGAGATCGTCGAGCGCTACAAGGGGGTGGTCTTCAACCTCGCGCTGAGCATCCTGCGCTCGCGCGAAGACGCGGAAGAGGCGGCGCAGGACGCGTTCCTCAAGCTGTTCCGGGCCCGGCACCTCTACGACGCGGACCGTCCGCTGGAGCCGTGGCTGCTCCGCATCGCCGGCAACGCGTGCCGCGACCTGTTGCGTCGTCGGCGCGCGAGCGCGCTACCGGTGGTGCGCGACGACGTGGGCGAGAACCTGGCCGCGCTGGTCGCCGACATCCGCGCCGACGGGAGGGAATCGCGCGCGCTGCTCAGCCAGGCGATCCGGCACGAACTGGAGCAGCTGAGCGACAAGTACCGCGTCCCGCTCGAGCTGAAGTACCGCCACGGGTTCACCAACCAGCAGATCGCCGAAGCCGTCGGCATCTCCGTGTCCAACGTCAAAGTGCGGGTCGCGCGCGCGAAGGACGTGCTCGAGAGTCGTTTGGAGAGGATCCTCGAGGGATGAGCGATGGGGAAGGGAAGAGACAGCTCGGGCGCGACTCCGGACGACCCGGGGGCGCTCCACCAGCCGCCGAACCCTGAGGACGTTCGGCGCCACCCGCCCGGCAGCGCGGAATGCACCCGCGTGCGGGCCCTGCTGCGCGACTACGCCGACCAGGACCTCTCGCCGGCCGATCGGGAGCAGGTCGACGAGCACGCACACCACTGCAGGGAGTGCGGCATCGCCCTGTCGCGGGTCGAGGCCGAGGTCTACCGCCTGCGCCGTGCCCTGCGCGAGCCGGTCGCGGAGCCCGGCGAGGACTTCGTCCGCCGCGTGATGGTCCGGGTGCGGGCCGAGGCTGCCGCGGACGCGCCGTCCGACGATGCGGTGTCGCCGGACTTCACCCCGCGCGTGATGGAGCGCATCCGGCGCGAGTGGCGCCGCCCGTCGGCGGGCGCGCGCGCTGCCTCCTTCGTGCGCCGCCACGCGGTCAGCCTGCTCACCGTCGGCGTCGTCGCGTTCCTCGCGGTCTGGCTACGCCTCGGCGCCGGGTCCGGCCCGTCCTCGTTCCAGATCCTGACCGCGGAGCGCACCCAGCTGCGGCGCGGCGTGCACGCGTTCGAGCCGGCGGCGGGCGAGTTCCTGCTCCCGGGCGACGTGCTTGACGTCGCCCACTCCGGCCGGGCGGTGATCGCGATCGCCGACGACGACGGTGCCGACCGCCTGCGCGTCGAAGCCGACGCCGGCTCCGTCCTGTACGTGCTCCAGCCCGGCGACCGGCTGCGCGCCCCGCTGTTCGACCTGCGGGTCGGCACGCTGACCATGCGGGTCGCCGACCCGCGCGGCGCGGAGTTCTCGATCGGGGCCGACTGCCGGATCTCCGCCGAGCCGGGGGAGTACGTGGTGTTCGCCGAGCACGCCGCCCGGCACGACGGCGGTCTCGCATTCGAGCCCGTGTTCACTGCGGTCCGGCTGGAAGCGGTCCGCGGCCGCGTGCGGATCGAGCGCGGCAGCGCCGCGCCGGCGTGGGTGGAGGCGCGCGAGGCGGCGCTGTTCGATCCGTGGTCGGCGGTTGCCATCGAGCGCTGCCTCGACGAGCAACAGCTCCTCGAGATCGTCGAGCGCGGCATGCGCGCCGCGCGCAACGAGGCGTTCAGCGAGCCGGCCCGGAATCCGGAGGCCTGGATCGGGCGCGTGATCAGCGGACCGAGCGGGGCCGGCATCGTCGGCGCCCAGGTCCGGATGCGGATCGCCGGCAAGCTGCTCGACCCGGTGTTCACCGGTCCCGACGGCTCGTTCGAGCTGCCCGGCAAGGACGTCGTCGAGAATGCCGCGGCGATCGCCGAAGTGGTCCTGCCGGAGGGTGCGTCCGCCGACTTCAACGTCGCGAACTACGTCGGTCCGCTGACCATGCGCTCGGTCGGCGTCGGCCCGCGCGGGCAGCAGCGGCTCGAGCCGATCCGCCTACCGCCGGAGCGCCGCGTGATGGGCACGGTGTTCGACCCCGACGGACGCAAGCTCGCGGGCGCGCGGGTGACCGCGGTCGCGGTGGACACCCTCACCGGGTCGGCCAAGCGCCTGCCGGCGTCCGGCGACGACGTGACGGACGGGGAGGGCCGCTTCGCTCTGCGCCGCCTGCCGGCGACGTTGCCCATCGGCATCGACCTGTACCTGCTCGTCGAGCACGCCGCGCACGGCTCGGTCGCGGCGCTCGACCTCCTGCGCGATCCGTCCGATCGCGACCGGGCGATCTCGATCGCGATGGTCCGCCGCGAGCGCGTCGAGATCGCGGACCTGCCCCCGGGCGAGGTCTTCGAGGTCCTGACCAGCATCCGCAACATGGCGCCGTCGGTGATGCTGCAGTCGCAGCGCGTCTGGGTGCAGGCCGGCGGTATCGCGGAGATCGAGCTCGCGGAGGGCGCCAGGATGTGGCTGCGCCGCGGCGACGAGCTCGTGGCGCTGGCGCCGCGCGAGGAGCGCCTCGGCGCCTTCCTGCCGGCCGGGGAGGTGGACGTGCCGGAGCCGGTGCGCGAGCTGTCCGAGCAGCGACGCTCCTGGCAGTCGTCGGTGGTCGAGCAGGGCCGCTGGCGCTTCGACCAGATCGTCGCCGCCGCCGGGACCACCCGACGCACGGTCACTCTGGTCGACCGGGAAGGTCACGACCTCGCGGGCGGTCGCCTGTTCCTCGCCACGAAGGAGGGCGTCGGCTACCTCGGCGAGATGTCGGCACCGCAAGCCGAGTGGGCGCTGCCCGACGGCTCCGACTACCGCGTCATCGCGGTCACCGACGAGGGTTCGATCGGGATCGCCGACGCGAACGCGCAGCAGGACGGCATGCTACGCGTGCGCGTGCTCCCCCCGGGCGCGGCGGCCCTGCCGCAGGAGCTGATCACCGACCTCGAGCCGATCGCCGCCGCGCGCGGCGGCTTCCTCGTGTTCGAGCTGGTGATGGTCGAGCCCCTGCCGGAGCACGTGGTCTACCGGCACGCGGGCCGCGACAGCGGCTGGCATCTGCACGGTCTGATCCCCGGGCTCTACCGCCTGAGCATCCCGGACGGCCGGCGCTACTCGGCGCTCGTGCCGCCCGGCGGAGTGGGGATGTTCGTGCGCGAGGCGGGCGACGTGGTCCCGCCGACCAAGCGCTAGAGCGCGCCGAGGAAGGCGAGCACTTCGTCGAACACCCGCCGGCTCTCCAGGAGGAGCGAATGGCCGGCGTCGGGGATCTCCACGTAGCGCGCGTTCGCCAGCGAGGTCGCGGTGGCGCGCACCTCGGCCGGGGGAGTGAGCGTGTCCTCGCCGCCCGCGAGGCACAGCGTCGGCCCGCGCCAGAGGGCGATCCACGGGGCCGGGTCGAAGGCGCGCAGGCCGCGCGCCTGCGCGGCCATCAGGCGGCGCACTTCCGGCCCGGGTCGGATCGCGCGCACGATGTCGTCGACGAGCTGGGGGCGTTCGGCGTGGAACGTGCTGCCGAACAGGAAGGGCGCGATGACCGTGCCGAAGTCCTCCGGGTCGAGCTTCTCGGCAACGGTCGCGAAGAACCGGTAGACGCGCTCGGCGCGCGCCCCGACCGCGGTCGCCGAGCCCAGCATGACCAGACTGCGCGCGCGCTGCGGCGCGCGCGCCGCGGCCACGAGGCCGACCTTGCCGCCCAGCGAGGTGCCGACGAGGTCGACCTGGTCCGCGCCGGCGGCGTCGGCGACCGCCCAGACGTCGTCGGCTGCGGCGGCGAAGTCGTAGTCGTCGGCCTCGTGCGGTGAGGAGGGCGGGACGCCGACCGGGTCGAACGTGACGCAGCGCAGGCCGGCGCGCGCGAACCGCCGCGGCAGGGTGCCGAACAGCTTACGGCCGGACCCGATCCCGGGGATCAGCACGACCGTGCGACCCTCGCCCTCCGCCTCGTAGTGCAGGCGCCGCCTGTCGCGTGTCGTCTCGGGCATCAGCGTCGTTCCTTGACGAAGCGCCGTTCGATCTCGGGCAGGGCGGCGAGCACGATCGCCCCGACCCGCTGCAGGCTGTCCGCCGCGACGTGCTCCAGGGTGTCGTCCGGCGTGTGCCACTGCGGGTTGTTCGCGAGGTCGATCAGCACCGCGGCGGGGATGCCGGCGTCGAGGAACGGCAGATGGTCGTCGGTCACGGTGTTGGGCTCGGTGAGCGCGAGGTGGGGATTGCCGGTCGCGTGCGCCGCCGCGCGCAGGATGCCCTTGAGCGCCGGCGTCGAGTTCGCGTCGTCGTCGAGCTGCAAGTCCCTGGCGCCGACCATGTCGAGCAGCAGCATCGCGCGGATCGGCTCGCGCCAGTGCCGCCCGCTGCCCGGCGCGCGCTCGCGCGCGACGAACCGCCGGCTGCCGAACAGCGCGCGCGCGAGGTTCCACTTGAACTCCAGGCTCTCCTCACCGTCGAAGAACACGAACTGCAGGGTGGCGGTCGGCCGCGGGCCGGTCGCGAGGGTCTGCGCCAGGGCGAGCAGGAGCCCCACGCCGCTGCCGCCGTCGTTGGCGCCGACGAACGGGAAGTTGTGCTCCTGCCTGGGATGCCCGGAGCACACCTTGGTGTCGTGATGGCAGCCGAGCACGATGCGCTCGCTGCTCTTGCCGGGAAGGGTGCCGATCACGTTGGCGAACTCGATCCCTTCGCCGGGGTCGACCCAGCGATCGACCTCGACCGCGAGCCCGTAGCTGCGCAGCTCGCGCTCGATGTACTCGACCTGCCGCCGTGCCCCCGGGCTGCCCGGGTGCCGTTCGCCGAAGCCGACGACCGTCGCGACGTGCGCGAGCGCGCGGGCGCCGAGGTCGGCGGGCGCGCGCGGGAAGGAGGCGGGGTCGAGGGGTTCGGGCACGGGACGCTGGGCGCAGGCGGCGAGGGCGATCGCGACGGCCGGGAGCGCCGCCGCACGCGAGGTCCTCGTCCGGCGGGGGGTCACGGCGAGCCGTAGATCCTGCGCTCGATGCGCGGCAGGGCGAGCCACACCAGGTCGCCGAAGAACTTGAGGCCGAACGGCGACATCTTGTCCGGCGTGTCCTCCGTGCTGTGCCACCAGCGCGCGTAGCGCGGGTCGTGCTCGGCGCGCCCGCCTTCGACCAGGTGGTCGGGGATGCGGAAGCGGAAGTCGATCAGGTCGACGGCGCGCACGCCGTAGTTCTTGAAGGGGAGGTGGTCGTCCTTGAACCCGGACGCCAGCTCGAACTCGAACACCCGCGCGCCTTCGCCCATCGCCTCGGCGGCCTCGCGGACGATCTCGTTCAGCTCGGGGTCACTCGTGATGTCGTGATCGATCTTGGGGTTCTTGTCGCCCACCAGATCGATCAGGACCATCGCCTTCATCCGCTTGCTCAACCCGTTCGGGAACCGGGTCTTGTCGGCCGCCATCGTCTCGACGAAGTGGCGGCTGCCGAGCAGGGCCTTGTGGTCGTTCTCGCGGTTCCAGTCGAAGTCCAGGTTCTCCTCGCCGTCGAACCAGACGAGCCAGATGTTGGGCACGTTGGCCCGGTCCTTCAGGTGGCGGGCCAGCTCGAGCAGCACGGCCGGGCCGCCCGCGCCGTCGATCGCGCCGACGAAGCGGAAGTTGTGCGCCGGGTTCGGATGCCCATCGCACAGCTTGGTGTCGTAGTGCGCGCCGATGACCAGGATCGGCCCGTGCTCCGGGTCCTTGCCGGGGATCTCGACCCACAGGTTCTGCAGCTCGAGGCCGAACCGCTCGTCACGCCAGCGCTGCACCTGCGGGGTGAGGCCGAGCTCGGTCAGCTTTTTCTGGATGTAGTCGGCCGCCTGGGTGAGGGCGCCGGACCCGGCCGGGCGCGGCCCGAACTTGACGAGGAACTCGACGTGCTGCATCGCGCGCTCGCCGTCGATCGGGCCCTGCTCGGCCGGACCGCACGCGGCGAGCAGGACGATGGGGAGGCAGGTCGCGACGAAGCGGCGTGCTGGGTCGACGGGCATGCGCGCACGGTAGCGCGGCGCGCCCGCCCCAGACAGGTTCGAGCCGCGGGCGAGCGCGCGGGACGAGTTCGCGGCCGGCGCGGGCCTCGGACTTTCCTCCGGAGCACTCATGAACTACCGCTATTCTGTTCGATCCTTGAACACCGGGTGGGTCCGGGCGGCCCATCGACAAGAGGCAAGCATGGTGGAGACGCACGAGGCGAGGTCCAGCGAGCTGTTCCGGCTCATTCGTGAGACGTTGGACGTCGGCAGGTACCGCGACGAACACTGGGAGGGCTCGTTCGCCGACTACCTGGCGCTCGTCGAGGACAATCCGTTCATCGTCCGTACGGCGCACCAGCGCGTCTACGACATGGTGCTGAGTCACGGCGTCCAGGAGATCGAGCGGGACAAGACCAAGCTCGTCCACTACCGGTTCTTCGACGACCCGATGGACGACGGGGCCGACGCGATCTTCGGCCTCGACCGGGCGACGATGAACCTCATGAGCGTGCTGAAGGCGGCCGCGCACGGCTTCGGGCCGGAGCGCCGCGTGCTCCTGCTGCACGGGCCGGTCGGGTCGGCGAAGTCGACGATCGTCCGCCTGCTGAAGAAGGGCCTGGAGCGCTACTCGCGCACCGCCGAGGGCGCGCTCTACACGTTCTCCTGGAAGATCGACGGCCAGCTGATCCCGGCGCCGATGAACGAGGAGCCGCTGCTGCTCGTGCCGCCGCCGGCGCGCACCAGGCTGCTCGACGCGCTCAACAAGAAGGCGCGGGCCAGCTACAAGCTGCGCCTCGACTTCGACCTGTCCCCGGTCTCGCGCTACTACTACGAGCAGCTCCTCAAGAGCTACGACGGCGACTGGGAGAAGGTGCTCGACCACGTGGTCGTGCGCCGCATGCTGGTCTCGGAGAAGGACCGGGTCGGCATCGGCACGTATCAGCCGAAGGACGAGAAGAACCAGGACTCGACCGAGCTGACCGGTGACATCAATTACCGGAAGATCGCCGAGCTCGGCACGGACAGCGATCCGCGCGCGTTCAACTTCGACGGCGAGTTCTGCGTCGCGAACCGCGGCATCATCGAGTTCATCGAGGTGCTCAAGCTCGACGTCGCGTTCCTCTACGACCTCCTGACGGCGAGCCAGGAGCACAAGATCAAGCCGAAGAAGTTCGCGCAGACCGACATCGACGAGGTCATCATCGGGCACACCAACGAGCCCGAGTACCGCAAGCTGCAGAACAACGAGCTGATGGAGGCGTTCCGCGACCGCACCATCAAGATCGACATTCCGTACAACCTGCGGCTCGACGACGAGATCAAGATCTACCAGAAGGACTTCAACAAGAACCGGGTGCCGGGCAAGCACATCGCGCCGCACACCCTGTCGACCGCGGCGATGTGGGCGGTGTTGACCCGCCTCGAGCAGCCGAAGAAGGCCAACCTGACGCTGCTGCAGAAGCTCAAGCTCTACAACGGCAAGTCGATGCCGGGCTACACGCGCGACAACATCCGCGAGCTGCGCGAGGAGGCGCCGCGTGAGGGGATGGAGGGCATCAGCCCGCGCTACATCCAGGACAAGATCAGCAACACGCTGGTCAACGACCTGCCGTGCATCAACCCGTTCATGGTGATGAACGAGCTGGAGGAGGGCCTCGACCACCACTCGCTGATCTCGGACCCGGAGACCAAGAAGGCCTACAAGGACCTGCTCCTGGTCGTGCGCGAGGAGTACGAGGAGATCATCAAGAACGAGGTGCAGCGGGCCATCGCGGCCGACGAGGAGGCGATCGCGCGCCTGTGCGGCAACTACATCGACAACGTCAAGGCCTACACGCAGAACGAGAAGGTGCGCAACCCGTACACCGGGCGCGACGAGGAGCCGGACGAGCGCCTCATGCGGTCGATCGAGGAGAAGATCAACATCCCCGAGTCGCGCAAGGACGACTTCCGCCGCGAGATCATGAACTACATCGGCGCGCTCGCGGTCGAGGGCCGGACGTTCAACTACAAGACCAACGAGCGCCTGCACCGCGCGCTCGAGCTGAAGCTGTTCGAGGACCAGAAGGACTCGATCAAGCTGACCAGCCTGGTCTCCACCGTGGTCGACAAGGACACGCAGGAGAAGATCGAGATCGTCAAGAGCCGACTGATCCGTGACTTCGGCTACGACGAGATCTCGGCCACCGACGTGCTGAACTACGTCGCCTCGATCTTCGCCCGCGGCGACACCAAGGGCGACGGCTGATCCGCCGGCGAGCGAAGTGCGCAAGATCGACCAGGACCACACGCGCTTCCGCGACATCGTGCGCGGGCGCATCAAGCAGGACCTGCGCCGGTTCGTCACCTCCGGCGAGATGATCGGCAAGCAGGGGAAGCGCTACGTCAGCATCCCCCTGCCGCAGATCCGCCTGCCGCGCTTCCGCTTCGGCGAGAACCCCGAGAAGGGCGTCGGCCAGGGCGAGGGGGCCGAGGGTCAACCGATCGATCCCAACGCGCCGGGCCAGGGCGAGGCCGGCGAGCAGCCCGGCAAGCACGTGCTCGAGGTCGACGTGTCGCTCGAGGAGCTGGCCAAGATCCTCGGCGAGGAGCTGGAGCTGCCCAACATCGAGCCGAAGGGCGCGCAGGCGATCAAGGCGCCCGCCGGCCGGTTCGCGGGTATCGCGCGCACCGGGCCGCAGTCGCTGCGCCACTTCAAGCGCACGTTCCGCGCCGCGCTTAAGCGGCAGATCGCGTCGGGCACCTACGACCCGCGCGACCCGATCGTTGTGCCGATCAAGGACGACCTGCGTTACCGCAGCATGACCACGCGCGAGGTCCAGCAGGCTAACGCGGTCATCATCTACATGATGGACGTGTCCGGCTCGATGGGCCGCGAGCAGAAGGAGATCGTGCGCATCGAGGCGTTCTGGATCGACACCTGGCTGCGCCACCAGTACAAGAACCTCGAAGTGCACTACATCGTGCACGACGCGGTCGCGCACCTGGTCGACCAGCACACGTTCTTCCACCTGCGCGAGTCGGGCGGCACCAAGATCAGCTCGGCGTACGAGCTGTGCCTGCGCCTGATCAACGAGAAGTACCCGCCGGCGCAGTGGAACATCTATCCGTTCCACTTCAGCGACGGCGACAACTGGTCGTCGCGCGACACCGAGCGCTGCATCGACCTGCTGCAGAACAACCTGCTGCCGGCGTGCAACCAGTTCTGCTACGGCCAGGTGAAGAGCGCCTACGGCTCGGGCCAGTTCAAGAAGGACCTCGACCGCGCGTTCAAGGGCAACGACCGCGTGGTGACCAGCGAGATCCCCGACCGCGACGGCATCCTGCCGTCGATCAAGAGCTTCCTCGGCAAGGGCAGGTGAGATGGGCAACCTGACTCCCGAGCTCGCCAAGGTGCGCGACGAGACCCGTGAGCTGGCGCGGCGCTACGGTCTCGACTTCTACGAGGTGATCTTCGAGCTGGTCGACTACGACGAGCTCAACATGATCGCCGCCTACGGCGGCTTCCCGACCCGTTACCCGCACTGGCGGTTCGGGATGGAGTACGAGCAGCTCAGCAAGAGCTACAGCTACGGGCTGAGCAAGATCTACGAGCTCGTCATCAACAACGACCCCTGCTACGCGTACCTGATGCGCAGCAACTCCATCACCGAGCAGAAGCTGGTGATGGCGCACGTCTACGGTCACTGCGACTTCTTCAAGAACAACCTCTGGTTCAGCAAGACGTCGCGCAAGATGATGGACGTGATGGCGAACCACGGCGCGCGCATCCGCCGTTACATGGATCGCCACGGTGTCGCGCGCGTCGAGGACTTCATCGACGTCGTCCTCGGGCTCGACAACCTGATCGACCCGTACGGGCCGTTCATCGATCGCGGCAGCCCGCAGCCGCGCCGCGAGGACGAGCCGACGCCTCCGCCGCACAAGATCGCGGCGAAGGACTACATGGACCGCTACATCAACCCGCCCGAGTTCCTCGCGCGGCAGCAGCAGGAGGCGCGGGCGGCACAGAAGCGGCAGAAGTACTTCCCGGCGCGGCCGGTGCGCGACGTGCTCAAGTTCCTGCTCGACTACGCGCCGCTGGAGACCTGGGAGCAGGACGTCCTCGCGATGCTGCGCGAGGAGGCCTACTACTTCGCGCCGCAGGCGATGACCAAGATCATGAACGAGGGCTGGGCGGTGTTCTGGCACTCGCAGCTCATGACCCGGCACCTCTGCGACGCGAGCGAGATCGTCAACTACTGCGACACGCACGCCGGCACGCTCGCGACCGCGCCCGGCCAGCTGAACCCTTACAAGCTCGGCGTCGAGCTGTTCCGCGACATCGAGGAGCGCTGGAACAAGGGCAAGTTCGGCGTCGAGTACGACCGGTGCGAGGACCCCGAGCTGCGCCGCAGCTGGGACACCGGCGCGGGGCTCGGTCGGCAGAAGGTGTTCGAGGTCCGCAAGATCTACAACGACGTCTCGTTCATCGACGAGTTCATCACGCCCGAGTTCGCCGAGGACCAGAAGCTGTTCGTCTGGGGGGTCAATCCGCAGACCGGCGAGCACGTGATCGTCGACCGCGACTACACCAAGGTGAAGAACCAGCTGCTCGACGCGCTCACCAACTTCGGGCAGCCGATCATCTACGTCGCGGACGCCAACCACAAGAACCGCGGCGAGCTGTACCTCTACCACGAGTGGCACGGCACCGACCTGCTGTTCGAGCACGCGCTGCAGACGCTGAAGGGCCTGTACGCGCTGTGGAAGCGGCCGGTGCACATCGAGACGCGCGAGAAGGGCAAGCCGCGGCTGCTGAGCTTCGACGGCGGCGAGACGACGACGCGCGAGATCAAGGGCAGCAAGAGCGCGGCGGACGTCGTGCTCGGCGTGGGCACCGAGCGGGAGGACTGACCTCCTCGACGGGCGCGCTCCGGCGCGTCCTCTGCCGGCCGTGCGGGCGCCGTTCCGCGAGCGGTCCGGCGGCCCCGCGCGTCACTCCCCGTACGCCGCCGGGTCGAGCCCGTGTCGGAAGGCGATGCTGATCCGCGGGCCCGCGCGCGCGACCTTCGGCACCGCGTGTTCCCAGGTGCGCTGCGTCCGCCCGCCGGTCACGAGCAGGTCGCCGCCGGCGAACGGCACGCGCACCGACGGTCCGCCGCCCTTGCGGCGGAGGAGGAAGCGGCGCGGCTCGCCGAGGGCCACCAGCGCGACGACCGGTTCCTCGATCTCGGGCCGGATCCTGTCCCCGTGCCAGGCGACGCTGTCGCGGCCGTCGCGGTACAGATTGAAGCCGACCGAGTCGAAGACGACGCCGTAGCGCTCGCCGAGCACGACGCGCATCTCCTCGACGAGCGGCGGCAGCGGCTCGCCGGACTCCAGGAACCAGGGCGCGGTCAGGCGGGGCTCGAGAACCTGCTTGCCGTGCATCCAGCGCGTGCGCTGCTGCCAGGCGCGGCTCGCGTGCAGCTCGGCGAACAGCGCGTCGGCGCCCTGGACCCAGCCCGGGGCGTGGTCGAGCCAGGACTCCGGATCGACTTGCACCCGCTGCAGCGAGCCGAACGCGCGGTCGATCGCGGGGGCGCCGCCGCCGAACAGGTGGCGTTGCGTCAGCATCGCGCGCGGAATCGGCTGGTCCCATCCGGTGCGCAAGGCGATCTCCGCGCGGTCGGCGCGTTCACCGCGGGCCCGTCCGGCGTTCCCTCTGTGCCGGCGCGCGCCGGCGTCCATGGCGGCAACCGTCCCATGGGGAAGAAGCGGGAGCGCCGGGGGGCCGGGTGACTGACCCGGACCCCCGTTTTCGCGCTTGCCCGCACGCCGCTCAGCGTTCCTCGCGTACGAACAGGTTGCAGACCTGCACCGTCCGGCCGGGATGCACGATCCACACCCGGCAGCGGCCGGCCGGAACCGCGCACGACTCAGCCGGCGCGCCGCGGCCCTCGATCGCGACCGTGGCGGTCTCGCCCGTGCGACGCACGACCACCCGCTGCCAGCGCTCGGCGTCCAGCGCACCGAACGGGATGACCACCCGGCGCTCCTCGTCGCCGAGGGCGATCCCGCCGTCCGCGCCGTCGGCCGCCGCGGCGCCCTTGCCCGGGCGCACGTCGACGATCAGTTCGAAGTCCGCGAAGGTCGCCTCGGTGCCGAGCGCGCTGCCCGCGGCGCCGTCCGCGGCGAGCACGAGCTGCCAGTCCTTCGCCAGGAAGGCCTTCGCCGCCGCCGGCTCGGCGCGCCAGCCGCGCAGGTCCCCGCAGTAGAGGGGACGGTGCCCGCGCGCCTCGGTTGCGGTCTGCTCGGGGGTCCCCTTGCCGCCGGGCAGCTCCAGGATGCGCAGGTTGCGCCACTCGGTCGGCGCGCCCTCGGCTTCGAGGCCGAGGTAGCCCTTGCGCCAGTTGCAGTCCTCGCCGCCGCTGACCTCCTTGCCGTTGACCGACAGGCGCAGCACGCCGTCGCGGGCCTCGATGCGGTAGTGGTTCCACTCCGGCGAAGGCTTGCTGCGCTCCTCGCTCGGGAAGCTGCGCATGCCCTTGTGTCGGCCGAACGGCTTCATCGTCGACCCCCAGATCGGGAACACGTCGCCGTGCGTCGTGTAGTCGGCCGTGTTCCCGTAGCCGTGGTCGAGCACCTGCACCTCGATCGCGCGCAGGAACGGCGCGCCCACGGCCGGCAGCGGCCCGGCCCACACGAAGATCCCGGCGTTGCCGCCGCTCTGCAGGTGGCGCCACTCGCACTCGAACACGAAGTTCTCGTACATCCGCTCGGTGCGCAGCGCGGAGATCGGCTTGCCCGTGCAGCGCAGTACGCCGTCGACCACCTGCCAGGTCTCCGGCGCGCCGTTCACGTTCACCCACCCGGCGAGATCCTTGCCGGGCATCAGGTCGACGAACTCCGCGGCGTCCTGCGGCGCGGCGGCGAGGGCGCACGGGAAAAGGAGCGGGAGCAAGAAGCGGCGCATCGCGGGAGCATCCGTGCCCGGCCGCGCCCTGTCGAGCGCCCGCGCCGCGCGCCGCGTCAGTCGCGGACCACGACGACGTGCCAGGTCTTCTTCCCGCGCCGCAGCACGAGGAACTTGCCGGCGAGCAGGTCGGCACGCGTCACCCGACGGCCCACGTCGCGCACCGGTTCGTTGTTGAGTGCGATCGCCCCCTCGGTCACCGACTGGCGCGCCTGCCCCTTGGAGCCCGACAGGCCCGAGCGTGCGAGCAGGGTCACGATGTCGATCCCTTCCCCGGCGAGTTCGCTGCCCGGCAGTTCGCTGCGCGGCGCGCCGGCGAACGCGTCCTCGACCTCCTCCGGTGACAGGGCGCGCAGGTCGCCGCCCGAGAACAGGACCTCGGTGGCGCGCCGCGCGCTCTCGACCGCTTCCTTGCCGTGCACCAGCTCGGTCACCGCCGCGGCCAGCGCGCGCTGCGCCGTGCGCCGTTCGGGGTGTGCCTGGCTCTCCGCCTCGAGTGCCCGGATCTCCTCGATCGGCAGGAACGTGAAGTAGCGCAGGAAGCGACCCACGTCGCGGTCGTCGGCGTTGAGCCAGAACTGGTACATCTGGAACGGCCGGGTCAGCTTGGGGTCGAGCCACACGTTGCCGGCCTCCGACTTGCCGAACTTGCTGCCGTCGGCCTTGGTGACGAGCGGCATGGTGAGCCCGTACGCCGTTCCGCCGCGCAGTCGGCGGATCAGGTCGGTGCCGTCGACGATGTTGCCCCACTGGTCGCTGCCGCCGAGCTGCAGCCGGCAACCGTAGCGGTCGTACAGCTCCAGGAAGTCGTACGCCTGCAGCAAGCCGTAGGAGAACTCGGTGAACGAGATGCCCTGCTCGCGCCCCTGCAGCCGGAGCTGCACCGCGTCGCGCTGCACCATCTGGTTGACCGAGAAGTGCTTGCCGATGTCCCGCAGGAAGTCGATCAGCGTCAGCCGGCACAGCCAGTCCGCGTTGTCGAGCATCAGCGCGCCGTCCGGCCCCGAGAAGTCGACGAACCGCTCGAGCTGTGCCCTGATCCCGGCGAGGTTGGCGGCGAGCTGCTCGCGGGTGAGCATCGCCCGCTCGCTCGCCTTGCCGCTCGGGTCACCGATCAGTCCGGTGCCGCCGCCCAGGATCGCGATCGGCCGGTGTCCGGCGCGCTGCAGGCGGGCGAGGGCGAGGGCGGGCAGCAGGCTGCCGACGTGCAGGCTGGGGGCGGTGGGGTCGAACCCGATGTAGGCGACGAAGCGCTCGCTGCGCAGAAGCGCCGGCAGGTCGGGCGACGTCATCTGGTGGACGAGCCCGCGCTCGGCCAGATCCTGGTGGAAGTCGGAAGCCATGGTGCGGCGGCCCGCGACGGCGCGCGGACCGGCCGCGCAGTATGCAGGCGCGGGGGGCGGCGTGCGACGGCGAGCACGCCGGAGCCCACGCCTGCCGATCGTTCACCCGCCGCGCGCGCCGCCGGCTCCGCGCGCCACTTCGACCACCGCCGCGCCGGCCACCGCATCGTGCTGCAGGCGGATCAGCGCCTCGGGCACGGCGTCGAACGGGAACACTTCGGTCCTGGTCTGCAGGGCGATGCGCGCCGCCTCGGCGAGGAACGCGTGCCCGTCGGCGCGCGTGTTGTTCGCCACCGAGCGCACCACGCGCTCGTGCCACAGGTGCTCGTAGGCGAGCTGCGGGATCGGGCTCATGTGGATCCCGCCGAGTACGAGCGTCGCGCCGCGGTCGAGCGCGGCGAGCGCGGGCGGCACGAGTTCACCCGCGGGCGCGAACACGATCCCCGCGTCCAGCGGCACGGGCGGCGCGTCGGCGGCGCCGCCGACCCAGCGTGCTCCCAGCTCGGTCGCGAGCGCGCGGTGCCGCGCGTCGCGGGTCATGACGAACACCTCGATCCCGCGCGCGCGCGCGAGCTGGATGACCACGTGCCCGGCGGCGCCGAACCCCCAGATGCCGAGCCGCGCGCCGCTCGCCGTCGGCCCGAGGCCGGTCTTGCTCAGCGCGCGCCAGCCGATGATGCCGGCGCACAGGAGCGGCGCCGCGCGCACGTCGTCGAGCCCGGCGGGAAGCGGGTAGCAGAACCGTGCGTCGGCGAGCATCCACTCGGCGAATCCGCCGTCGACCGTCCACCCGGTGAAGTCGGGTGCGAGGCACAGGTTCTCGCGGCCGCCGAGGCAGAAACGGCACGCGCCGCACGCGCGGTGCAGCCACGCGACCCCGACGCGATCGCCTACGCGCAGGTCGTCGGCGTCCGCGCCGAGCGCCGCGACCGTCCCGACCACCTGGTGGCCGGGCACGACCTGCGGCCGGCGCGGGGGCAGCTCGCCTTCCGCGACGTGCAGGTCCGTGCGGCACACCGCGCACGCGTGCACCCGCACCAGCACCTGCCGCCGCCCCGGCGGGGGCAGTTCGCGGTCGACGAGCGCGAGCGGCCGCGTCTCGACCGGCGCCGGCTGCTGCACGACCCAGGCGCGCGTGCGCACCGCCTGGGGCGTGACCGTGGTTGCGTCTCCGCTCATTCGTTCCGACGCTCGTACGTACCGATCAGCTCGCCCTCGGCGAGCACGTGGCCGCGCATCCGCTGCAGCAGCTCGTTCTTGGTGATTCCGGGCGAGTACTCCACCGGCGCGTCCAGCGCGAACACGCGGAAGTGGTAGTGGTGCACGCCGTGCCCCTTCGGGGGCATCGGCCCGCGCCAGCCGATCGTGCTCCACGAGTTCCTGCCTTCGACGCCGCCGCCGTTGCTGCCCTCGGCGATGCCGTTGGGGACGGGCGGCACCTTGTAGAGCACCCAGTGCACCCACGGCTCGGGCGTGGGGGCGTCGGGGTCATCGCATATGATCGCGATCTCCTTGGTCTCCGGCGGCAAGCCGGACCACGACAGCGAGGGGGAGATGTCGCTGCCTTCGCCGGTGTGCTTCTTCGGAATCGGACCGTTCGGCGGGAAGGACGTGCTGGTGACGACGATCGCCATGGTGCGAGCTCGGACTTCCGCAGGGGAGATCTGGCGCGCGGTGCTGCCGGACAGGGTGGAGGAACGTCCCGCACTGCCGTGCCTAGGGCTCCGCGCGCGACACGTTTGCAGCAAGGAACGTTCCGCTTCCGCAGCGGGTTTCCTTTGCGCCGCCTCGCCAGCGGCGGCGGCCGCTGTTAAACCGGCGGCATGAAGCGCCTCCTCCTCTTCCTCTTCGTCCTCGTCCTCGCGACGGCCGCGGTCGGCTGGGTGCGCGGCTGGTTCACCGCGTCGCCCGCCGAAGCCGGAGGCAAGAGCGGGTTCGTGCTCACGTGGGACGCCGACAAGTTCAAGGCCGACTGGGGCAAGGCCGGCGACAAGCTGAAGGAGCTGTCGCGCGCCGCGGCCGACAAGATCAAGGGCGCCGCGAAGAAGATCAGCGACGACGAGAGCGAGCTGGAGGGCAAGGTGTCGTCGGTCGACGTCGAGAACCACACGATCACGCTCGACGTCGGTGGCGAGCGCATCCCGCTGGTGGCCCCCGACGCGACGGGCATCGAGAGCCTGCCCGGCAAGGACGTGCGCGTCGTCGTGGTGCAGAGCAACGGCGGCTACGTCGTGCGCAAGGTGGAGGAGAAGAAGTAGGCGCGCGCGCGGCGGGGCGCGCGCCGGCATGATGCGCGCGTGCTCGTCGTCTTGTTGACCGTCGCCGCCGCGCTCCAGCCGCCGGCGGCCGAGGACGTACCCATCGCGTCCATCGCGGCCCGCACGTTCGCGCGCAGCGAGGACTGGGTCACGACCGGACTCGACTGCACGCTGTTCGCCGCCGGCGACATCGACGGCGACGGCTTCGCCGACGTCGTCACCCTCAACGGTGCGGGCCAGCTCTGCTGGGCGGCGTGCGTGCACGGCTGGAAGGCGTCCCCGTGGGAAGTCCTGCGCGAGGGCGTGGCGAAGGGAGCCGTCGACCTCGTCGTCGCCGACCTCGATCCGGCCCCCGGGTGCGAGGTGGTCGTGCGCTATCCGGAGCGCGACGTGCTGTTCGCCGTGCGCGACCCCGTGCGCTTCCGCGACGAGCGCGAGCTGCAGGGCTTCGTCCCGCCCGCGCCATCGGACGCGGGCGACGGCCTGCAGCCGGTCGAGCCGCCGCCCTACGAACCCGACGCGGAGCTGCACGCGACCTTCGGCGCCGACCTCGACGGCGACGGGCGCCCCGACGCCGGCGCGGTGTTCACCGCGCGCCGCCCGCACGCGCACCGCGTCGTCCGGGTCGCGATGCGCCTGCGCGCGGGGCCCGACGCGGACGGCGACGGCCTCGCCGACGCGGACGAGGCCGAGCGCGGCAGCGACCCGCACGACCGCGACACCGACGACGACGGCCTGCTCGACGGCTTCGAGGTGCACGGCCTGCCGCGCGGCGTGGCCGCGGGCGACGGGACGCTCAGCCCGACCCGGCGGGACGTCGTGCTGGTCGTGTCCCGCTACGCGCAGGTCGACGAGGAGCGGGCGCGCCGTGAAGTCGAGAAGGCGCGCCGTCCGTACGCGGCGCTGCCGGTTGTGAACCCCGACGGCTCGCGCGGGATCAGCCTGCACGTCCGCTGGACGGACCCGGTGCCCCCGGAAGCACAGGGCGCGTGGCGGGACGTCGGCAACCGGATGCTGCGCCCCGAAGAGCGTGGGCTCGTGCACTGGCTGCAGATCACGCCGGGCGGCGGCGGTCAGGCGCAGCAGACCGGCGACCTGGGAAGCGCCGGCGCGCACTGGGCGGCGATCGCCCACGAGCTGGGCCACCAGCTCTCCCTGTCGCACGAAGGCGATTCGGGGCCGGCGTGGTGTCCGCTCTACCCGTCGCTGATGAACTACGCCTTCAACTACCAGCTCGGCGGCGACCCGGAAGCGATCCGCTTCAGCGACGGCCGCTTCCGTGCCGTCGAGCTGCGCGAGTCCGCACTGCCCGAGCGGCTGCCCTTCCCGCTCGAGACGCTGCGCTACCTGAGCGCGCCGCCGTTCCGCTTCACGCTGGCGGCGGACGGACCGGACGCCACGCTGATCGACTGGGACCACGACGGTACGTTCTCGCGAGAGCCGGTCGTCGCCGACGTCAACTACGGGGGCAGCACGCACTGCGGCGTGCGCCGGAACGTGGAGGTCTGCGGCGCGGCGCCCGCCCTGTTCATCGTCGGCGGGATCACCTGGCTCGTCACCGTCGACCCGCGCTGTTCGGCGACCAGCGTGCGCGCCTGCACCGGCGACGGCGCGTGGGCCGCACCGCGCGCGATCCCGCACAGCGCGACGCGCGACGATCCGGTCGCGGTGGGCGTCGGCGACGAGGGCTTCGTGTTCTTCCGCACGCAGCGCGCGTGGAAGGTCGCGCGCGTCACCGCCGGCGCGATCGACGCGCCGGTCGAGCTGCCCGAGCTGGGCTCGCGCGACCTCGGCGCCGGGGCGTGCGGCGGGCGCGTGCTGCTCGTCGCGCGCGCCGACGACGACGCGCTGACCGGCTACTGGTTCGACTGGCACGCCGCGGAGCACCTGTCCCCGCCGATGCCGCTCGCGGTGACCCCGCGCGTCCCGCCGCGCACCGCCGAGGAGCCGGGCACCCGCCGGGCGGCGCCGGCGGCCAGCGGGCCACGCCCGAGCGGCC
>Ga0079224_100004187_pt1 | contig 18517 bp, 14 predicted proteins | sample Stecom2015_FD_80414 | JGI IMG/M metagenome (GOLD analysis project Ga0079224, IMG submission 80414) | Agricultural soil microbial communities from Utah to study Nitrogen management - Steer compost 2015 | ecosystem: Environmental > Terrestrial > Soil > Agricultural land | place: USA: Utah... | reverse complement strand
TGAGGAGGGGGCCGCGGCCGAGACGGCTCCTGCGCCCGAGGCTGACGAGGCCGTCCCTGAGGCCGCAGGTCTCTTCCGCTTGGGAGAGGTGCCCTACGTGGTGAGCGCGTTCGAGCTGACGCCGGCCCGGGGACGTCTCCTCATCGGCGCGCCGCTGCGACTTCAGCCGCTGGATGCGCTGGTCGAGGGGAGCCCCTCGCTGAGCGTGGCGTTGGTGGCCGACGGTCAGGCTCTGGTCAGTGCCGGAGGGATCGGCGCGGAGCAGCTCGTCTCCCAGGCGGCCATGGCCCCGGTCGGAGGAAGTGCCCCGGTTCTGCGTGGCGCGTCGGGCGCGCTGGGGCCTCTGCCCCTGCCCCTCTTCGCGGGTCCCGCGGATCAGACCGTGCAGCGCGTGGGCAGCCGTCACGCCCTCACCGAAGGGTTGGAGGTCGGCGCCATCGTCGATCTCTCCAAGGTGCAGGCGCGGCTCGTCGAAGGACAGAAGATGGGCCTCTACGGCGTCGGCGGGCTGGCGATCCTGGGCCTGTTCTGGACCCTCATCATGGGCGGTTCGCGCAAGCAGAAGGACCCGGAGGATGCAGAGGCGTCGTCGGACGACGGCTCCCTGCGGGCTTCGCTCTCCGTCCTTCCGCTGGACGGGGGCGCTGCCTCGAAGCTCGCCGCCTCCAGCACGCCGGCGCCGCCGCAGCCGATGGACAGCCCGACGCCGGGGCCCGACGACTTCCAGTTCCCGAGCGAGCAGCCTGCGCCGCCGGCCGAGGCGGAGGAGGACGATGCAGCCCAGGCGCTCGCCGCCGGCGGTGGCGGTCGGAGCCCGGTCCCGCCCTCCTACCAGACGCTGCCGCCGACCCCGGTTCCCGCGGCGACGTCTGCGGTGCCTCCCCCGGCACCCGTGTTCTCCGCGCCGCCGGTCGCCGCCCCGCCCAAGCCGCTCGACCCCTTCGGGATGGTGTCGCAGGGCTCTCCCGCCGACAGCTACTACGGCGACGACAACCCCGACGCCACGCGGGTGGCCGCCGTTCCCCAGGAGCTCCTGCAGGCCTCGGCCAGCTCGATGCCCGCGAACGCCGGTGCGTCCGCGGTGGCCCGCCCCCTGGGTGGCGTTCCTTCGGTGGCCGCACCCGCGGTGGACCCCGAGGAGCAGCACTTCCACGACGTGTTCCAGGAGTTCGTTGCCACGCGCGCCCGCTGCGGTGAGCCGTCTGAGGGCGTGACCTACGACAAGTTCGTCGCCAAGCTGCGCAAGAACCGGGACCAGCTGGTGCAGAAGTACGCCTGCCGGACCGTGCGCTTCCAGGTCTACGTCAAGGAGGGCAAGGCGGCCCTCAAGGCGACGCCGGTCAAGGACTGAGACGCAGGGGCCCGGCCCTCCGGCGCCGCTGCGAACCCACGGCCTCTTCGGTCGGCCCGACCCTTCAGGCGGGCCTCAGCCGAGGAGGCCGTTTTCGTGGGTGCCGCTGGCCGCGAAAGCCGGGTGCCGGTCTCCGGCGCCGGTCGGTCCGTCACACCGGGCGGGCCGCAGCCGAGGCGGGCCGTCTGTTTGGGCGCCTCGGCCCGTTGAAAGCACTGGTGAAGGCGCGGCGGTGAAAGGCAACCCGGTGCCGCCTCGGGTCGACGCGAACGGAAGCCGCGGCGGCGACCCGCCACAGGTGAAGGCGCGGCGGTGAAAGGCCACCCGGTTCCGCTCTCCGGTCCCCGGGCTCCCAGGAGCGCGAACGCTCGGCGGTGGACCATCCCGAAGGCTTCGGGGCCGGCCTGCTGCGGAGCGTGCCCGGGGCGTCCTCCCGGGCGGGGGACGGTCAGAAGCCTCCGGCGCGGCCCTCCTGCAGGAAGAACTCTTCGGGGTTCACCTGGCCCGGCGGCAGGGTCTGCGTCGTCGGTGCGGTGCCCTCGAGGAAGGGCTCGATGCGTCCCGGTACGGCTTCCCCGGCCAGCAGGCCGGTCGAGGGGTCGATCCGCTCGAAGACCAGACCGGCGGGGATGGGGAAGTCACGCACCGGCCGGCCCTCGTGAGCCCCCTCCATGAACTGCAGCCAGATCGGCAGCGCCGCGCGTCCGCCGGTTTCGGCGCGACCGAGTCGCCCGTGATCGTCGAAGCCCACCCAGGCCGCGCTCACGAACTCGGTGGTGTACCCGGCGAACCAGGCATCGCGGTTCTCGTTGGCAGTCCCGGTCTTGCCCGCGGCGGGGCGGTTGAGACGCTGCACGGCGCGGGCAGTTCCCAGGTCGACCACGCTCTGCATCAGCGAGGTCACCAGGTAGGCCGTCGCCGGCGGGATCCGCTCCTCGAAGGAGGCGTGGTGCTCCTCGAGAATGGTGCCGTTGGCGTCGCGGACCTGGAGCAGCAGCAGCGGCTCGGCGTAGCGGCCCTGGGAGTGCAGGGTGGCGTAACCGTTGGTGAGATCGAGCATCGTCACCTCACCGGTTCCCAGCGCCAGGGTGAGGTTCTCGGGAAGATCGGAGCGGATGCCGGCGCGCCGGGCGAAGTCGATGGCGACCTCCGGGGTGACCGCCTGGATGAGGCGCACCGAGACGGTGTTCTTCGAGGCGGTGATGGCCTCGCGCATCGTCATCGGACCCTCGTAGCTGTCCCGCTCGTAGTTCTGAGGCTTCCACGTCTTGCCGGTCCAGGGATCGCGGATCACCTCCGGCGCGTCATTGATGACCGAGATGGTGGTGAAGTCCCGGCTGTCGAGCGCGGCGCCGTAGATGAACGGCTTGAAGGCACTGCCGGGCTGGCGCTTGGCCTGGGTCGCGCGGTTGAAGGAGGAGCGCGCGAAGTCGTAACCGCCGACCAGCGCCACCACGTGGCGGGTGCGGGGATCGATGACCACGAGGCCGCCCTGGGCTTCGGGGATCTGGTGCAGCGTGACCTTCACCGCGCCCTTCTCCCGTGGGACCTCGAGCACCTTCACCCGGACCAGCTCCCCGACCTTCATCACGTCGGAGATCTTCTTGGGCTCAGCGGTCCACTTGAGCACGTTCCGCGGACGGGCCCAGGCGACGGTGGAGAAGTCCACCTGCGCGCGCTGTCCCACCAGGTCGATGGTGGCGCGCTTGCCCTTGTCATCCACCGCGCTCACGTAGCCCACGAGCGTGCTGTCCTTCTCGAGCGGTACCACCTCGACGGCGTCCGCCTGGCGCTGGAGCGGATCCTCGGCTTCGGCATCGGGATCGACCGGCGGGCCTTCGGAGGATCCTCCTTTCCCGGCGGCGCTCTCCTTGAGCAGCGCGCTCAGGTCCACCACTGCCCCCGCCTGATCCTCGCGGCGACCTGCGTCCTCGATGCGCGCCTCCAGCAGGGGCCGCAGCCGCTCCCAGTTCGCCGGCTCGATGTTGCCCACCGCCCCGCGGTAGCCCTGCCGCTTGTCGACCTCCTCGAGGCCGTGACGCACGGCGCGCTCGGCCAGCGCCTGAAGCTTGGGCACCATTGCGATGCGGACGCGCAGCCCACCTTCGAGCACCGCGTCGTTGCCATAGCGGGCGACCAGCAGCCGGCGGATCTCCTCGGTGTAGTAGCCGCCGACCGGCTCCGCGGGCTTCGGTGCCAGAACCAGCGGGCGCTCCATCTCGCGCTCGGCGACCCCCACGGTGATGAAGCCGTTGCGCGCCATCTGCTCGAGCACGTAGCGCTGACGCTGCTTGGCCCGCTTCATGTTGGTGAGCGGGTTGATGCGGTGGGGCAGCTGCACGGTGCCGGCCAGTGAGGCGGCCTCGCCGACGCTCAGCTCCCGCGCGTGTTTGCCGAAGTAGAAGAGCGCCGCCTCCTCGATGCCGTAGCGGCCGTGGCCGTAGTAGTTCTGGTTGATGTAGAGCCCGAGGATCTGATCCTTGGTGAGCGCCTTCTCCAGTCGCGGCGTGAGGATGAGCTCGCGGATCTTGCGGGTCACCTTGCGCTCGCTGCTCAGCAGCATGTTCTTGCAGACCTGCTGGCTGATGGTGGAGGTGCCTTTCATCCGGGCGCCCGGACGCAGCCCCTTCACGAACGCGCGTACCAGCCCCAACCAGTCCACGCCGTTGTGGGAGTAGAAGCCACCGTCCTCGGCGGCGACGAAGGCCTGGGTCACATGCGGGGGCAGCGTCTCGAGGTCCACCAGCGTGCGCCGCTCGCGGAAGAACTCGGCGCAGACCGTGCCGTCGGAGCACTCGACCTTGGTGACCTGCGCGGGTTGGTACGTCCGCAGCGCTTCGACCGACGGCAGGTTGCGATCGAAGTACCAGTAGCCGCCCGCTGCCACCGCAGCGCCCAGGAACACGCACACCAGCCCGAACACGAAGAGGCGCTTGACCCACCTCCCGATGCGACGCGGCAGGCTGTCTTTCGCCCCGGCGCGGGACGACTTGGAGCGGGAGGAGGACTTACGGGATCGGGAGGCAGCCATGTCGGATCGGACTCCGGATGGTCATCAGGAAAGGCCCGGGACGCGCCTCGGGATGAACCACCGGGGAAGGGCAGCAGGCCCTCCGGAAGAAGGGGACACTATCGCCTACATCCGGGGCGGCATCGAATCCTTTGCCCCTCCCATCCACGCCCCTCCCGGGCGCTCTCGCGCCCGCTGAGCAGACGGCCAGGCACCGGTCAGGACCCCGAGGCGCACGGGATTCAGAACGTCCTGGCCGGAGAGGGCGTTGCCGGGGAGGAGCGCACCGGCAATGGCGGGCGAGGCCTCGTCGGGGAGGACAGCACCGGCCGGCTGTGCGAGCGTGCCCCGCCCAGACCTCCACGACCGGCTCCCAGGGCGGGCGGGCGTGGGACGAGCCACGAGGTGAGGGTTTCTCCGATGCGCATCTACTCCTGGAACGTGAACTCCATCCGCGCCCGGCTCGACCGGGTGCTGGACTGGCTCGACACCCGGAAGCCGGCGGTGGCGCTGCTCCAGGAGCTCAAGTGCACCGACGAGGCGTTTCCCACCGAGGCGGTGCGCGAGCTCGGCTACCACGCGGCCACGCACGGCCAGAAGACCTACAACGGCGTGGCGATCCTGGCGCGCGCTCCCATCACCGACGTGCAGCGGGGGCTGCAGGACGGGGTGGATGACACGCACTCCCGCTTCATCGCCGGCACCGTGGAAGGTGTCCGGGTGATGAGCATCTATGCTCCCAACGGGCAGGCGGTGGATTCGCCGGCCTACCAGTACAAGCTGCAGTGGTATGCGCGACTGCGGGCCCTGCTGGATGCGCAGTGTCGGCCGGACCAGCCGCTGTGCCTGGGCGGGGACTGGAACGTCGCGCCCACCGACCTCGACGTGTACGACCCCGAGGGCTGGCACGAGCAGACGCTCTGCACCACGCGGGAGCGGGAGGCGCTCGATCGGCTCGTGGCCTTCGGGCTCACCGACACCTACCGCAAGCTCCAGCCCGAGACGGTCCACTACACCTGGTGGGATTACCGGATGCTGGCGTTCCCGAAGAACCGGGGCCTGCGCATCGATCACATCTACGTCACCGCGCCATTGAGCGACGCGTTGGTCGATGTCGGGGTGGATCGGGAGGCGCGCAAGGGAAAGCAGCCCAGCGATCACGCGCCGGTGTGGGCCGAGTTCAAGCGCCCCGGCACTTCCACCGACTGATTCTCAGGGGGCCCGCTGCGCGTGCTCCGGACATCGGGGCGGGGCGCTTCCCAGAAGGCTCAGCGCTGCAGACGCCCGAGGATCCCGGGAAGCTTCACCTTCGCGTCCAGGCCCAGGCGGCCCGAGCCGGCGAGGGTGGCGGCGACGAAGATCGCTGCGAAGAGCAGCGCCTTCTCCATCTGCGCGAAGCCGTCGTTGCGGTGCTGGTAGAGCGCCACGAACATGGTGAAGGCGGCCGCCGCCGCGGCAGGACGGGTCAGAAGTCCGATGGCGACGAGGACCCCTCCCACCAGCTCGGCGAGGGTCGCGCACCAGGCGAAGACGTGGGGCAGGGGCCAGCCGTCCGCGGCCAGACCGTTGGCGAGCTTGACCGCGCCGTTCTGCGCCTTGGGAAGACCGTGCCCGTACGCGAACGAGAGGCCGCCGATCACACGGATGAGGAGCCAGGCAAAGGGGCTGTTCAAGGGGTGCTCCGGAAAGTCAGGGAAGGGCGGCGTCGACGGGGACATCCACCGTTGGCGCGACCGTTTAGAGGTGCCTCCCGCTCCTGTCAAAGCCCCGCGCGGAGAGGGGGTTTTTCCGCTCTCCACGCGGGCTGGGAGCAACCTCTGCGGACAAATCCCTGCACGTCGGACACCGGCGCCGGGAACGCAGACAATTGCTTTGACTCCGCCGACACGTCGGGAGTAGGCCGCTGCACAACCCGTAACGGTCCAGATCCAAACCTGACCTGTCGAGAGGAGACCGCCGTGTCTCGGATTCCAATGTTCCTGGGCGTCGCGCTGAGCGCCGCCATGCTGACCGCATGTCCCCCCAAGAAGGTGTACCCGAACTGCGACTCGGACGAGACCTGCCAGGCCGACGGCAACGCTGAGGTCTGCGTCGAAGGCCGCTGCGTGGAGTGCGCGACCGACGAGCAGTGCAAGGAGGGCTTCACCTGTCAGGACAACCGCTGCGCACCGCCCACCGAGTGTGACGCGAGCCGCCCCTGCGCCGAGGGTCTGCAGTGCAGCCCGGCCGGACAGTGCGTGGAGTGCCTGAGCAGCGGCGAGTGCAACGACGGCCAGTGGTGCCAGGCCGGAAGCTGCACCACGCGTCCCGAGGGCGCCTGCGAGGACAACAGCCACTGCGGCATGGGCGAGAACTGCGTCGCCAACCGCTGTGAGCAGGCCGGCGAGGGCTGCAACTTCGATCCCATCGAGTTTGCCTTCAACGAGTCCAGCCTCAGCTCGCTGAGCGCCGAGACCCGCGCGCGCCTCGACTCCGCAGCCGCCTGCCTCAAGAACCAGCCCCGGCGCGTGACGCTCGGTGGTCACGCCGACGAGCGTGGCACCGAGGAGTACAACCTGCAGCTCAGCGAGCGCCGCGCCGCGACCATCCGCCGCTACCTGGTGGATCTGGGCGTCCCGGGCGATCAGCTCGAGTCGGTGGGCTACGGTGAGGCCCAGCCGCTCAATCCCGCCTCCAATGAGGATGCGTGGAACGCGAACCGACGGGTGGAGTTCATCTTCCGGTGAGCGAAAGGGTGACCTCCGGGACCGGGCATCTCGTCTTCTCGAGCGGCCGCTGCTGGTTCGGCGTCCCGGCGCCCCAGGTTCTGGAGGTCGCCGTCTGGGAGACCCTCACCCGCGTACCGGGTGCTCCGGCGCACATGCTGGGGGTCTTTCCCATCCGTGGTGAGATGTTCCCGGTGGTGGATCCCGGGGTCCTGCTCGGTCAGGCCCGGGAGACCAGCCATCGGGTGGTGGCGCTCCGGCTTGGCCGCGGCACCCTGGCGCTGACCGCCGGGCAACTGGGGGGGATGTCCGAGGTGGCGACCCTTCCCGAGCCCGCTGACGATCGGCCCCTCTCGGCCTGCTTCCGGGGGCCGGTCGCCCTGCAGAATCACCCCGAAGTCCGCCTCATCGAGACGGACGCGCTCTTCGCCTATCTCTCGCGGGAAACGTGAAGAGCTCCGGAGCCCTGGCGCCATGAGCTTCACGCTGCGCTTCCTGGCCACCGATCCCCGGGAGCTGGACTTCAGCGCGCTCTCGCGGGCGCTGATGGCCGCCGATGGGCGCTATCGCCTGTTGGCCAATCCCCGCGCGATGCGGACCGAGGCGCAGCTGCGCTATGGCCAGTCGAATCTCGCCTCGCTCTCGCTGCGTCCGGCAGAGGCGAGCCGGGAGCTGTTCGACGAGGTGGTGGCGCAGATCCGGGAGGAGTCACCCGGACACGAGGGCGAACACGTCATCCGCCGGATTGTGAGCACCCGCTGGGTGTTGCTGGTCGAGCTCCTCGGAAGCGGCATTCACGCCGAGGCGACCCTGGAGCGACTGGATCCCCTGGTGTCCTGGGTGATGGCCGAGCGCATGGGCATGCTCTGGGTCGACGGGGAAGGCTTCTACGATGCCAGCGGGCCGCTGCTGCCGCTGGGCTGGTGAAGGAGAGTGACGATGCGACGCATGAGCTTGGCGACCCTGGCCGCGGTGGGACTGTCCTCCTCCGCCTGCTTCTACCCCTACGAGCGGGCGAAGCTGCTCGAGGCGAAGGTCGAGCGGATGGACTCGGAGCAGGCCGCGCTGCTGGCGGACGTCGCCGACGCCCGCCGCGCGGTGAGCGAGACGGTGCCCCAGGTGGACCGCAAGCTCGCCGAGGTGACCCGGGCGCTCGAGCAGCTCGACGCCAGCAGCCGGCGCAGCGGTGCCGACATCGGCATCCAGATGGGCAAGCTGGTCGAGGATCTCGCGGCGCTCACCGGACAGCTCGACGCCCAGCGCCACCAGCTGATGGAGCTGGAGGCCAAGCTCGCGGAGGTGGAGGCTCAGGGGGGAGCGAGCCTGGTGGCTGCCAACTCCCCCGAGGCCCGCGCCGCGGCGGCCGAGCGGGAGCGTCTCACCAAGCTGCGTGAGCAGGCGGCCCAGGCGCCGGCCAAGGAGCTGATCGAGGCCGGCGAGGCCAAGGCCTCCGAGGGCGCCCACGGCGATGCGCGCATCTTCTTCTCCTCCTTCATCTCCCGCTTCCCCTCCGACGCGCTGCTCCCCCGCGCGCTGCTGGGACTGGGGCAGGCCTACCAGGCGCAGGACGAGTGCCGGGCCGCGCTCTACGAGTACCAGAAGGTCGTCCAGAAGCACGCCAAGAGCCCGCAGGCGCCCATCGCGCTTCTGGGGAGCAGCGACTGCTTCGCCAAGCTGGGGATGGCGCCCGAGTCCCGTCTGGCGCTGGAGACGGTGGTCGAGGACTACCCCCGCTCGGACGCGGCCCGGACGGCGAAGGAGCGCCTGGCTGCTTCCCGCCCGAAGCGCTGACAGGTCGCCATCGCCGCGGGGCGTCTGATCCGCTGCGCCCCGCTTGCCGGTCCCGGGAGCCGCTGTTACAAGCCGCAGCTCCCACCGGTCCACGCTCGCGCTGGTGCGTCGTGCAAGGTGGCGATGGAAGGCAATCCCAGATGAAGTCCGAACTGCACCCCGCATACCCCGCCGCCCGCATCACCTGCGCCTGCGGCAACGTGATCGAGACCCGCTCCACCCGCGGCTCCTTCACCACGGAAGTCTGCTCGCAGTGCCACCCGTTCTACACCGGCAAGTACAAGCTGCTGGATACCGCGGGTCGCGTGGAGCGCTTCCGCAAGAAGTACCAGGCGGCCGGCACCGCCCCGAAGTTCGAGTAAGGGTCAGCCCCAACGCAACAGCGCTGTAGCAGTTTCGAGGGCCCGTCAAGTTTCCTGGAAGTTTGATCAGGAAATTCGACGGGCCTTCGCGTGCGCCGCACATTGCCTCGCGTTCTCAACCGACGTGGAGGCGAGTCCGAGTGTCCGCACAGCCGAAGAGCCGAATCCCGGCGCAGTCCAAGCCAGCAACCCTCGAAGCATCCGAGTACGCCCGGGGTGAGGGGTATCGCCTCTATCGCGGGGACAGCCTCGAACTGCTCAACCGGTTCGAAGCGCAGAGCTTCGATCTCATCTTCGCGGATCCCCCGTACTTCCTCTCCAACGGCGGCTTCACCTGCCAGGGCGGGCAGCGGGTCCGCGTGGACAAGGGCGGCTGGGACGTGAGCCAGGGCGTCGAGGCCGACCACGCCTTCACCATGGAGTGGCTCGCCGCCTGCCAGCGTCTGCTCAAGCCGAGCGGCACGCTGTGGGTCAGCGGCACCCAGCACGTGATCTTCAACGTGGGCTTCGCGATGCAGCGGCTGGGGCTCAAGCTCCTCAACACGGTCACCTGGTACAAGCCGAACGCGAGCCCGAACCTCTCCTGCCGCTACTTCACGCACTCCACCGAGCTGCTCCTGTGGGCCTCGCCGGGCGGCAAGGGCAAGCTGCGCCACACCTTCAACTACGCCGCGATGAAGGCCGAGAACGGCGGCAAGCAGATGCGCGACGTCTGGGCGCTGCCGAAGGCCGGTGAGGAGGAGCTCACCGCGGATGGGGAGGGGCGGGTGTGGAGCCAGATCACCCCGCGCGCCGGAGAGAAGCAGCACGGCCGCCACCCCACCCAGAAGCCCCTCGCGCTCCTGCGGCGCGTGGTCGAGGCCTCGAGCGAGCCCGACGCGCTGGTGCTCGATCCCTTCTGCGGTTCGGGGACCACCGGCGTGGCGGCGTTGGAGCTCGGTCGGCGTTTCGTCGGCCTCGACCTCGACACCAACTACCTGGACCTGACCCAGCGCCGGCTCGAGGACGCGGCGCAGGCGGGCTGAGACGCCTCACGCGGCGCGCGCTTCGACCCTCCGGGAAGGGAAGCGCGCGGCACCGCAGTCGCGAGGCAGGCACCGGCCGGTGGGGGCCGGCGTCGCTTTCCCGGACCCCTCAGCCGGGGAGCAGGATCGAGCGGATGGAGCGCACCAGCTCCACCAGCCGCACGTGCTGCCAGTCGTCCACGGTCCTGCCGGACCAACCGCTCTGGAGCAGCAGCTGGGTCATGCTGGTCAGCAGCAGGTTGCCGATGAGGGGGATGACCGCCTCGGCATCGATCCCGCGGCGGATGCGACCCTCCGCCTGACCGGCACGCAGCTCTTCGACGAGCCCGTCGAACCAGGCCCGCGTGCCTTCATGGATGCGCAGCTGCTGCTCCGGCGTCCCATCGAGCAGGAAGCGGAGCATGGCGCGGGACCCCTGAACCGCAGCCTCGGGATCGTCCAGGAAGCGCTCCTGCAGGGTGGCGAGCCCGGCCTCTTCCGAGATGAGCGAGGCGGTCACGAACCCCGACATGTCGTGGTGGGAGCGCGAGATGAGCAGCTCGAGCACCGCCTCCTCGAGCGTCGCCTTGTTCTTGAAGTGGTAGAGCAGCAGCTGCTTGGAGATCTCCGCCCCCTGCGCCACCGTGCTCAGGCTCATGCTCGAGCCGTGGGTGGAGAAGGTCTCGAGCGCGGAGGCCACGATGCGGCGGCGGAGGGCCTCGGAGCGCTCGGCGCGGCTGGTGGGCGTGACGGTCTGAGCGTCGTTTGATGCGGGGATCTGCACGATGTTCCTTTCCCATCCGGTCCGGGCTGGGATGCAGGATCTACACGAAAAAGGCCCGTCGCCGAACCTCGTCGGGCAGGTGCTCGAGATCCAGCCGGGAGACGTCATTGAGCGTCGCCGGTGACCACCCGAGCGCGGCCATGTCGGGGAACGAAGAACGGGCCACCTCGGGCGCCATGCGGCGCGCGACCCTGAGCCCCACCGGGCCCACGCACATGCGCTGGTAGGCCACGTGTCCGACCTCGTCGACCAGGATTTCAATGAGGCGCTGCTCCAACGTCTCCCTGAGCTCGGGCTCCTCCGGGAAGAGCGTGGGCAGGCGCTCCAGCAGCCAGTTGAAGGCGAAAATCCCCGCCAGCTCGGAGGCGAGCGTCACCGGGTGATGAATGGCGTTGGGGGCGATGGCAATGGTGGCGATGAGGCCGCGCAGGGCGAACCCCGGCTTCCAGGCGAGGGTGGGGGTGGGCACGTCGAACTGCCGGGTGGCGCCCAGCAGGATCCGCGTGTGGTAGGTCTCCTCGTGCTGCAGGACCCGCTCCACGCGCGACACCATCTCGTGGCCCCGGGGCTTGCGCAGCCGGCTGACCACCTCGACGCCATAGGCCTCGCCGGCGTTGATGCGCACGAAGGTGAGGAGCGCCTGCAGGGCCAGGTCGCCACGATCGGTCTGGCCGCCGGTGAAACCCTCCATGAAGGCCTGCGGATCCACCCGGCGCCGGGAGCGGACCGTCCACCCTTCGCTCTCCTCCATCCAGGCCTCCCGCGTGGGGAAGGGGCGCTCGATGTCCAGCGAGCCGTTGCGCCGCTCGAGCACCGTGAGGTAGCTCGACAGCAGGTCGTCTCGAGGATCTTCGGGGGTTGAACCGTAGAAGCTGAGGCGCTGGGACATGGCGGACTCCATCGGTGCAGAGCAGAGTGGGGAGACTGTCCTCTCCAGAAGGGTCCCACTGACCGCGCGAAAAGTGCATGGCGGCCCGGGCGGATTGTTGTGTTCAGGGCGTCCGGGCGCGGTGATCGAGCTGACCCTTCAGAAAGGGGAACGGCTGCGGCGGACCTTCGGATCCCCACGGCGGGTGTTGGAGGCGCGCACGCTCGATGAGGTGGCGGGCGTGGTGGACGGCGCGTGGGAGGCCGCACAGGCAGGCGCCTGGGTGGTGGGCATGGTCAGCTACGAGGCCGCTCCCGCCTTCGACCCGGTGCTGAGCACCCATCCGGCGGGCCCCCTTCCGCTGGCGTGGTTCGGCATCTTCGAGCCGCCGTTGGTGACCCCGCGCCCCCGTGACGATCCCCCGGGCCGCTTCGCCTTCGGGCGCTGGCAGCGCGAGCTCTCCGTCGCAGACCATGGGGCGGCAGTGGAGAAGGTCCGGGCGGCGATCCGCGAGGGGGCCACCTACCAGCTCAACCTGACCGACCGCCTCCGTGCGTCGTTCGAGGGCGATCCGTTGGCGGCCTGGGAGACATTGCAACGGCGACAGGAGGGGGACTACGGCGCCTTTCTGGACCTGGGTCGCTTCTGCATCGCTTCGGCCTCACCGGAGCTCTTCTTCCGCTGGGAGGAGGGGTGCCTGGTGACCCGACCGATGAAGGGGACCCGCGCCCGGGCTGCCGATCCCGAAGCCGACCTCCGCGCCGGTCAGGCACTGCTTGGCTCGGAGAAGGACCGGGCGGAGAACGCGATGATCGTCGATCTCCTCCGCAACGATCTGGGCCGGGTGGCCGTCACGGGATCGGTCCGGACCCCCGAGCGCTTCACCCTCGAGCGCTACCCCACGGTGTGGCAGCTGACCTCGACCGTGGAGGCACGCACCCGGCCCGGCTGCACGCTGCGCGAGGTGCTCACCGCCCTCTTTCCCTGCGGCTCCATCACCGGCGCGCCCAAGGTCCACACCATGGCGCTCACCCGTGCGCTCGAGCGATCTCCCCGCGGCGCATATTGCGGAGCGATCGGGCTGATGGAGCCGGGCGGGCGCAGCACGTTCAGCGTGGCCATCCGCACCCTGACGCTCGACCTCGAGGCGGGGGAGGCGGCGTACGGAACCGGGGGCGGCATCACCTGGGACTCGGAGCCGGCCGCCGAATGGGCCGAGTCGGTCGCCAAGACCCGGATCCTCCCGGAACGGTCCACGCCACCTGCCGAGCTGCTGGCCAGCCTGCGCCTGGAGGACGGCCGGTGGGAGTTGAAAGCGGACCATCTCGAGCGGCTGGAGACCTCTGCACAGAGCCTGGGCTTCGGCTCCATCCGAGGCGCGGTCGGATCGTTGCTGGAAACGGTGCAGCGTGCTCACCCGCAAGGGACCCACCGGGTCCGGGTCATCGTGTCGCCCGAAGGAAGAGCGCCGGATGGGAAGGCGGGGGCCGCCCAGCAGGTGCCCGGGGAGCGCCCCGCTGCCGCGCCTGCCACCCTCCAGAAGGGACGGGTCCGGGTGGAGGTGGGTCCGATGGTGGCGACACCGTCCTCGCCGCGGGTGACGCTCGGCGCGCACCCGCTCATGCCCCCGGCCTGCTTCCACAAGACCACCGCGCGCGCTGGTTTCGAGGCCGTCCTGGCCGCGGCGCCTCCGGGCACCTTCGACGTGCTGTTGCTGCGCGAGGGAGGCCTGCTGACCGAGTTCACCCGCGGCAACCTGATCCTCGAGCGACCCGATGGTTCGCGCTGGACCCCCATCCTCGCCTCCGGCCTGCTTCCGGGCAGCCGGCGAGCCCACCTGCTGGCGCAGGGCACGATCCGCGAGGCGCGGCTCACCGTGGCGGATCTCCCCGGCGCCCGACTCTGGTTCGTCAACGGCCTGCGGGGGGAGGTGGAGGTGCAGCTGGCAAACGGCCCCTGAACCGGAGGCTTCTCTTCCCTCCCGCACGGTGCGGACGCGGTGCTCTGGACGATCCCACGGCGCCCGGCATGGGCTCCTGCCGCGGCCCGGAAGGCGACGTTCCGGGTCCTCGGTCGTCCCGCGGCGCCGGTCTTTCGGGAGCTGAGGCGCAGGCGCGCCGGCCCTGCGGATCCGGGCGGGGGGCGGGTGCCGGGAAGGAGGGGCGGTCCCCTGCGGTTCGCGTTGACTTCCGAGTCAATGGGCGTCATGAACGGCCCGGCTTTGATCCCGGCAGACCCGGTCGGGGAAGCGCGCTGAGAGGGCTGTCGTCCGCCTCGTCCGGTTGAACGCCGGCGGGCGTCGGGTGGACAGCACTGCGCGGCGTCCTCCGGGTCGGTCATCCAGATGGTTTGAGCGAAGACGACAAAAGGAGTGGAAGCGCGATGAGTCAGCGGATCCGGAAGGTGGCAGTCCTCGGCGCCGGCGTGATGGGGAGTGGGATCGCCGCACACGTGGCGAACGCAGGCATCCAGGCCCTCCTGTTGGACATCGTTCCCCCCCAAGCCAAGCCGGGCGAGGACACCAGCAGCCGCGCCTTCCGCGATCGCTTCGCGGCGAACGCGCTGGTCCAGCTCAAGAAGGCCAAGCCCGCGCCCCTCTTCACCAAGCGCGCGCTGGACGCGATCGAGATCGGCAACCTCGAGGACGATCTCGGGCGGCTCGCCGAGTGCGATTGGGTCATCGAGGTGGTCAAGGAGGACCTGAACATCAAGCAGGCTCTCTTCGCCAAGATCGAGCCGCACCTCGCGCCGCACGCCATCGTGAGCTCCAACACCTCCGGCCTCTCCATCGTGGGGATGCTCGAGGGCCGCAGCGAGGCTTTCCGCAAGCGCTTCCTGGTGACGCACTTCTTCAACCCCGTGCGTTACATGAAGCTCCTCGAGCTGGTGGCGGGACCGGAGACGGACCCCGAGGTCATCAAGAGCATCCACACGTTCGGTGAGGAGACGCTCGGAAAGGGCATCGTCTACGGGAAGGACACCACCAACTTCATCGCCAACCGCATCGGCACCTACGGGATGCTGCGCGTGCTCGCCGAGCTGCCCAAGCAGGGGCTGTCGGTCGAGGCGGTGGACAAGATCTTCGGCCCGGCGATGGGCCGCCCCAAGTCCGCGGTCTTCCGCACCGCCGACATCGTGGGCCTCGACACGTTCCTGCACGTGGCGAAGAACTGCTACGACACCCTGCTCGAAGACGAGGAGCGCGACACCTTCAAGGCGCCGGCCTTCGTCGAGAAGATGGTCGAGAAGGGGCTGCTCGGCGACAAGAGCGGCGGGGGCTTCTACAAGAAGTCCAAGGGCGCCGGCGGCGAGCGCGTCATCCTCTCCCTCAACGTCGAGACCCTCGAGTACGGCGAGCAGGAGAAGGTCCGCTTCGAGAGCCTGGGCGCGGCGCGCTCCATCGATGATGTGGGCGAGCGCATCCGCACGGTCATGACCGGCTCGGACGCCGCGGCGAAGTTCGCCGAGAAGACCACCCTGGAGACCCTGGCCTACGCCAGCCGCCGCATCCCCGAGATCGCCGACGACGTGGTCAACATCGACCGCGCGCTGCGCTGGGGCTTCGGTTGGGACCTGGGGCCCTTCGAGATCTGGGATGCCTACGGCGTCGCCAAGGGCGTCGAGCGCATGAAGGAGCTGGGCCTCAAGCCCGCGGCCTGGGTGGAGGAGATGCTCGCCGCCGGCCGGACCTCGTTCTACGCCGTCGACGGCGTGACCACGACCTACTGGGACATCCCCTCGAAGTCGGCGGTCGCGGTGCCGGAGAACGCGCGCACCCAGCGGGTGAGCTACCTGCAGCGCGGCAACAAGAAGATCACCGGCAACGACAGCGCGACCCTGTGGGATCTGGGCGATGGCGCCACGCTGCTCGAGTTCCACACCAAGATGAACAGCATCGACGACGGGATCATCGCCATGATGAACCGCGCGCTCGATGAGACCGAGAAGAACCACCTCGGCCTGGTGATCGGCAACGACGGGAGCAACTTCTCCGCCGGCGCGAACCTGATGGCGATCCTGATGGCCATCAAGAGCGACCAGTGGGAGGCGGTGCGCGAGCTGGTCCGCGCCTTCCAGCAGGTCAACCAGCGCATGCGCTACAGCCCGGTGCCGGTGGTGAGCGCGCCCTTCAACCTGACCCTGGGCGGCGGCGCCGAGGTGACCATGGGTGCCAACGCCGTCCAGGCCTCCGCCGAGCTCTACATCGGTCTGGTCGAGGCGGGCGTGGGCCTCATCCCCGGCGGCGGCGGCAACCTGCAGCTGCTGCGCAACGTGAGCGGGCCCTTCGCGGGCGACCGCGGCTTCGATCCGCTGCCGTTCCTCAAGAAGGTCTTCATGCAGATCGGCACCGCGCAGGTGGCGACCTCGGCCGAGGAGGCGCGCGAGGCGGGCTTCCTCAAGGAGACCGACGGCATCAGCCTCAACCGCGACTTCCTGCTCAACGACGCGAAGGAGCGCGTGCTGGGCATGGCCCGCGCCGGCTTCCGTCCGCCGCGTCCGACGTCGTTCTACCTGGCCGGTCCCAGCGGCGCGGCCACCATCGACATGATGCTCTTCGACATGGAGCAGAACGGGCAGGTGTCCGCGCACGATCGGAAGATCGGCCAGGCGCTCGCCCACGTGCTCACCGGTGGCAACACCTCGGCAGGCACGCCGGTCTCCGAGGAGCGGCTCCTGGAGCTCGAGTTCGAGGCCTTCCTCTCCCTCGCCGGCGAGGAGAAGACCCAGGATCGCATGATGCACATGCTCGAGAAGGGCAAGCCGCTGCGCAACTGACGCGCGGGGCGCTGGTCCAAGCGCCCCGTCAGCAACCCCGTTAGAGACTTCCGAAGGAGAGATCACATGGCCAGCCGAGCTGTCATTGCCAGCGCCGTCCGCACGCCCTTCACCCGCGCCCACAAGGGCGAGTTCAAGGACACCCGACCCGACACCCTCGCCGCGCGCGCCATCGAGGCCGCGCTCGCCCAGGTCCCCGGCCTCAAGCCCGAAGAGGTGGAGGACGTCATCCTGGGCTGCGCGATGCCCGAGGCCGAGCAGGGGATGAACGTCGCCCGCCTCGCTTCCGTCCTCGCCGGACTTCCCGAGACCGTGCCCGGGCTCACCATCAACCGCTTCTGCTCGAGCGGCACCCAGTCCATCGCCATGGCGGCCCAGCAGATCCTGGCCGGCCAGTCGGAGGTGGTGGTCGCCGGCGGCACCGAGTCGATGACCATGGTGCCCATGGGCGGCAACAAGCCCTCGGCGAACCCGGAGCTGATGGAGAAGGCCCCCGAGCTCTACATCGGCATGGGAACCACCGCGGAGAACGTGGCCTCGCGCTTCAACGTCTCCCGCGAGGATCAGGACGCCTTCGCTGCGCGCAGCCAGCAGCGGGCGGCGGCGGCCCGGGAGAGCGGCAAGTTCGCCGAGGAGATCATCCCGGTCACCGTCACCGTGTACGACGAGGCGGGTCGCGCGCATGAGGTGACGGTCAAGGACGACACCATCCTGCGTCCGGAGACCACCGTGGAGGGCCTGGCGAAGCTGCGCCCGGCCTTCAACCCCAAGGGGACGGTGACCGCCGGCAACGCGAGCCCGCTGACCGACGGCGCCGCCGCGGCGGTGGTGATGAGCGAGGCGAAGGCCGAGGCCCTCGGCGTCAAGCCGCTGGGCTGGTTCCTCGACTTCCAGGTGGCGGGCGTTCCCGCGGACATCATGGGCATCGGCCCGGTGCCCGCGGTCCGCAAGCTGCTGGCGAAGAACAAGCTGACCATTGACGACATCGACGTCTTCGAGCTCAACGAGGCCTTCGCCGCGCAGAGCCTCTATTGCGTGCGCGAGCTCGGGATCCCCGAGGACAAGGTGAACCCCAATGGCGGCGCCATCGCCCTCGGTCACCCCCTGGGCGTGTCGGGTGCGCGCCTGGTCGCCACCATCCTCCGCGAGCTCAAGCGCCGCGGTGGTCGCTACGGGGTGGTGACCATGTGCATCGGCGGCGGCATGGGCGCGGCCGCGCTGGTCGAGGCGCCCCGCTGAGGTGCGCCGCCGGGTCGGGGCTTCAGCAGGCCCCGATCCTGGCGCTGGTCACACCGAACGGTCCCGGTCCGACGTGGGCTGGGGCCGTTTGTTGCATCTGCAACTGACCGGATGCGCCTCCCGCGCTTCTCGCTGTCAGCGGGTGCGGATGCCGTTGAAGAGCGCGTCGAGGGCCAACGTGCGGCGCTGGGTCTGACGCTCCGTCGTGCTGTGGGTGTCGAGCAGGGACGTGACGACCAGCAGCTCGAAGACCACGCCTCCGAGCACCTCCACCGGCAGCTCGGGGCGGATGTGGCCTTCCTTCACGCCGATGCGCAGCAGCTGGGAGAACAGCTCCTGCATGCGCCGGCGCAGCTTCACCAGGTGGTCCTCCCATCCCGGTAGCTGCGCATCGAGCTGACAGAGGAGCATCTGGGACAGCAGGGGCCGCGTCTTGAGCGCCTCCGAGGTCAGCTCGGCCAGCCCCTTGATCAACACCGGAACGGGCTTGTCCGCGGGAAGGCTCTTGCGCAGGGCGGTGGTGAGCTCCTCGGTCTGGATCTGCAGGACCCGGACGAAGATGGCCTCCTTGGTCTTGAAGGCGGTGATGAGCCGCTGGCGCGGGAATCCGGTCGCCTCGGCGAGCCC